>SMTZ1_10001448_pt1 | contig 25476 bp, 19 predicted proteins | sample DeeMarSWOR136_30_FD_25667 | JGI IMG/M metagenome (IMG submission 25667)
GATGTTTTTCAGATGGGGGCGGGCACCTCCTTCCACATGAACTGCAACGAAGTGATCGCCAATCGAGCCGCAGAGATCATGGGAGGTAATAAAGGCGAATACACTCTTATCCATCCCTACGACCATGTCAACCTGGGCCAGAGCACAAATGATGTTTTTCCTACAGCGATGCGGCTGTCTGTGCTTTTTCTCCTCAGGGATCATCTCTATCCCGCCTTAAAGGAGATGGAGAAATCTTTGAGTGATAAGGCTAAGGAATTCGACACTGTCCTGAAATCGGGAAGAACCCATCTCCAAGATGCCGCTCCGATCAGACTGGGCCAGGAATTCCAGGCCTACAGTCAAGCTGTAAGGAGAAGCCGGAGATTCCTAGAAAAAGCAGCTCAATCGCTCACTCAATTGGGCATCGGCGGGAGTGCGGTGGGAACGGGATTGAATACTCTGCCAGGATACCGAAAAGAAATGGTCAGACAATTAGCAGAGCTTACTGGACTGCGGTTGAGGAAGTCACCGGACCTGAGGGAGGCCATGCAGAGCCAGCAGCCGATGGCAGAGGTCTCGGCCGCCCTCCGGAACCTTTCTCTCGAGATGAATCGCATCGCCAACGATCTCCGTCTCCTCTCTTCAGGACCGAAGACCGGCCTCGGCGAGATTCGACTGCCCGCAGTGGCTCCCGGTTCCTCCGTCATGCCGGGCAAGGTGAATCCCTCCCTGCTCGAGATGATGAACATGGTTTGCTACCAGGTGCTTGGCTGCGATCAAGCTGTGAGCGGGGCTGTGCAGGCCGGGCAGCTGGAGCTGAACGTGATGATGCCCATGATCGCGTTCAACCTCAATTTTATGATTCAGATCATGGGTAATGCCCTGAAACAACTCAAGAGACTCTGCATTCAGGGGATAAAGGCTAACATCGAACAGTGTCAAGCCTATGCTGAGAAGAGCTTGGGGTTGGTGACCGCGCTGTCTCCACACCTAGGCTATGCCCGGGCAGCCCAGGTGGCGAAAGAATCTTTAGCTCGGGGAAAGACTCTGACAGAGGTCGTGCTGGAGAAGGGCTGGCTGGATGAGAAAAGGCTCAAGGACATCTTGAATCCTAAGACAATGACCGAACCTGGCATCCCCGGCTTCAAGAGGGAAAAATAGAACCATCCCCATTTTTGCTTTTTTATTTATCTAAATCCGAAATCAGCTGGCCTGGCTGTACTAAGAGCCTGATAAGATCGTTCACAAACCGTCCTGCCTCAGCTCCGTCGATTGTCCGGTGGTCAAAAGATAGACAGAGAGGCAAGATCTTTTTAATCTTTATTTCGCCTTTCTCGACGCGCACCCTATCTGCGATCTTGAGTGTTGCCAGGATAGCCGCTTCGGGAAAATTGATGATTGGGGTAGCGGCTTCGCCTCCAATCATGCCCACATTCGTGATCGAGAAGGTTCCTCCTTTGAGGTCGGCCAAGTCCAGAGTCCTGGCCTTAGCTGCCTCGGCGAGCTGCTGTATTTCCTGGGCTAACTCGAACAGGGATTTGTGCTCGGCCAGCTTGATCACCGGCACGATCAACCCATCCGGGATATCCACCGCAATCCCGATGTTGTAATAGTTCTTGACGATGATCTCTCCCTCTTCTTCATCCAAGGTTGAATTGAGGAGAGGGTGGTCCTTCAGAGCTTGAATGACTGCTCTGATGATGAACGGAAGATAGGTGAGCTTAATTCCTTTCTGCTCAGCTTCCTGCTTCATCGTCTGCCGCAGCCCGGTCAGCTCTGACACATCGGCCTTGGACACAGACTCGCTCATCCTCTTGGCCGTGGCTCGTCTGACTCCTCTCAAAGGGATGCGGTCGATGGTCCCATAAAAGTCAAACTTGGATTTGACCTTGATCTCCGGCTTCTTCGCAGCCGGAGGCCTTTCCTGTCCGGCCTGCCGGACGTCCTCTTCAGTTATCCGTCCTTGAGGCCCGGACCCTTGGAGTGCCTTTATATCCACACCCAGCTCTAAGGCAAGCCTGCGGACCTTGGGCGTGGCTGCTATCTCCCGGATTTCCTCCCGAGTCTCGGTGATGGTGCCGACGACACTGGGGGCGGGTTTCTCCTCAACTTCAATTCTTTCTTCAGCAACTTTTTCTTCGACAGCTTCTCCCTTCTCTCCGATGGTGACCATCACTTCTCCGACCTGAACGATATCTTTCTCCTTGAAATGGAGTTTTAAGATTGTGCCATTATATGGAGAGGGGACCTCGACGATGGCTTTGTCGGTTTCGACTTCGGCCAGGGTCTGGTCTGCTTGGACTTCTTCGCCCTCTTGGACACGCCACTTGACGATCTCGCCTTCGGTGATTCCCTCCCCGATATCCGGAAACTTGAACTGTTTTGCCATGCTCACCACTCCATGATCTTTTTTATGGTGTAGACAACCCTCTCGGGTGTCGGGTAGTAATAGTCTTCACTCTTGGCTAAGGGAACAGTGATATCCTGCCCCGTGACCCTTAAAACAGGAGCATCGAGGTTGAGCAGAGCCTTTTCGCCGATCAAGGCCGCTATCTCTGCTCCGAGGCCGCAGGTCTTTGGAGCCTCATGAACTACCAAGGCGCGGCCTGTCCTCTTGACGGAGTCGACAATGGTCTGACTGTCCAGCGGAGAAAGGGTTCTCAAGTCGATGACTTCAGGAAAGATCCCGCTCGGTTCAACGATCTCTGCTGCTTTTTGAGCGACAGGAACCATAGCTCCCCAAGCCACGATGGTCAAATCCTCTCCCTCACGCACGATCTTGGCCTGACCCAACAGCACCGCATAGTCATTCTCGGGGACCTCCTGCCTGCCGGCCCGGTAAAGCTTTTTTGGCTCCAGGAAGAGCACCGGGTCCTCATCCCTGATGGCAGAGATGAGGAGTCCTTTGGCATCGTAAGGTGTGGCTGGTACGACGACTTTTAACCCGGGAATATGACAGAATAGGGCTTCGGGGCTTTCGGAGTGGTGTTCCAGGGCTTTGATTCCAGCTCCGTAAGGCATCCGGATGACCATCGGGACTGTGTATTTTCCTCTAGATCTGTTCCTGAGGCGGGCCGCGTGGGCTAGGATCTGATTGTAAGCGAGGTAGACAAACCCCATGAACTGGATCTCAGCTACAGGGCGGAGACCGTAGGCCGCCATCCCGATAGCGGCACCGATGATGGCTGACTCAGCCAGGGGGGTGTCTATAACTCGGCCTCCTCCGAACTGATCGATCAGGCCGTCGGTAACCCTGAACACACCGCCATCGACGCCCACGTCCTCTCCCATGACAAGGACCCTCTCGTCCCTTTCCATCTCCTGGAGCATGGCCTGATTGAGGGCCTGAACCATGTTGAGTTTCATTCGCCTCTCTCCTTCAGGAAGGCCTTCAGCTCTTCGAGCTGGCCTTTGAGATGAGGGGGCATTTCTTGGTAGGTATGAATGAAGAGATCTTCTACGGCAGGAAGAGGTGTCTGTTCGGCTTCGTCCAAGGCTCGGTTGATGGCTGTCGTGGTTTCATCCTGGACCTTTTTTTCAAAGGATTCATCCCAGATCCCCTTGCTTTTCAGGTATGTCTGGAATCTTTGGATCGGATCTTTCTTCTCCCATTCTTTAACCTCTTCCTCGGGCCTGTATTTGGTGGGATCATCCGAAGTTGTGTGGCTGGCCATCCGGTACGTGTAGGCCTCGATGAGGGTCGCTCCCTCGCCGGATCTGGCTTTATCAGCGGCTTCCTTGGTAGCGGCATACACGGCCAGAATGTCGTTGCCATCGACCAGAATGCCCGGGAAACCGTAGGAGAGAGCTTTTTGGGCCAGAGTTTTGGAGGCGGTTTGTTTGGCTCTGGGCATCGAAATTGCGTACTGGTTGTTAAAACAGACAAAGACATTGGGTGTTTTGTAGACACCGGCGAAATTGAGGGCCTCGTGGAAATCCCCCTCGGACGTAGCCCCGTCGCTGAACGTGCTCAGGATGCAGGCCTTATCCTTTTTCATTTTGACGGCCATGCCTGCCCCAACCGCATGAGGGAGTTGGGAAGCCACCGGAACAGCCAGGGTGAAAATATTCAAATCAGAGGGGATGTGCATGCCTTCCTCGTGTCCCATCCAATACAGATAATAATTTTTCAACGGAAGCCCAAGAGTGATGTATCCCCCGAGGTCTCGAAAATAGGGGAAAAACCAATCTCCTTTCTCAAGAGTAAAAGCCGAGCCTACCTGACAGGCTTCATGACCGATGCTGGGAGCAAATGTTCCCATCCTTCCCTGACGCTGGAGTGTGAAGGCTTTGGCGTCTGCGCTGCGCGTCATGACCATCAGGGAATACATCTTCTTGATCTCCCCAGCCGTAAGCTTGGGTTCGAGTGAACTCTGGACAATTCCTTGCTCATCCAGTATCTGCAGCATTTCTCCTTTTGCTGGATCATACTGTTCAATCATCGCTTTCCTCCTGTTGCCGGTAGAAAGTGCTGAGCAGGCAGAGTGGTGGTTGGTCCTGCTGTCAGAAGAAATTGATCAAGATTGTTCTATGGGCTTGGTTATTTCTTGGCCCATTCTTTAAGTTTTTCGTACTCCACCTCACCACAGAGGACGTCGTTGGTTTCTGGATCGAAGAAGGTCGGAGTCCGGAGCTGTCCGCCACATTTTGGGGCGAGAATCTCTCTGTATGAGCGCATCAGATCGGCATTTTTTTCGTCATGCCAGACTTCCAGTCGTTCCAGTTTGATTCTCTCTTCTTCTTCCAGTTTGTCAACGTAAGGCATCATATTCTTACAATGGGGGCATTCCCTCCCGTGGAACATGATCTTTTTGCCCATTTGAATTACCTCCTAATAAATAGCCCGCACCAACATTCCCCGTCCTCTTTGTCTTTGTAGGTTTCATGGATTTGAAAGTTACAAGGGCAAACGAGTTTAAGATCCTCGACAAAATCTTTGGTGATGAGCCGGCAGGGGCAATATTTTAGACTGTGATTCTGTTCGTTGTTGAACACGCCGTCGAGGAGCAGCATGACTTTTTCCCGATCAGGATTGACCCGGAATTCGTTTTTCTCAGTGAATGTTTCAATAGCCTCTAAAAATTTCTCTTTGCTGAATCCTGTCTCGGTGTCCGGGATGATTCTCTTGGCTTCTGCGGCGCAGATTTCGACATAAGCGTTCTCAGCCAGACAAGTAGGACAGACTTTCGGGGGATTGAGGCCGTAGTGGATATCGTTACATACAAAGCAACGCCAGTATTTTTTCACGATTATTTAAACCTAGGAATGAATTTTTGTGCAAATTTACACAAAGGCTAAAGGACTCTCTTTTCTGACCTTAACTCTTACTGAAGGTGGTGATCTTCTTTGACGGGAAAGGCCTACATCATGGTTTTGGCCATTTCCTGTTCCATCTCGGACTTGCGCGTGCAGTAGTAACCGTTCTTCATTGCCTTCTCGATGTAGACGGGGCACTTCGGGCAGTCACAGCCTTTTTCCTCGGTGATGATCTTGCTCTTGCTGATGAACGGGTGGCAGAAGGCGGTTTCTGTTTCTTCAGCGATGTAGCTCGGACAGGTCTTGCAGATGCATTTCTCTTTGACCATCGGGAGCATCTCTTCCAGCTCCGCCATCATCGTTTCGGTTTCCTCTTCAGTCTTTCCCATTTTTATGAGCATCTCCTTGACCTTATCTTTTTGGCTCATCTCCTCCATCGGAGCTTCTTGAGCAGGTTCAGCTGCAGGCTCTTCTTTTTTCTTAGCACAGGAATTTAAACCCAAGCAGGCTAAACAAATTCCGGCCAATCCAGTACCACTTTTTTCGAAGAAATTTCTTCTTTTCATCGGCCCTCCTCAAATTTTTTTTATTTCTTATCAAAAAAAAAATTCAATGTCAATTTTATAATACATATAGATTCTATCAAGTTTTGATCTGGAAGGGAAGACTGGAAGGGAAGAGAAGATATTAATTTGTCTCTGATAAGAATTCCTTCCTCAACCTCATCTCTTCGAGGATTCGATCGTTTCTAAAGCGTTTCAAGATAAGCCAGCAGATCGACCATATCTTGCTCGGGAAGGTTAGCGAAGGCAGGCATGCTAAGGAAGGGCCTGATGATCTGTTTTGTTACGTTTTCGATCGTGGCTGGCCTTCCGCTGGAGGGGAGGGTTCCCTTCTTCAACAGCCCTTTGAGCCCCGGCCCTGTTTTTTTCTCCTCCCTGTCGGCGAAGTGGCACGAGCCGCATTGGCTGGCGAAAATCGATGTTCCCTTTTCGATGCTGCCTTGACTTTTGGATACTGAGGCAGTGAATTCCTCTCCAGGTTCAGGACTGATACATGCTGTTCTGAGCCAATAGTATCCTGCTGAGGAAAAAAATACAACAAAAGCCAGGCAGAAAACAGTCATACCCAGGGCTGGAGCGAACCGGAGGAGCTGTCTGTAGAACTGAACGATTAATATTTTCATGACCAGGACGATAAGCAGCAAAAGAGCCAAAACTCCGTGAAAAAGAGCTCGGGTGGAAAGATTGTCTCCCACCATGATCCAGTACTTGATGCAGAAATAGCTGATGACCAGGAGGAGGATGAAGAACAGAAGACCTGTTATCTTGTGAAACTTTCTCAGGGGAGCCGCGTTGATTTTTAGATCCTGTTTGCCCATCAGGATGAACATCGAGAGGACGGCCGCTATCCCGGCTAAAAGAAAGATCGATCCCAGGATGGATTTCATCAGGAAAAATGACATATTATCTCCTTCTTAAGATTGGCTGGCAGTCTCGAGGCTGATTTATATCAATCCAGACGGTAGTTTGGAGCCTCTTTGGTGATGATGACGTCATGGACGTGACTCTCTCGTATGCCAGAGGCTGTGACCTTAATAAATTTTCCTCTCTTCTGAAGCTCACTGATGGTTTGACAGCCTGCATAACCCATGCCGGCTTTTAGCCCGCCCACCATCATCTCGATGACCTGGGCCGCACTCCCTTTATAGGGGACCCGTCCTTCGATCCCTTCGGGAACCAGCTTTTTTTCGTCTGTGTAGAAATCCTGGGCATACCTGTCACGGCCTCCCTCCCGCATCACCTCGAGTGATCCCATGCCCCGGTAGGTTTTATACGAACGTCCTTGGTAGATGACCACTTCTCCCGGCGATTCATCAGTCCCTGCCAGGACATTCCCGAGCATGACAGAACTTGCCCCAGCGACAATGGCTTTCGATATGTCTCCAGAATATTTAATGCCGCCGTCGGCGATCAGAGGGATCCTGCTGGTTTTGGTCACACTGAAAACATCAGCGATCGCAGTAATCTGGGGAATGCCAGCCCCTGTCACCACTCGAGTTGTGCAGATTGAGCCTGGCCCCACGCCCACCTTGACCGCATCCACGCCCAGTTCAATAAGGTCCTTGGCGGCTTCTGAAGTCGCGATATTCCCGGCGACGAGTTCTTGGTCAGGAAATTTCTTTTTGAGCGCTTTAACCGTATCCATGACTCGCTGTGAATGGCCGTGAGCAGTATCCACGACCAGAACATCCACCTTGGCTTGGATCAGAGCCTGGGCTCTCTCCAGGGTGTCATCGCCAACGCCCACAGCCGCACCCACCCGCAAGCGGCCGAAGCTGTCTTTGGAAGCATTGGGATACTGGATTCTTTTGAGGATGTCCTTGTAGGTGATGAGACCCTTGAGATGAAAATTTTCATCCACCATCAATATTTTCTCGATTTTATGTTTATGGAAGAGTTTTTCTGCTTCTTCGAGAGATGTTCCGAGGGGGACAGTGACTAAATCCTTGGTCATGGCTTTGTCGATGGCGAGGTTGAGGCGGGTTTCAAACCGGATATCACGGTTGGTCAAGATTCCGAGCAGTCTGCTGTTTTCGTCGGTTATTGGGAGTCCTGAGATCCGGTATTTTTTCATGACCTCCTTGGCCTCGAATATCTTGTTGTGCGGCCGCATTGTTATCGGGTCGACGATCATACCGCTCTCGTGCCGCTTGACTTTATCGACTTCTTCTGTCTGCTCTTGGATGGGCATGTTGCGGTGGATGATACCGATTCCGCCCTGTTGGGCGACGGCAATTCCCATTTTTGATGTGGTCACGGTGTCCATGGCAGAGCTGACGATCGGAATCTTGAGGTCTATGTTGCGGCTGAGCTTTGTCGAGACGTCAGCCCGGGCCGGAATCACATCAGTCTTATCAGGAAGGATGAGCACATCGTCAAACGTGAGTCCTTCTTTTATCTTTTGATCTAACATGGCTCTACCTCATCTTCTCTTTTTTTTCTTTTTTCTTTTCTTGGGGATCACCGATCTAGCCTTCTGGACTCTCAAGGCGGGCGCACTCTGAGGACGCTGGTAATACAAAGGCTGTTCCCTTCTTTCTGGGAGCACTTCTTCTGTGACGGGCTGGAAGAGGTGGAGATAACGGATGCTCTCCTCTTCTATTCGATCCATCATCGCCTGAAACATATCGTAGCTTTCTCTCTTGTATTCAACCAGAGGATCTCTCTGACCATAGCCTCTCAGGCCTATCCCTTCTTTGAGATAGTCCATGGCCAGGAGATGATCCTTCCACTGGGAATCTATGACTTGAAGCATGATCAACCGTTCGAATTCTCTCATCTGAGAAGACCCGATGATTCTTTCCTTTGCTTCGTAGACTTTGGCCAGCATATTCAGGACGGTTTCTTTGAGTTCGTCGAAGTTGATCGTGTCCCAATCTATCCTCAGCTCTTCGATATCGATGCCGAACTGGGTGAGGATGTTCTTTTTGAAACTCTCGATGTCCCATTCCTCAGGCGGTTTTTCCTTGGGGACATGATTGTCCATGATCCAATCGAGCAGGGTGGCGATCAGCTCTTGGATATCCCTCTTCAGGTCTTTTCCTTGAAGGATTTCTCTTCTTAATTTGTAAATCGTCTCCCGCTGTTTGTTCATCACATCGTCGTATTCAAGAAGGTGTTTGCGGATCGAGAAATTCTGGGATTCCACTTGCTTTTGAGCCCTCTCTATAGCTTTAGTAACCATTTTATGTTCTATGGGGATGCCTTCCTCCATCCCGATCCGGGCCATCAACCCGGAAATTCGGTCGCTGCCGAAGATCCGCATCAGGTCGTCCTCAAGAGAGAGATAGAAACGGGAGGAGCCTGGATCACCCTGCCTTCCGGCTCTTCCCCGCAGCTGGTTATCGATCCTTCGCGCTTCGTGGCGTTCGGTGCCGATGACATGCAGGCCGTTGAGATCGACGACTTTTTTGTGCTCCAAATCAGCGATATTTTTTGCTTCAGCCAGGGCCCTTTCCCAATCTTCTTGGGAGGCCTCTTTGGGATCAATGCCTTTCTTCCTCAGTTGTTCGCTGGCCATGATTTCTGGATTGCCTCCGAGCAGGATATCCACTCCTCTCCCGGCCATGTTGGTGGCGATGGTCACGGCGCCTATCCTTCCTGCTTGAGCGATTATCTGGGCTTCCATCTCATGGTATTTGGCATTCAAGACGACATGCCTTATTCCTTTCCTCCTTAGAAGAGAGCTGAGATGTTCGGAGTTTTCGATAGATATTGTCCCAACTAGGAGAGGATGTCCTTCCCTGTTGTTCTGAATGATTTCTTCAGCCACGGCGTCCCATTTTTCCTGCCTTGTTCGATAGACGACATCCGGATACTCGTACCGGATAAGAGCTTTGTTGGTGGGAATCACGACCACGTCCAGCTTGTAGATGGAGTGGAATTCCGTGGCTTCTGTCTCAGCTGTCCCGGTCATGCCGGCCAATTTTTTGTACATCCGGAAGAAATTCTGGAAGGTGATCGAGGCTAAGGTCTGGTATTCTTCTTCTACCCGCACTCTCTCCTTCGCTTCTAAGGATTGGTGGAGGCCGTCACTGTAACGACGGCCGGGCATCAAGCGGCCTGTGAATTCGTCGACGATGATCACCTTACCGTCTTTGACCATGTAGTCGACATCTTTCTTGAACAGGTGATGAGCTTTGAGGGATTGGTTGATGTGATGAACGAGATCCATATGGACCAGATCATACAGGTTGGGAACTTTAAGAAAGGACTCTGCGGTGGAGACACCTTCTTCTGTGAGAGCCACGGTCCGGGTCTTTTCATCCACCTGAAAGTGTTTTGTCTTACTCAGGCGGCGGACGAGGTTGTCGATGCGGTAGTAAAGATTCGTGGATTCTTCAGTCGGTCCGGAAATGATGAGAGGCGTTCGGGCTTCGTCGACCAGGATGCTGTCCACCTCATCGAGGATGGCGAAGTTGTGCTGCTTCTGGACAATGTCGGCGAACCGGAATTTCATGTTGTCGCGCAGATAATCAAACCCGAACTCGTTGTTTGTGCCGTAGGTAATGTCGCTCTCGTAGGCTTTTCTCCTCTCGAAGTCAGACATCTCATGCTGGATGGTGCCCACGGTAAGACCGAGGAGGCTGTAGATGGGTCCCATCCATTCAGAATCCCTTTTGGCCAAGTAATCATTGACGGTAACGATGTGGACGCCCTGGCCTTCTAAGGCGTTGAGGTAAGCCGGCAGGGTGGCCACGAGAGTTTTGCCCTCACCGGTCTTCATCTCGGCAATCTTGCCTTGATGGAGGACAACGCCTCCGATGAGCTGGACATCGAAATGGCGCATATTCACGGTTCGCTTACCGACTTCTCTAACGACAGCAAAGGCTTCGATCAGGATGTCGTCCAAGGAGGCCCCCTGGCTTAGTTTTTCCTTAAATTCGGCTGTCTTCTGCCGCAGCTGGTCATTACTGAGTTTTTGAATTTGGGATTCGAGCTCACAAATGGCTGTGGCGTAGGGCTGGAGACGCCTCAGGTCTCGCTCGTTTTTTGTGCCGAAAATTTTTTGAATTAGCCATTTATACATTTGACTATTTTGTAACAGAAAGGATATTCCTTGTCAATCAGACGATCCCTTGGAATTCAATAACACAGTCACAGTAACTGAGATAAAGGGATAAAGATATCTTCGTTTTCCTGAGTGACTGAGTCACTAAATCGTGTGTTTCATAATTTTTCGAAAAAAGATAGAATGAGGCTTCTGGTTCCGGAAGAAGCTTATGATGACCAGGTCCCATGTCTAAGAAAACGAAATACATCCTTATTCTCTTCCTCTGCCTTCTCTTGATCATCATCTATATTTTCTGGGTGAAGAAGGACATGTCCGATTTTGGCGTCTGCTATCAGGCGGGGAAGAGAATCATGATGGGGGAGACCTTGTACCGGGCCGCGGATGGCCACCTGCAGTATAAATACTCACCGTGTTCAGCTGTCTTTTTTTCCTTGTTTTCGCTTCTGCCGCAAGAGGCGGCCAAACTCATCTGGTATGCCTTGGAGCTTATCCTCCTGGGCATTGTTTATGTGGTTTCGTACGGTTTGCTCCCGCACAAACTCAAGCCAAAGGGGTGGGTCATCGGCCTCTCTTTCTTGGTTCTCCTTAAGTTTACGGCACGAGAAATAGAACTGGGACAGATCAATATCTTGATCATTTTTCTTTTGCTCATGGTTCTGGTGGCTCTTCTTAAGAAGAAAGATACGGGATCCGGTGTGCTTTGGGGAGTTTCCCTCCTGTTCAAACCCTATGCCTTGGTGTTTTTACCCTACTTTCTCCTTAAGAAAAGAATCAGGGTGATCTTGTTCGGGATGAGCACTGTCCTGGTCGGGCTCTTACTCCCTTCTCTCTTTTATGGAATGAGGGGGAACATTGTTGTTCTAGGAGAGTGGCGTCAGTCTCTTTCTTTGTCCACATCGCCCCTTCTCTCTGTCTATGATAATGCGTCCCTTCATGCCTTTTTTCTGAACATTATCCCTTCCGAAAATAGAGACTTGGCTTGGGTGTTCATCCTGGGGTTGGCGGTCCTCACTGGAGCAGCCTTTTTATGGTTGATGGGGAAAGGGAAGAAAGCAGGTTTGCAGAAACCGGAAGTCTTGGAATTTTCCTACCTGTGTATCCTGATTCCTCTTCTTTCTCCGTTAGGATGGTATTACAACTATCTCTATTCTCTTCTGGCGGTTGTCGTTTTGCTGAATGACTTCGAATCGTTTCCGTCTCTGGGAAAGTTTTTCTTGGTTATGAACTTTATCGTGATCGGCGCTTCTTTGAGGGAAATCCTGGGAAAGGAGGCTTTCCGATTCTACACCGGATATTCACTAGTCGCTCTGAATCACCTCATCATCCTTTTTTTCTTGTTTTATTTGAGATTGAGGCAGGCCAGAATAGGAAGCCACAGAGCATGAGCTATCATTTCCCTCCCATGACTCATCAGTGTTGCTTTTTTTCTCTATTTTATTTATTATCAACTGTTATTTTTTAATTCTTTGATTAAGACAAAAAGGACAGTTGCTCATAGAAAATGATCAGCTTAATCGATGCCCCCCCAGATAAATCCCTGAAGATTGTGGGCTTTGTTGGCGGACACGGGGTTCGCCGCCGGCTTCTTTCTTTAGGATTCCATAAAAATGATATCATTGAGATAGACTCCCGAAGCATTCTGCGAGGTCCTGTCCTTGTTCGAGACTTGACCAGTGACACCTCTGTTGCCTTGGGGAGAGGTATTGCCCAGAAGATCATGGTAGAAATCATTGACAAAGATAAGTAAGCATCCCGATATCATTTTCATCGGTCAGCCAAACAGCGGAAAAAGCACCCTCTTTAACGCCATCGCTGGCTTGAAAGCCCAGACATCGAATTTTCCTGGGACGACTGTTATGCATACTCACAGTAAAGTCAATGTGGAAGGAGACATCCTCAACATCATCGATCTGCCAGGGACCTATTCGCTGAATCCCTCGGATCCAGCTGAAAAAGTCGCTTTGAGCCACCTTTTCTTGGAAAAGCCGGATTTGATTGTCAATGTCATCGATGCTTCTATCCTGGGTCGGAGTCTCGAGCTGACTCTTGAGCTTATCGAGTTGGGCTATCCGATGATCATCGCCCTGAACATGATTGACTTAGCAGAGAACAAAGGGATGGAGATCGACTTTAAGAAATTGGAACATGCCCTCGGCGTTCCTGTCGTTCCGACGATCGCTTTACACGGCCGTGGAATCAAAGAACTCTTAGATCGAGCGCGACAGTGTTTAGACAGCGGAACTGAACCACCTCAGATCCCCTGGTCTCGAGATGTGGAAGAAAAGATTGAGGAATTCGAGAGGGAGCTTCCCGAGGATTTTCCTGTGGTGTCCAACAAAAGATTTACTGCCATCAAGATGATCGAGGCCAGTCAGCTGCTGTTTGATAAGATGCTCCAGGAAATCAACCTCCCTCTAAAAAAGATTCTGGACAGAGTGAGGTATGATCTTCAAAGTCGGCACAACTCCCCAGCCTATGAAGTGATTGCCGCGGAAAGACATCACCTGGCCCTCAAAATCTTCGAAGAGACCACCCAAGTGAAGAGAGGAAGACAGGTGAGCCCTATCGAGAAAGTCGACAACGTCATCATGCACCCGTTCTTAGGGTACCTCGTTTTTCTGGGTGTTTTTCTCGTATTTTTTCTCCTTATTTTTCAAATCGGGAATCCGATCGAAGAACTTCTCCTCAATCCTTTGACGAGTCTCAGCGCCTATCTCTCGACGAAACTCGGGACAGGTCTTCTCTTCTATCTCCTGGACGGATTACTTCAGGGTGTCGGCGGCGGTCTAGCTATCGTCTTACCCTATTTTATCCCTCTTCTTTTCTTGATGTCTCTCCTCGAGGACGTTGGCTACCTGGCCCGGGCTGGGTTTTTGATGGACACTTTTATGCACCGGATCGGGCTTCACGGCAAATCTGTCTCGCCGTTCATCCTCGGTTTCGGCTGCAATGTCCCGGCTATTGTTTCCACCCGGATTTTAGAATCTAAACGGGACCGCATCATCACCTCGCTTTTGATCCCCTTTATTCCTTGTTCGGCCCGAACAACCATCATCTTGGCCCTGGTTGCCTTTTATCTCGGTCCCTTCTGGGCCTTGGGATTTTATGTTTTCCACATCCTTCTGCTGGCCATTTTGGGTCGGATCATCACCCTCTTCTTCAAGATCCCCTCTCCCGGTTTGATCCTCGAGATTCCCAGCCTAAAAATCCCTTCGTTGAAGAATATCTGGGGCAAGACCTATTTTCAGCTCAAGTCCTTCGTCCGGTTTGCGTGGCCGATCCTGATTATCGGGAGTGTGGTTCTGGGTGTGTTCCAGTTCTTGAATTTGGATAAGTATATCAATCTCGTCCTATCTCCGCTGGTGGCCAAAGGTTTGGGACTGCCGCAGGAGCTGGGTGTGACCTTGATCTTTGGGTTTTTGAGGAAAGAGCTGTCTTTGATCATGATGCTCCAAGCCCTGGATGTGAGTTACCTGGATTTAATGACCGTGGTTTCAAAACAGCAGCTCATCGTATTTACCGTATTCATAAGTTTTTTTATCCCTTGCCTCTCCACCGTGGCTATCCTCTGGAAGGAAATCGGAAGGAAGATCGCGTTCATTTCGATAGCCTTGAATACAGGGGTGGCTCTGGTCCTCGCCTTCATTGTGAGGTGGGTTCTCGAATTATAAACCTTTCGAATCGGGGAGGATTAGCTGTTCGCTTCCAGGATGACGAGCGCCAGGGCATACTCAGCCAGATGGGCGATGGAGACGTGGGCCATGGCGAAGGGATATCTGTCCCTCTTTCTGATGTCCAGCTGAGGCTGGCCAGAGGGACGGTTTACCACCCCCACATCCGTCCATCTAATCCTTCTTCCTAAGGCCTTAAAGAAGGCTTCTTTGGCTGCAAAGCGGGCGGCAAAGTGCTGATATTTGTTGGCCTTTCCCTCGCAATAGTCAATTTCATGACTGGTGAAAACCCTCTGGGTGAATCGAGGATTTTTCTCGGCCAGTTTTTTAATCCGTTCGACTTCGATGAAGTCAATCCCGATTCCAGCAATCATGTTTGTCTTGGATATAAATATAAGCTAAATCCGTATAAAACGCCAGGATCAGTAACACCGTGACTCAGTGAATCAGGGAAGACAAGAGTCTTTCTTGAACTGAAAATGGATGTCACTTCAACCTCGCTTTGAGCTCCTTGGCGGCCTTTGGGCCGATGAGCTGAGCCAATTCTGCCGGTGGGGCTCTTCGGATTTCCTGAAGGCTTTTGTATTTTCCCAAGAGCAACGTCCTCCTAATCGGTCCGATTCCCGGGATATCATCGAGCGGAGAGGCGAAGCTTTTTTTGGCCCTTCGCAAACGATGGAAGGCAACAGCAAAGCGGTGGGCCTCATCCCTTATTCTCTGGAAGAGCTTTAAGGTTGGAGAGGTCCGGTCCAGCTTGAGCCCGTGTTTCTTAGGGGAGATGAAGAGTGTTTCCTCTTTCTTCGCCAGAGAAACCACAGGGAGGGGCCCCAGGTTGAGATCGTCCAGAACTCTCTTGGCAGCATTGAGTTGCCCCTTCCCTCCATCGACGAGGATTAAATCCGGCAGCGCCTTTTCTTCTCGCAGGACACGGGTATACCTTCTTTGGATGGCCTCTTGGAGGCTGGCAATGTCGTTGGGACCGCGGACTGTTCGAATCACATATTTCCTGTACTCGTTCTTTTTGGGCCTACCGTTTTCAAAAACAACGAGAGAGGCCACAGTCTCGGTCCCACTGATATTAGAGACATCAAAACCTTCGATCCGGCTGGGGATTGATTCTAACCCGAGAACTCTTCGGCTTTCTTCCAAGGGAGAGACAGATTCCTCTTCCAGGAGGATTCCAGCATTCCTGTTGGCCAAGTCGACAAGTTTTTTGTTCTTTCCCTTACGGGGAATAAAAATTCCAACTCTCTGTTGACGATCGGCTAAAATCCTTTTCAGGACGGTCCGGAGATTGGACGGTTCGGACGGAAGAAGGATCTTGGCTGGAAGGTCCTTCTGACCGCTGTAAAACTTGAATAGGCTGGAAGAGAGTAGATCAGCCTGGGATGTTTTGGTCTCACCCTCGAGTATGATTCCCTCAGATTCGCTCACTTTACCGCCCCTCATCTGGAAGATGTAGAGAGCGGCCTTATCCTCTCTCCAAGAAAAACCGAATATATCCTTATCTTCGAGATCAACGGAAATCAGTTTCGGCTTATCTTTGATCTGATCGATGGTCCAGATCAAGTTTCGCCAATGGGCGGCTTGTTCGAATTCTTCCTGCTGAGCTGCCTGCTTCATTTTTATCTTTAAGATTTTCAGCAGTCTGTCCACTTTTCCTTCCAGGAAGAGGAGGGCATTGTTCACACCCTCTTTGTACTCCTGCTCAGAGATAGAGCCCACACAGGGAGCCGTACAGAGCTTCAGGTCATACTCGAGGCAGGGTCTCTTCCTTTTCCCTGGAACGACCTCCTCGCAGCCTCGGACTCCGAAATGTCTATTGATCAGTTGAATGGTTTTTCGGGCTTGATGAGCGGGGCTGAACGGCCCAAAATACCTCGCCCCATCAGCCTCGACTCTCCTGGTTAAGTAAATGCCAGGATATTTTTCCTGCAGCGTCAACTTCAAGTACGGAAAACTCTTATCGTCCTTGAGCCTGAGGTTGAATTTTGGCTGGTATTGGCGGACAAAATTGTTCTCCAAGAAGGCCGCCTCTTTCTCTGAATCGGTCAATATATACTCGTAGTCAGCCGTTTCAGCGAGAATATTCTTGACTTTGGCATCCGCTGTGGCTTGAAAATAGGATTTCACTCTGTCCCTGATCGAACGGGCTTTACCGATGTAGATGATATCGCCTTCAGCGTTTTTAAAAAAATAAATCCCCGGTTTTCTAGGGAGTTTTTCGAGCTCAGTCTTCAATGATTTTTTCATCCTACAAGCCGAGCTCCAATTCGCGTTTTTTTAATTTCTTGAGTTCATCTCGGTAGGCGGCGGCCTTTTCGAATTCTAAATTCTTGGCGGCTTCGCTCATCAGTTTTTCCAGTTTTTCCATGTGTTCTTTTCTTTGCTGGGAGGAGAAGTAGATGTCCTTATCCTCTTTAATGCGTGAATAATCCAGATAATCGCGCTCGTAGACGCTGGATAAAACCTCATCGATTCTCTTGCGAATCGATTGGGGAGTGATGCCGGTTTCCCGGTTATAGTCTTTCTGGATTTGCCTTCGTCGGTTTGTTTCTGCGATAGCGCTTTTCATGGAGGCTGTGACAACATCGGCGTACAGGATCGCCTTACCCGAGACATTCCTGGCCGCCCTTCCGAAGGTTTGGATGAGCGAGATGGACGAACGGAGGAATCCTTCTTTATCGGCATCCAGAATAGCCACCAGCGACACTTCAGGCAAATCCAGTCCTTCCCTCAACAGGTTGATCCCGATCAGAGCATCGAATTTTCCTTTCCTCAGGTCTCTCAGGATCTTGACCCTGTCCAGAGTGTCGATATCTGAATGCAGGTACCGGACACGGAGTGCGAGTTCATGATAATACCGGGAGAGATCCTCGGCCATTTTTTTGGTCAGGGTTGTAACGAGGGTCCGTTCGTCCCTGTCGGCGCGTCTGTTGATTTCCGTCATCAGATCCTGGACTTGTCCTTTGGCCGGCCGCACTTCCACCTCTGGGTCGATCAGACCGGTCGGTCGAATGATCTGTTCGGCAACTCTGCTTCCAGCTTTCTTGAGCTCATAAGAACCAGGTGTGGCCGAGACATACAGCACTTGTTTGACTTTTTCTTCGAATTCCTGAAAATTCAAAGGCCGATTATCCAGGGCGGACGGAAGACGAAATCCGTGTTCGATGAGAGTCTGCTTGCGGGATCGGTCGCCGTGGTACATCCCGCCGATTTGAGGAACACTCACATGGGATTCATCGATAATCGTCAAAAAGTCGTCGGGAAAATAGTCGAGAAGGGTGTAGGGGGGGTCGCCGGGTTCTCGGAGGCTGAGGTAAAGAGAATAATTTTCAATACCCGGACACCATCCAAACTCTCGGAGCATTTCGAGGTCAAACAATGTTCGTTCCTCTATCCTGTTGGCTTCGATGAGCTTTCCCTTATCCTTGAAATAAGCTATCCTGTCCTCGAGTTCCTTTTCGATGTTCTGGATAGAAGAGCCCATGATATCCGGGGGAGTGGAAAAAAAAGTTCTCGGGTAGAGGATGACTCTGTCAAAAGTGTCCTGCGACCTTCCGAGGAGAGGGTCTATGGCTTGAATCCTTTTAACCCGGTCGTCCTCAAGTTCAATCCGGTACGCGTATTCCTCGTAGGAAGGATAGACCTCGATGACGTCGCCCCGGACTCGAAAACTTCCCCTCTTGAAGTCAGCCTCTTCGCGGACATACTGGATATCGACCAGGTTCTGCAGGATTTTTTTCCTCCTGATTTCCTGGTTTTTTTCGAGGGTAAAGCTCTGTGAGTAGTAAGTCCGCGGTGATCCGATGCCGTAGATGCAGGAGACAGAGGCGACGATAATCACATCCCTCCTCTGGAAGAGAGAATTGGTTGCCCTAAGCCGAAGCCGGTCGATCTCGTCGTTGATCGTGGCTTCCTTGGCAATGTACGTGTTCGAGGCTGGGATGTATGCTTCGGGTTGGTAGTAGTCGTAGTAACTGACGAAATACTCCACGGCGTTTTCAGGAAAATAGTTACGGAACTCTTGGTAAAGCTGGGCAGCTAAAGTCTTGTTGGGGGATATGACGAGGACAGGTCGGTTGGCTTTTTCGATAACGTTGGCCATGGTGAAGGTCTTCCCAGAGCCGGTAACTCCCATCAAGACCAGATGTTTTGACTCGTTTTTAAGCCACTCGTTTAACTGTTGGATCGCTTTTTTTTGATCGCCTTTAGGAGTGTATTCTGAGTACAGCTTGAATTTTTTCATTGGATGTTATTATAACAGAAATGCTTAATTGACAAATGAAAAAGGGGTTCATATAATCCAAATGAAAAAGGAGGTACGCATGAAAAAGGCTTTCGTTTTTGTCGGTCTCGTTGCAGCCCTTATCTGGATAAGCTCCTGCGCACCGACAGCGCAGGTCACCTCGACCGGCGGTCCTTCGATAGAAGAAGCCCGAGCCGAACGGTACGACGGTCCCAAAGCCAGGATAGCGGTTGGAGAATTCCAGGATAAGACAGCCAAAGGCGGCTGGACTGGAGGCTGGTTCGGAATGTACGGGATGAACTTCAAACAGATCGGCGACGGCATGCGCGACATGATGACCACAGCTTTGTTCAACACCAACCGCTTCATCGTCCTGGAGCGAGAGCAGCTCGGAGCTGTGATGAAAGAACAGGATCTGGCTACAGAAGGCAGAATCAAGAGAGGCACAGAAGCGCCCACTGGGGAAATCTACGGAGCTGAGCTAATCATTACCGCCTCTGTCACAGAGTTCGAGGGCAGCGCCAAAGGAGTGGGTGGAGGAACAAGAGTTCTCGGTGTCACTGTCGGAGGAGGCGTGAAGAAGGCTCATATCGGCCTAGATATCAGGATTATTGACACCAAGACTTCTCAGATTGTAGCAGCCACCAGTGTAGCAGGGAGTGCCACAAGCTTCGGCGCTGGGGGAGTAACCCGAATAGGTGGAACTCTTCCCATCGGTTTGGGGGGGTTCGCCAAGACTCCTACGGAACAGGCGATCAGAGTCTGCATCCAGAAGGCCATCGAGTACATCGTCAGTCAGACTCCCTCAGAGTTTTATCGCTACCAGAAGTGACGGCCTGAGAACGCCAAACCTAATCCGGAAAAAGCAAGCACCACGAGTCTCAGAAAACCACGGGACTTGGTTCAAAAAGAGATGAGTGTCTTGGTTTTTAGGGTCGTTTGAGACAATAACTCGAAAAGAAGGAAATCCGAAACTTATTGAGGCTGAGAGGACTCAGGTCTATCGGGAATCACCTTGGATTGGGTTGAGGTCATCATCTTGACACTTCCCTTAAACTGAGCCCCATCCATGATGGAGATCCGGAAGGCAGAAATGTCTCCGACCACTTGGGCCTCCTGAGCAATGAAGACTCTTCCAGAGGCGTAGATATTCCCGTTCAATTTCCCAAAAATATGGATGTCCCGCGCTCGGACATCTGCTTCGACACGTCCCTCCTTCTCAATGATAAGATTGTGGTTGCGGAGATCGATCTTTCCTTGGAAGAAACAGTTGATGGTCAAGTCCTCGTTGGCAGATATCTCTCCTTTTAACGAGAAGGTGGGCCCTAAATAAGAAACGGTCAGGCGGGAATCATCCCCGCCATTAGGAATATTTTCCTTGTTTTTTGCGTTTTCTTGACGTTTGAACACCTTTCCTCCTTTTCCCCTGTCCGAGTTCAGATTATAAGTGGACCTCCTTTCATTGTCAACCATATGGAAAGGGGACAGGTGGACTAGCTCAGGTATTCGGTAAGATAAAGCTATTTTTTATCTCTTTCTGAGTCACTGGGTTATTGAGTTGCGGTCTCGCTATCTTCATAATGGAGTTCGAGATTCATTGATTAATCTTGCATAACCTATATAATAAAAAACGGATACCTGAAACAGAAATTTTTTACTGTCTAAATGCAGTGAAGAACAAAGTAAAAAAGAACATTGTCCTGATCGCAGTCACTCTTTTCTTGGTGTTTTGCGGGGGGAGTGGAGAGAAGACAGCAGACCTGGCTCATCCTGATGAACATGAAGGTCAGCTCCAGGGGGAAGAAGCCCATGCCCACCCAGCCTCTGAACCTGAAAAAGCAGACCATAAGCATCCTGATTTGAAGCTTTCTCCCGAAAAGCAGAAGGCCTGGGGAATCGAAACAGGTGAAGTCTCCAAGGAGAAAATCGCATCTCAGCTCACTTTACCTGGAACATTAAACCTTAATCAGAATAGAACGGCTCAAATCACTTCTTTTGTCCCGGGAAAAGTGATGACCCTCTCTGTAGACCTGGGAGATAGAGTAGTCAGGGGAGGCGTCCTAGTAGCCATCAATTCACCAGAGTTTGCCCAGGCCCAAGCCGATTTCCTTCAGGCGAGAGCTAACCTTAATCTGAGCCGTATTGAGTATGAAAGAGCGAGGAAGCTATTCGAGAAAAATGTGATCGGGGAGAAGGAATATCTCAGGCGGGAAGCCGAATACCAGAAAGCCTCTACCGAATACGGAACGTACGGCTCCCTTCTTCATTCCTACGGGATCCCTCACAAGAAAATAGATGAATTCCTGAAGAGGTGTGATGAAGCGGCTAAACGGGGAGAACTCTGCGAGCTGGCCAATCCAATCCAGACCATCACCTCGCCCATCAACGGGACGGTCATCTACAGGAATGTCATTGTCGGAGAACACATAGAACCAGAGAAAATCCTCTTCACTGTGTCTGACCTGAATAACCTGTGGGCCATCCTGGATGCCTACGAGAAAGATCTGCCATTTATCACCGAAACGAGTAAAGTGCAGATTCTCTCTTCCCTGTATCCGGAGAAAAAATTCGATGGGAAAATTACCTATATCAGCGATCTGATCGATGAAAAACTGCGGACGGCCAAGGTTCGAGTTGAAATGAAGAACGAGGAGGGGCTTCTAAAACCCAATATGTACATCCAAGGAATTATCGAGAATGTCTCTCTCCAGAGAGATGTGCTTTCCATTCCTGAAGAAGCCGTTCAGAACTTGGACGGAGAAAAGATCGTTTTCATCGTCGAAGAGGAAGATGTGTTTTCCGTTAGACATGTCTCCCTGGGAGCCAAAATTGGTCTGAACAGGATTGTCACAGCCGGGCTAAAAGAAGGTGAGGGGATCGTCATCAAAGGGGCATTCCAGCTGAAGGCCGAACTCAACAAGGCAACCTTTGGGCATGTCCATTAATCGGTAGAGGTCCATTAACTCTAAAGGTTAATCAGTTAGATGGTCACCAGCATCATCAATTTTGCCATCAAACAGAGGTTGTTCGTCGTTTCCGCTACGGTAATTATTGCCCTTTTAGGTTTCCTGGCCTACAAAAATCTTCCGATAGATGTTTTTCCCGATCCCTCTCCACCTCTCGTCCAAGTTTACACAGAGGCCCACGGGATGGCCCCTGAGGAAGTGGAGAGGCTGATTTCCTACCCGATCGAATCCTCGATGTTTGGTTTGCCTAAAGTCAAGACGATCCGCTCTTTTTCCACCTTCGCCTTGTCCATCGTAAATGTCTATTTCGAGGATCGGGCCGATATCTACTGGGCGAGACAGCTTGTCTCTGAACGCCTCCACGAGGCGATAGAAAGTCTCCCAGAGGAAGCCCACAATCCTGTCTTAGGGCCCATCGCCACCGGGCTCGGGTTGGTCTATCTGTACTATCTTGAGGGAGAGGAATACACGACTTTGGAGCTGAGGACTATTCAGGATTGGCTGGTGAAATACGAGTTGAAATCGGTTCCTGAAATTTCACAGGTTCTGAGCATAGGAGGCGATGTGAAGCAGTTCCAGATCCTGGTCAATCCCAATTCTCTGTTGAAATACAACCTGTCAATTTCAGATCTCATGAGGAGAGTGAGAGAGAACAATCAAAACGTCGGAGCCAGCTTTATCACCAAGGGGAAAGAGGAATACATCGTCCGCAGCGTGGGCCTGGCCCAGACGGTCGAAGACCTGGAGAATATCGTCATCTCCAACGTTCAGGGATCTCCTGTTTATCTCAAGGATACGGCCTCGGTCCAGATCCTTCCTGCCATAAAACGAGGAGCCGCTCTCGTCAACGGAGAGGGAGAGAAGGTTGTGGGCATGGTTTTGAAGCTGTTTGGCTCGAATACGGCAAGAGTCATTCAGGACTTAGAGGACAGGATCGAAGAGATCAACCAGTCCCTCCCCCAAGGGGTGAAAATTGTCCCCTTTTATAACCAGGCTTCACTGGTTAAAAAGTGTTTCTCGACGGTTTCTATTAGCCTCATCATCGGCATTGCCCTGGTCATCGTGGTCCTTTTCTTATTCATGGGGAACTTCCCTTCAGCCTTGATTGCTGTCGTTTCACTTCCGTTTTCCATCCTCTTTTCCTTCATCATGATGCAGAGGATGAATGTGTCTGCGGACTTGATGTCTTTCGGGGGATTGGCCATCGGCATCGGGCTGATCGCAGATGCTGCGATCATCATCGTCGAGAATATCCACCGGCACCTTCAGTTTTCACCAGAGGAAAAAGCCCTGGCGATCTGTCGAGCCGGCGGGGAAGTGGACCGGCCGCTGTTTTTCGCCATCCTGATCATCATCCTGGTCTTTCTTCCCGTGTTTACCCTCACCGGAATGGAGGGAGTCATGTTCCGGCCGATGGGCTTTACCGTCTCCTTCGCTCTGGCCGGATCCCTGATTTTTGCCTTAATCTGTGTGCCGGCTCTCTCTTACCTGTTCTTAAAAAAGAAACGTCAGACTCGAGAACCATTTTTGATCAGAAACATTAAGAAAGTCTACCTGCCTTTCTTTTCTCTCTGTCAAAGAAATCGAAAAATCGTATTCTTCGTGACGATCATTGTTTTCATCATAGGATTGATCCTCATCCCGTTCCTCGGGCGGGAGTATATTCCGTATTTGGAGGAAGGGACCCTCCATCTCAGGGTCACCTATGATCCGAATATCAGCCTCCAAGAAACCATTGCCCAGACCACAGCTATCGAAAAAAACCTGAGGAGTGTGCCAGAGGTTACGGGAGTACTGAGTCGAATCGGGCGCGGCGAGGTGGGGAGCCATGCTCATTTTGTGAACGACGCTGAGATCCTGATCGGTCTTAAACCTATCAGTAAATGGAAGAGTTTTCGGAATAAAGAGCAGCTCATCCATGAGATCGAACACCGTCTTGAAGATTTTCCGGGGATAAACCTCAACATGACTCAACCCATCGCCCATAATCTGGATGAACTCGTCACCGGCGTTAAGGCCCAGCTAGCTGTGAAAATCTACGGCGAGGATTTTGAAGTTCTCAAACAAAAATCCACAGGGATCAAGGATGTGATAGCCTCCATCGAGGGAGCCAGCGATGTCCAGGTCGAACAATTCACCGGCCAGAATCACATCCAGGTGGTCCTGCAGAGGGGCAGGATTGCCCGCTACGGAGTGAATATCCTGGATATCCAGGAAACCATCGAAGCTGCCGTGGGAGGAATTACCTTAGGACAGATCTACGAAGAGCAGAAGAGGTTCGACATCTTCCTCAGGTTTGAACCCGAATTCCGGGGAGATATCGAACAGATCGGCAACCTGCTCATCTCTCTTCCCTCTGGAGGTCAGATTCCTCTCATCCAGCTGGCCACGATAGAGGAAGTGGTCGGCCCTCGAGTGATCAGCCGGGAGGGGAACAAGAGATTTATCACCATCCAGTGCAACATCCGGGGAAGGGATATAGGGCGTTTTGTCCAAGAAGCTCAGAGTAAAATCGAAGACAGCGTCCAGATTCCACCGGAATACTTCGTCAAGTGGGGCGGTCAGTTCGAACTCCAGCAAAGGGCCAACCAGCGGCTGGCCATCATCATGCCCATCACTTTGGCCTTGGTGGCCACTCTCCTCTTCACCATTTTTTATTCCTTCCGCGAAGTCCTGATCATCCTCGTCAATATCCCGTTGGCTTTGACAGGAGGAATTATTGCCTTGAAGCTTTCAGGCCTGTATCTCAGCGTTCCCGCCTCCATCGGGTTCATCGCGATTTTCGGGATTGCCTTAGAAGACGGACTGGTGCTCTTGTCCGCTTTCCACGGGGGCCTGAGAGATGGGAAATCGATGGAAAAAGTGATTATGGATGGCGTGGATATCAAACTCAGACCCGTTTTGATGACGACCTTCACCACCATCTTCGGCGTCATGCCTCTCCTCCTGGCCACGGGACCCGGAGCGGAAATCCAGAGACCTCTGGCCACCGTAGTGGTCGGCGGACTTCTGACCTCGACTCTGGTTACGCTCATCGTTCTTCCTCTTATCTTCCAAACCCTGAAAAAGAAGGAATTTACCGAAAGCCCTGCCGTTTGTTATTCTCCGGGAACTTAGACACCCCTGTTCTGTAAAGCTTCCACCTGAGGTTAGACAAGGTGATTCCAGCGCCCGATCCTCTGATTTGATATTTGCCCAGTCCTCTGTTATAAAGTGGGGAATGATTTGAAGGAATTCAATTCAATGGTTGTCTTTGGCTTTTTGGATTGGTTCTGGCTTGTCATCTTCATCGTCCTGATGGTAGTCTGCGGAGTCCTCTTTTTTAAGCTGGGGAAGAGGTCGATGTCCGATTTTTTTCTGGCTGGCCGGGGACTGCCTTGGTGGCTGCCCGCGGCCTCTGTTTATGCCACCCACTCCGCAACGGATACTCCCATCTGGGTCAGCGGAGTTATCTACAAATATGGTCTCCGTGGCCTTTGGTACACTTTTTTTTCAGCCTGGTGTGCCATCTCTGCCTTTGCTTCCACCCGAATCTTCCGCCGTTCTCTGGCCTACACTCAGGCCGAATGGCAGACCCTTCGTTTCTCTGGATTGGGAGCTGAACTCCTTCGGGGTTGGATAGCGGGTTGGCAGGTGTTCATGAACATGTTTGTCCTGGGCTGGGTGGGAATCGCCATGGGAAAACTGTGCCGTTTCCTGTTCGGATGGCCGGAATGGCTGGGGCTCATCCTGTTTTCCTCACTCTGTGCTGTCTATGTCCTGACAGCCGGTTACT
>SMTZ1_10010181_pt1 | contig 25474 bp, 26 predicted proteins | sample DeeMarSWOR136_30_FD_25667 | JGI IMG/M metagenome (IMG submission 25667)
AGAAGCCTACCGTGATACAGCACTATAAAACTCAACAATGTCTGTGACAATACTGTCTGTCCAATCATCAACAATGAGCCGAATGAACTCTAGCTCCTTCGAGGAACCCAAACTGCGTTTTTTCGTGACATAATATCTCTTCCCGGTGAGAAAAAAACCTGTTCTCGTATCAACAAGCATCATTTCTGAATTCAGATCAGCCAACTTATAGGTAGCAGGCCATAAACCAAGGCAGGAAGTTGGCTGCTGTATACGTAAGTCATATGATATCAGTAACAGCTCGTCAGCTTGGTGCCGAGCAGCAATCTCACGCATTTTATTTAACGTACCGTAACCAAAAAATGACGGAGGCAATTTTAACTCTTTCACGTACTCACTCTTTGTGAGTTTCTCAGAAAGCGCATCAAAAAGCATTACATTTATACTATCAAGATGCATTGGATAGCTACGCCGAGGCCAGTAGTAATAGATTGGTGGTGGTGGTACGATAAGAACAATTGCTACGGGTGGACTGAACTGAAACTTCTGCTCAAGTATAGCCCTGTAACGATCGAGCTCTTTTTCTTCTTTCCTCTCTTTCACATCCTCTGGGAGTTCAGGTATAGCCTCAGGCATCGAATAATATACGCGTGCAGATTCAAGAGTGCCTGATTCATAATGTGCTACACGTGGTGTACACTGAGTAAGAATGGAGAAAGCTGTTGTCAGTATTACAAATTCGCATATATGTTGTAACTTATGATCGAGCATATGTACCCTCCTCTTTTCCTTCGTTTATATTATCCTATAAAATAGAAAAAAGTCAAGGAAGTTTCTTCTCCTCACATTTCAACAGCTCCTTCAATACGTCACTTCAACAATTGTCGTCTTGACGTAGTCATTAAGAAGATATCACAGGAAGCTTTCTTCGCCTATTTTCTCTGTCTAAATGAAAGAGCCCCCTTACGGGGGCTCTTCACTGTGTGTTCTTATACACACTCTATTTTTGTGGCTTTTTCACCTTTTGGTGAGTTAGTAATTTCGAACTTGACCCGGTCACCCTCCTGCAGGGAACGGTAACCGTCACCGGAAATGTCTTGGAAGTGGGCAAATACATCACCACTACCATCTTCTTTTTCGATGAAGCCATATCCTTTCCTACTATCAAACCACTTTACTGTACCGTATTGCATGTTTCTCCTTTCAAGTCTTTCTTTATTGAGGGGTGTAAGAATATGAGTATTCTACAGATCCATCAACAAATTATATGACTTAGCAATATTATAGCTAAAAAAACAACATTGTCAATAGTCAAGTTAAAGCTCTGCACCGGGGTCATGCCATCCGCTCGAAGACTTTTCTGAAATGAAAGCCGTAGATCGCCAAGGTTATAGCAAGGGGGGCCAGCCGTGGTCGCCTGAAGATGCTCCGCAAGAAAAGTCGCCAGTAGTGTAATCGCTCTTTCTCCTTGATGCCCAACACAAAAACCGACAAGATGAACGCCCTCAGCTGGATTGAGCTGATGCGTGTCGGACTCTGGTGCAACGGCTTATAGTTTTCCAAGAATCTTTGCACCCGCGCATAGAAGTAATCAGGAGCATAAATGGTCCTGACGATTTTCTTGTAACCCTCTATGAGCGTCGCGTGGCGCATCTTAGGGACAAAATTGATAGAACAATCCGTGTTGTCACCTGATGCCTCTGCCAGTAACCGATTTTCCTTTTGTAATCGCTGATACAGTCTTGTGCCACGGACTGCATTAAGGAGACCTACCATGGCAGTCACTATTCCGCTGTTTTGAATGAACTGAATTTGTCTCTCAAAAATAGTGAGTGGATCATTGTCAAATCCGACGATGAAACCGCCTTGCACTTGCAAACCAAAGCGCTGAATCTTCTCAACGCAGGCTACCAAATTGCGGCTCTTGTTCTGGCGCTTGCCGCATTCTGCTAAACTCTCCTCATCAGGTGTCTCGATACCAACAAATACGGTATCGAAACCAGCCCGAACCATTAAGGTCATCAACTCTTCGTCGTCAGCGAGATTGACCGAAGCCTGTGTCAAGAACGTAAATGGAAATTTCATCTTTTTCATCCATTGAGCTATCGCTGGTAACACCTCTTTCTTGAGGTTCACCTTGTTCCCAATGAAATTGTCGTCGACGAAGAAAACCGCGCCGCGCCAGCCATATGAATAGAGGTTTTCGAGCTCCGTGATAACCTGATGTGCGTCTTTTACACGTGTTTTGTGCCCGTAAAGTTGAGGAATGTCACAAAAATCACAATCAAAAGGACACCCGCGTGAATACTGAATATTCATCGATGCATACTTTTTCTTCTTGAGCAGGTTCCACGCTGGAACAGGCGTCTCTTTAATATTCGCCCATTTACGAGATGAGTACCTGTGGCGCGGACTTCCTCTGTGCAGATCTTCCAAAAATGGTGGAAGTGTGATTTCGGCTTCATTGAGTACGAGGTGATCAACGTGGTCATATTCATCAGAGCAACTCGTAAATAATGGTCCACCAGCAACTATCTTCGCATTCATCGCCTTACATCGTGCGATGATGTGAGCTACTGATTTCTTCTGGATAGAAATAGCACTGATAAACACATAATCAGCCCATGCTATATCGCTGTCTCTCAGTTTTATCACGTTCATGTCAACAAGCCGCTTCTCCCACTCCTGCGGGAGCATTGATGCAACAGTCAACAAACCAAGCGGCGGATTTGTTGCTTTCTTAAAGATAAATCTCAACGCGTGCTTGAAGGACCAAAAAGTATCCGGATTTTCCGGATAGACAAGAAGTATTTTCATTCTTCTGGCTCCTTTTTGAGTATCTGGAAGGTGATGGTGAGCATTTCACAATGTGCGCACACACACCACGTGCACGCCCGGGAAGATTATGTGATTCTTTATTACAAATCGACAGTGTATGTTGTCACCTTGTATAAGATTGTACATACTTTTGCCATTTTGTCAAGACATTTTTTGCATCATTTTAAGACCGTGACTTATGTAAGTATCAAGAGTATTGCTTTACTCTCACATTCCTTACTACAGACATCTCCGTATGACTCTGTGCATATCCTCAATTTGTTTGCATTGTGCCTTGTTAATCAACCTTGCCCTCCATTGCCTTGCATTACCCTCGCTTCACCCTCTTCTGCCTTTGTGATTTTTGGCCCAGCACGAATTTCGCTTAAATCTTCGATTTGATTGCGAAATTCAGCGTCCCACTGTCAGTCCCACGTGAAGTCGAGAGGAATCATTTCTCGCGGGGATCTCTGTTTTATCCCGCTCTGCGAGGATCCTCGTTTACGGGAGATGCAAAAATCAGTCCCGTCACAGACGAGGATTCTCGTCTCGACAGACGGAACATCCCGTTGCACGCCAGTGCTATCGGGACAATTGTCCTCTAAAACAAAACACTCCAAACAAAGATGCCGATCATTATGCAGCCTATGGCGAACCTGAGTACCCCACCGAATAATAAACCTAAAAACGATCCCAGGCCTGCTTTCAGAGCTTGTCCTTCTCTCTTGCCCGCGATTAACTCAAACACAACTGCAAACACAAAAGGTAAAAGAATGATTCCGACCAGACCGACGAAAAAGATCCCTATAAACAAACCTATCACTGCACCAATGGCGCCTGCCCTTCCTCCGCCCATCTTCTTCACTGATAAATAATTGGCTAAGAAATCAGCTATTAAACCAAAAAGCGTTAGACCTGCAAAAATCAGGATTAGATCAAAAGTTATTTTTTCAAATCCAGATAAAACTCCATACAAAACTATTCCCCCGAAGATCAGGGGAATGCCAGGTAGAACTGGAAGAATGACTCCAGCCAATCCAACTATCATAATTATGAGAACACCGATTATTAGCAGAATCTCCACAAAACTCATGTGAATCTGTTTCTCCTTTCGGTCAAGCTCTGATTGATGAGACCCTCGCCACTACGGTGCGTGTCCCCTGTCCGTTAAGATGTGACTCCATTACGCCTATACGCTCAATGAAATCTATCTCATGAGCAACAGCTTCTCCATCAGTTGAAGATCCCCTGCCTTTAATCTCAAGAAGTACACACCACTCGGTAACCGCCGATGAGCTTGATCTGTTCCATCCCAACTGATCTGCGCGGTGTAAGGTGCATGGGGCATTGCGCACTTCAAATCCCTTACCAGTCGTCCTGAGATATCGTAAATCCTCAGCTCTATGCTCTTAGCGCTGTGCTCTATGTTAAAGTAGATAGTCGTCAGGTTTCGGAATGGATTCGGATTAACACATAGCCGGGTCTTTTGTTTTATGGGTGCAGTTACCTCTTCTATGCCCGTGACTGTATATTTTATAGTCAGGAAGTCCTCATAACTAGTGTTTCCAGTACTTCCTCCTGTAACATACACAAAGCCAGCATTATCAACTGCTATTGCATAGGCATAGTCTTGAGTATGTCCTGTACCATCATACCGTGCATTCCACTGCTCCACTCCTGACGAATTGTACTTTACCGTTAGATAGTCATTTTCTGGCGTATATGGCTCGTAGGCGTAACTATTCCCTGTGACATAAACATTACCTATATTATCAACCACGATCGCATTAGCTTGATCACCTGCACTATCCGGGCCATTATAACGAGCAGTCCATTCAATGCCGCCAGAACTATTGTACTTGATTGTTACATAATCAACTGAGGTGTATGTATCAAAACTCTCGCCCGTCACATAGATATTACCATAATTATCAACAGCAAGTGCATACGCCCGATCATACCCGTCTCCCGGACCATTGTAGCGCGCTGTCCACACTGTATCGCCTGTGTTCGTATATTTGATGGTGAAATAATCAGGATCATATGATGCATTTTCACTCTCTCCTGTTACATATACGTAGCCACCCTCATATTTAATTTTTATTGTTGTATAATCCCTGAACGTCGCCGATGAATAGCCCATTCCTGTGACGTAGACATTTCCTGAATCGTCGAGCGCGAGCGCATAAGCCGTACAGCCGGTACTATCTGGTCCGCCGTAGGTTGCTGTCCATGCTGTATCGCCCGAGCTATCATATTTAATAGTTATGTAGTGAGCACCTCCATTTATAACGGCAACGCCGGTCACGTAAACATAACCGACGTCATCAACCGCAATATCATACCCCATATCATCATTAGCACCTCCGTCATACCGCGTTACCCACTGCTCTACGCCTGCGCCATTGTATTTTATCGTTGCGATGTCATAATAATTGCCTGAAGCTACACTTCTGCCGGTAACATAGACATTGCCCGCATCGTCTATTGCCAGCGCCTGCCCAAAATCATAAAGACTACCTCCGCCATCATAATAGCGCACCCAAAGTGTATCACCAGCACTATTGTACTTGATTGTAATATAATCGATCGACGTTCCATCACCAGGACCATAACCACACACGTAAACATTACCTGAATTGTCAACCGCGATTGCCTCCGCAGTGCTGCCAGGTTCATACCGGGCAATCCATTCCTCGATTTGGGCATGGCCCATTCCAAGGCATAATAACGCCATACCTATTATTATACTTTTCACGCTGCCTCCTTATTTATTAACCAAAAGAATGTTCAATGATTGCACTATAGGATAACCACCAAACAATGTTTGTCAATTATTAAATCATATCTTTCATCTCTATAATCTTCCTGTCTATCACTGTTACGATTTTTGTACAAATCTGTGATCTGGTCACAAAACAGTCCTGTCGTAGACGAGGATCCTCGCCCATAACGCGGAATCATCGACGATACGAAATATCACTGCATACTATAATTCCAGTGCTTACTGCATGGTGCCCAGTACGTAGTGATTAACGGTTATCGCAGTCCGCATTTAATCATTGCAATCGATTGATGCAGTCAATAACAAAACAAAATATGGCAGGTCACTTTTATCTTGCAATATAATTTTTTTTCTCTATAATCATATTGCAAGGAGGTTAGAACTATGAAGAAATTATTAATTATTACAGCTCTCATGTGCTGTGTGCCTGCATTTATCCAGGCACAACGCTCTGGTAAAAGCGATGGAAAATCTCTTGTTATACTCTGGCAGCATACGGTGTGTCAGAGTAAAAACCCGTGCGAGCGATGTCTCATGGCACCTCAGGAAGTTCAGACTGCTTATGAGGAACTGCATTCAGCGTTTGCTAAGCTGGACATAACGGTCATATACGACGAGCAAACAGAAACACAAACAGGAGATCATATTTTGATTAACGGAAAAGCGCTTGAAGATTTGCTTGGTGGCAGATTGCTTAAACGTCAGTGCGCCTCGTGCCCGAGTATTGATGAAAAAGCAAAGGAATACAACGCCCTCGAACTCGACGGAACAACATACGAAATAATTCCTGCTAATCTGATAATCAAAGCAGGTCTGCTTGCCGCCTCAGACCTGTTCGCTGCCGAGCCTTTGACTCCGTGCGGGACCACGACACCATGTCAAGAATGTCCAAATAAACATTAAGATTTTGTCTATGGACAAAATAAAGATTAGAACAAAAGAGGAATTGGGGTCGGATTTTCTTCATATTTGATATTTATACGATTAATAAGATACTTCACTATTGTGAAGAGTGAAGATTTGACCCCACAATCCTCTTTAATATTATTTCTTAAACCGTGGTTTTAGAAAATTCATTTTGACCCATCCCCAGTTTAGGTACAGATGAATGATAAAGAAGATCACAAGCAAAATGCCATTTGGCAGGTGAATCCTGCGCAAGAGGATGAAGAAATCCTGACCTGCATATCTTTGACCAAGACCAGATATTGCCTGAATGAGCATGAGGATAAAGAGGATTGGATTAACGATCCTGAGTAATTTAACTCTCATACTAATTCAGTATACAATAATATTTTTGTATGTCAACTATCCGAGGCCGTGGGGTCAAATCTTCACTCTTCACAATAGTGCGATAGGATATTCTCCGCTTTAGCATCACCCCTCGTAGCCTCAATGCTTTCTGCCTTATCTCACCTTATAATCCTCTCAATTGCCACCAATTGCCCCGAATTGCCTTGCTCTTGCTGTCACAAAGCCTGCCCTCGTCTGCCTCCTAGCTAAAGCATATGGGGTAAGATCATTCCTTCCGCATCTTATCGGGGTCAACCCCCGTTCCCATTTTTCTGTCTCTTTAATTCCTAAAATGCTTGGTCTACATAACTTTTTTCACGACGATGACAGGATCAGCAGGAGGGGCTCCCAATGCTTTTGTCACAATCTCTTTCACCACTTCTGCATCAGGTGCATCCCAATCACAAATTCCCATGCCCCCCTCATTTGCGTAGGTGCCATTATACTTGACGTCTGGGTATTCTTTGAGGATATCTGCAAATTTTTTCTTAAAACCTTCCAACTCCTCGGGACTGAGTTTAGGTAATCTTCCCTTTTCCGTAAAATGAAACTCGATCACTTTCGCCATAGTTATCACCTCCTTCGCATATATTATCCAAGATACAACTTCGTGATCATAGTTAACACAATACACTATATTTTAAATTCAACAAAAAGTCAACCTCCGTCCCCTATCCTCCTGAGTTAACTGTATAAACCTGCTTGTTTTTTCGTCATCTCCTTGTCGCCTTGTCTCCGTATCTCCTTATCTCAAATAATATTTGACCCCACATGCCCTCCTACAAAAACAAACGCATGATTGGGCGGATTTGAACACGGCTCATTGTATCTTGAAAGCCTAATTCTTTAAAGGTTCTACGAAAACCCATATAACTTTGATACGCTTGGACCTTGGGTTCTGTGGATTTGAGTGGATAGGCTTCAACTATCTGAGCACCCTGTGCTTTGGCATAGGCACAACCAGCTTGGATTAATGCCTTTGAATGTCCCAAATTACGATATTCTTTAGCAATAAAGAAACAGACAATCGACCAAACCGGTTTATCATCAATTCTCTTCAGGGTAGGCGAACGGTCGAGGACCGGGAATGCTTCGCGAGGTGCAATTGAGCACCAACCTATGGGTTCGTTTTCAAGATAGACGAGGATGCCTGGAACCTGACCAGACTGAATGATTTTCTTTAAAGCCATTTTGTTCTTCTTACCATATTGCTTGTTGAACTCCGATCGCTTAATGCGCCAATACATGCACCAGCAACCGCTAAATGCATGGCCCTTGCTGAATAATTTTTGGAGGTCTGCCCACTCATTTATGGTTACGGGTTTATAGTGCAATTTTTTCATAGGTAACCTTACTGTCTGCCCTACGATTACTTTTTTCATCAACTAGAACAACACATGATATCACCTATTATGTTCTTCATGATTCTTGAAACACAATTCTTCCGTTCTGCAAGACTGCATGGACAGTTTTTATATTTTGAATATTTTCAAGAGGGTTTCTGTTTAAGATCAAGATATTTGCCTTTTTCTTTGGCGAAATAGATCCTAACTGTCCATAAACACCTAACCATTCAGCCGGATATATTGTTGCACCTTTGATGATTTCTGATTCTGGAAGACCACACTCTTTCAATAATTGCATCTCATCCAACGTAAATTCAGGATTATCTCCATCCTGTCCAACGAGAATTTTTGTGTTTCGTTTTATCAGTTCTCTTGTAAAAAAGGAGAAGATATGAGAATAGATTTCAATACGTCTTTGATGTTCCTTAAGCTGATCTTTACTCATCTCTTCAGGTTTTTTGTCAGGTGGATGTTTCGCAAACGCCTGAAGGGCATGCAAAGTTGGACACATATAAACATTATTCTGAAGTATCTTGTCTATCAGTTGTTGCAGTTTTACCGGTGAAATGGATTCAATGCTTAACGAGAGAATTTTACTCTGGAAATCCTCTTTTTGACCAACTTCCGCGGCGAGCAATTTGTTATATTCTAATTTTATATCATTCTTTAATACATCGGTCCAAGGAGCCTTTGCATGTTCAAAACATCTGACACCAAGATCAATAGCCATGTCCATTGGAATTGAGTAAAAAGGTGGGCTACCAGTGTCAAGGGTAACTGGTAAGTTATGCTCTTCTGCTTCACTAATCAAACACTTAAATATCTCCACGTCAAATTTGTTAAATGTTTTTACAAGACGTGCCCCACCATTTGATAATTCCTGAATAATGCTTCTTGCATCTTCCTTTGTGTTTATTGCAACAGTAAATCCAGGCAATTCCTTATTAAATTTTTCCCAATGTAATGGACTTTTTTCAAGCATTGGACCAGCATAAAATATTTCTGGACCTAGAAGTTCTCCACTCGAAATTTCATCGGTCATCTTTTTGAGAATTTCAAGCGGTCCGCCAACATCCCGTACTTGAGTAATTCCCTTAAGAACAAATTCCTTAAGCATTCGTTGTTTTGTTGCAGCTCCTTCTGTTGTTAAGAAGGCTAAATGCGCATGACATTCAAAGAGCCCTGGTAAGGCAAATTTTCCAGAACAATCAATGTGTGGCAGGCTTTCTTCTCCTACTTCACTAGCTTTGCCAATTTCTTTAATAATGTCATTCTCGACCAGGATATCTATGTTATTTCTGAATATGCCTTTTTCAACATCGAAAACGTTACTATTTTTCAATAACATGTGCTCATTCATATCGTCCCCCTCAGGTTCTTTTGATATCAGCGGTACGTGCATTATGTTCAATATCGAGTTGAGGTTTCATCGAAGCCGAAATTCCGTTGCATTGTCGAGAGAGAAAAGAATAGTACGGCGAGGATTCAACCCCCACAACCCCTTATATTACTGCATCTTTCGAATACGGACTTCCGTAATCTGGTTGTCTTTGAGCAATTCAATAAGCTCTGACATGTCCGTTTCTCCAAAATGATATGGGTAGAGCACCGTTGGTTTGAAGGCATTGACTGCGTCGGTTACCATTTCCGGCGTCATGGTATACGGCAAGTTCATTGGCAGAAAAGCGTAATCAATGTTTTCCAGGGTTTTCATCTCTGGCGTGTTCTCCGTGTCACCAGCAATATATATGCGCGTGTCACCAAAGGTAAGCACGTACCCGTTTCCTTCACCTTTGGGGTGATAGAATTCGCCGTTTTCGCGTTTGTGTACAAGATTATACGCTGGTACGGCAAGAACCTCAATCCCCAAGAAAGTCCGTTCTTCACCATTCTTCATGATGACGCCATTTTCAACGTTCTCCGCACAGAGTTCTGTGAGCACGACTACTGTGCTCTCGGTGCGGACTTGTTTCAATGCAACAGGATCGAGATGATCGCCATGATGGTGGGTAATAAATATCAGATCAGCTTTCGGCAGTTTGGAATAATCTGCCAAGCGACTCCAAGGGTCGACATGGATAACTGTTTCACCGAATAAAAACATGAGTGTGCCATGTCCGATGAACGTGATTTCAAGATCTCCAAGAGATGTTTCTATCACGTCTTTCTCATACTGTTCCTGAGCCATGACCGGGACGGCACACAATACGACGAGTAACACAATTGCGACTAGACTTCCCATGATGCAGCCTCCTTGCTAGTGAATTCTATGCTGTTGCGATGCAGAGTCAATACTGAGAGGTACGATTTCTCTTCAACTAAGTGCCTATTCTCTTGAATAATGTGCAGTATCCTTATCTATGAGGTCCTCGATCGTTTTCCATAAAGCATCAACATCTTCGGTCATTATTACAAGATTGTGTTTCATTCCGTGAAGATCAATTGCTTGGTTCTTTAATATTGTTTTATGTCGAAAGCCAAGAGATTCAAATGTTTTTATCACTGTATGTTGGTCTTCAACTACCTCTGCAACAAGTCTGTTCAGTTTTAGACTCAGTGCCAGATAATAGATCTCCTTTGCGAGCATAGTTCCTAATCCTCTACGGCGAAAGTGCCTATCGGTCACAATACGAATCTCTCCTATATCTGGTGGTTGATCAGTTGTTCTTCGATGTAATGTGGCATCACCTATAATTCTGTCACCTATCTCCGCTACTATTGGAATCACGTGTTCGTAATTCAGACTGCGCGCCCATGATTCAATAACCTTAGGGTCTGTAACATCATCTTTTAAGAAGAGCCTATCCTTTTCAGGAAGGTTTGAGAAGAATTCCAGCAATTTCTGCTCATCTTCCTTGACCATGGGACGGAGAATGACTTTATCGCCACTTCTCAGGGTAACTTCTTTTGGATAATCTCGTAACATTGATTCTATTTCTCCTTTCTACTAACTGAAAAAACCTATCAACATGAAGAGTTTATCTCCGAATTTGACTCTGTCAATAGGGCGCAGCGTAATGATAATTTTATCCCAAATCACGAGAATTTCGAGTTCACTCTCGTTGTCAAATAGCCTGCTCTCGTATTTATCCTTAACAGCTTAGATCATAACAAATACGGAAGAGCCTGACCCCAGTCTCCGTATCTCCTCATCTCAAAGAAGGCCTGACCCTATATGTTCCCCATCCTTTCGTGTCTATCCTAATACAAGTGGCGTTGACAGATTTTCATAAATTGTTATAATGATTGCTATGCAAGATTTTGAAAACACCGTCACAGCCCCCACTGATGGTGTGAAAACACTGCTCGGTAATCCTCAAAAGGCGATCATAAAACTTTCAATTCCCATGATTATAGCACTGTCCGTACAGACCATCTACAACATTGTCGATGCCCTCTGGGTTTCTGGACTCGGCGCTGACGCCCTCGCTGCAGTCGGGTTCTTCTTCCCGTTCTTCTTCATGATTATGGCACTTGCCACGGGCATAGGTACTGGAGGCAGTGCTGCAGTCTCGCGTATGATCGGAGCTCGTGATAAACCAGGCGCTGACAGTGTTGCCGCACATACCTGTGTGATCATGGCAATTGTCTCAGTTCTTATTACAATTCCTTTTGTTATTTTCATCGATGATATCTTTTTAGCAATGGATGCAGGTGCTATCACTCCTGTCGCGTCATCATATGCCCGGATACTCTTTGCAGGCACCATCATCATATTCTTTGCAAATACGACGAGTGCGCTCCTGCGGGGCGAGGGCGATGTCAAACGCGCGATGTATGCAATGTTGATCGGCGCTGGCCTTAACATTGTACTCGACCCCATCTTCATCTATACATTTCAGATGGGAGTTCCAGGTGCCGCCTGGGCGACCGTGCTTTCACTCTTTATCTCCGCACTATTTCTCTTTTACTGGTCGTGTATCAAACAAGATACATATATATCAATTAACTTCAAGGGATTTCGCTTTAAGACAGACATCGTTGGAGAAATTCTCAGGGTCGGTCTACCAGTGGCAATGATGCAGCTCACCATGTCCTTTTCTATTTTCTTACTGAATATGATTGTCGTGAAGGTTGGTGGTACAGACGGTATAGCAGTCTTCACCACAGGCTGGCGTGTCGCAATGATTGCTGTACTACCACTCCTCGGTATTGCTACCGCGGTCATCTCAGTGACCGGTGCTGCATATGGTGCTCGTGTCATTAAAAAACTCGAAGCCTCATACATATATGCAATAAAAATTGGTGTTATCATTGAACTGTGTATCGCAGCCGCTACCTACATCTTTGCGCCTTACATTACAGCACTTTTCACGCAAGCAAAAGCATCCGCACGAATCGCACCAGACCTCATTCTCTTTCTGCGAACAATGTTTGTCTATTATCCTGCCACCGCCTTCGGATTAAGTTCCTCTGCTATGTTTCAGGGCGCAGGCAGAGGTATCAATTCACTAATTCTGACAATTATTCGGACAATTGTCCTTGCCGCACCCGTAGCATATCTTCTCGCCGTAACACTCAACTTAAAGCTGCCTGGTGTATGGTGGGGCATCGTAACGGGGAACATCATTGGTGGAGTAGCTGCCTATATATGGGCACGGATTTTTATCAAAAGTCTTTTAAAAAAAACACCACCAGTTTCCTCATTAGAGTGAGAGCATCGATTCTGCAGTCTCTTTAATGGCAACGGTGTCACATCGAACCAATTCTATTCTCAATTACCAGAGTTTCAGGTCTGACCGCATACCCCTCCCCTATTTCTTCTGCCTGAAGTCTTTTTAATTGCAACGGTGTGTGCATGATGTAGAATGTAGAGACTGTGTATGCCGTAGTTTCTAACGAAGGTATATTTGACACCATATGCCCACCCATGCTACAGAAATACGGCAATGGTGCGTAATAAATACTGAATGTTACAAAGTCAACCCCCGTCTCCTGTCCTCCCCGATCCTTTGTCGGATTTTGGCCCAGGTTTGCGTGATAAGAAAACTCTCCTCAATGTTATCAACCATACGCGTAAATTTGTCTATCGGTACTGCGAAGCTGAGGACATCAGCCGGAACATAGGGTCGCGCTGAGGGGTCAAACATGCCCAAAATACAGCGTGGCTTCTTGGATTTGTTTTCCAGATACGGATAGAGTACGATTGAACCACAACCTGCGCCAAAAGGTGTCATTACGCCACTTTCTACTTCATCGTAACTCGCCAAGGTAAAGAGCCCAGCAAGCGTATCCGGTGCAGCAAAGAATATTACTACATCGAGATTTTCAGATTCCTTCAAGAGATCGAAGCGTTTAAAGACGATGAACTTCTTAGGAGCATTGAATTCGATTCTCTTCTTCATCATTCTTTTGACCAGTTCGGGTGACTTTTTATATCGTTCACCTTCCAATTTTCCCGGAATACCATAGGAAAGAAAATATTCAAAATTCGGACGGAGCGTCTGAGAAAAACCAAGATAGCGTTTTCCGCCTGAACACTCCACCGAATCAGCCTCTAGTCGCAAAGGCGTTCCTTGCCACACCGTAGTCAGATTGGCGATTACACACCTATGTTCGGTAGCAGTAGAGCAGTCTTTAGTCCTTCCCTCGTCATCTGTGTAAAAAAAAATGATGGGCAATTCAGCACCCGGAAAATATTTCTGCCAAAGCCTTAGAAATTTCTCTTTCAATCCTTTATTCATAGCACATCCTCCTTACAAACAAATCAGCAGTTTCTTCAGGCAAATAATTATACCTAATCGCGACTGCAAAACAAGTGGCGATTCTGCTCCTGGGCGGGTAGCGCATTTGTCTTCCAACACACCTCGGGAGGTGCACAGGTGATGAACTGGAGAGCGCTCGCATTATTATACGGCCAATTGGTCAAAATGCGAAAGCGAGAGTTTCATCTGTCGAAAACGCAGAAGTCTAAGAGCCTATACTGTCGCTATCGTAATAAGAAAAAGTGTTGCTGCAAAGACAAAGGAATATAGAAAGCCCCAAGATTTTACAGAGAATATAACAACGGTGTCAAATCGGCAGAATTTCGAGTTCACTCTCGTTGTCAAATAGCCTGCTCTCGTATTTATCCTTAACAGCTTAGATCATAACAAATACGGAAGAGCCTGACCCCAATCGGCTCTCCCTTTTTTCTTTTTCCGTCATCTCCATGTCGCCTTGTCTCCGTATCTCCTCATCTCAAAGAAGGCCTGACCCCATCTCCATCCTTGACAATTTATCATTTTTATACTATTTTTAAAGTGTTATACAACGGATCACAGTCTAAGTTACATTTTGGTATCTTTAATCGAAAGGGAGGAAAAAACTTATGAGAAAAAAAGAGCGCCGTTCGGGAAAAGAACGAAGATCGGGAACAGACCGTAGGAAGTTTAATAATCCCTATTACAAAGGGACTGAACGCAGAAGCGGTCGTGATAGAAGGTCCGGAAAGGACAGAAGGGAATCTAAATAATAGCGTTCAAGAATCGATAAAAATCCTATCTATCGATCTCTGAGATTTTCATCACTCGGGTAGCTCCATACCAAGTCAATGGAAATGATGAAAAAGAACACCAGTCGATAAATTGTCAGAGATAATTTTCCCATGGGTGACCTCATTCACCATCTAGTGAGACGAATTCACTGAGAGAATCGACCACTTTATCACTTTCTATCCTCGTAGCAATAGCGTACGGGGTGGAAGCGAAGCTATTCGACTATTCCTGCCCTTCATTGACATCCTGAATTCGGCGCATATAATGACCGAAAAAGGAGCAATCATTATGAGAATGGTGCGTATCACTATCATTTTGGCAATACTCACTTTGCCTTGTCTTTATGCACAGGTAACTTATGACGTTCATTTTTCCACATACATCGGTGGTTCGAACACGGACCAGCTACGTGACATTGCTGTTGATGACCAAGGTTACATCTATATCGCTGGAGGTACGGAATCATCTAACTTTCCGGTCACACCTGGCGCCTACGATACAACGCACAACGGATGGTTCGATGTATTTGTCATGAAATTCAATCCGGATGGCGGCTTGGTATGGTCAACATTTGTTGGGGGCTCGAACTATGATCGTGCGTATGCAATAAAGGTAGACACTGCTGGTTATGTTTATGTAACCGGACGGGGTGGTCCGGGATTCCCGGTGACCGCTGGTGTTTTCCAAACACAATTCATGGGATATTACAACGGTATATATGGTGATCAGAATGCATTCGTGTTCAAACTCCTGCCTGATGGTTCTGACCTTGTCTGGGCAAGCTACTTCGGCGTCTCTACCCTGATTCGAGATTTCGACATTGACCTGAAGGGTGACCTGTATGTCACATCCGGTTATGTTCCTGGGCATTCTCCGGATTCTCTGCCATCCGCCTGGGTAGCGAATGCCTTTCAGCAATATCCACAGGGCGGCATGGATGGTGTTATTGCCAAAATTCAATCCGACGGTTCACAGGTTCTCTGGGCAACGTACTTTGGTGGTTCAGGCGACGAGGGGGTTGAAGCCTGCATCCGGATCGATACAGCTCAATGTCCGTACATTCTGCAATTTACTCGATCAACCGACATGCCCTACAGTTCTAATGCGTATGATACTACCTTAAATGGCGGATGGGATTTCTTCGTGGCAAAGCTCACGGCGGATGGATCCAACCGCGTGTACGGCACATATCTGGGTGGCTCGCAGCACGAATTCGTGAGTACGCACAACATAGCTGTAGATATCCTTGGTCAGGCACATATCCTTGCACCAACACAATCCTCTGATTACCCAACGACCTCTGGCGCATTCCAAGAGATCTACGGCGGAGGAACTTCAGATGTCGCACTCTCGAAACTCTCTACAGACGGAACACAACTATTGGCAAGCACATTTGTGAGTGGCAACGGTGCAGAAAATGGAGATGGTATCACTGTAGGCTATTATGGTGACATCTATTTTGGCGGTGATACCTACTCTGCAGACTTTCCGACCACAATCGATGCGTATCAGGACTCTCTTGCTGGTGGACAGGACGGCATTCTCGTCAAACTGTCATCCGATCTCAGCCAATTACTGTATTCCACATTCTTTGGAGGCAGTGCTGACGACGGCAGTCGCAGTTCTGTCTTAGACTCACAAGGTAATTTCTATTATGCTGGCTGGACACAATCGAGCGATTTTCCCCTCGTGAATCCCTACCAGAATTACTTAGCTGGCAATTGGGATCTCGGACTTGCCAAGTTTGTGCCCGTGGGGAGCGTTACAGAAAAATCATCGGTAGGTGGACAGCATGGTTTCAACGTATGCGTTCCTAGCCCAACAAAAAGAATCACCATATCCTACTCACTCTCCCTACCAGGACCTATTAGGTTCACACTCTATGATTGCACCGGGAGAGCCTTTAACGTGATGTCGGTTTACAAACCTGCAGGTGTCCACCTTGCGTCAATCGAAACCTCGCATCTCCCACCAGGTGTCTACTTTCTGTATTGTGACGCAGAGGAAGGTTCAACAATCAAAAAAATCGTGTTGATTGAATAAACATTTTTCTAATAGCAAAATTACGTCCCCGTGCACGGAATCCTCGATCGTTCCATACTAAAATATATAGCCAAAAGAAATCAGCCGCTCAAATTTCGTACCATATTACAATTGGGGCAGAGCAGAACAAGGTATTGAAAGTGAGATGCCTTCAGGCAGGTAACGGGTGAATCGAGATTTCTGTATCGCCTCTGTCCCGAGTTATCGAGGGGAGTCTTTCGAGATGAATTCAGTGAGATGACCTGCCACTATCATGCTGAGAACTTTGCAGCATTATTAAATTATGAGGCTACTCACAATAATCATACGATATTTCATGCGATTCAGATTTCAAAACTTTACAAAACAGGACAGTCCGTTTTGTCTTCCACGATGATTTGACCTCATCCTACTTGCATTTTCCATTGTCCCAGATCTTTTTTACATACTCAAATACATTATTATCCAATTCGTATGGATATTCGTACTCTAGGTTATGAGCAACTGCAACTGCTATTTTCCTGAAAAATTTGATTGTATTAAATAATGCTTGCCAATTTTCCTCAACATCAGCACTGGAAAAAATACCTCTTAGTTCATCCAGTTCGCTTTTATTCAATGATTCAATAACTCCTTTTCCAACAAAACCTGTTCTATAATTCCATCCTCTATTTATTTGTATGTACCATTCTAGCATTTTAAGCAACAATTTATATCTTATTACAACATCGCTGCTATACTTTGCCGGCAATATTTCTTTACGCCACAGATTTTTCGCAACATAAGTAGTATCCCACCAGAATTCGCTTACTAACTTCCTAAATTCTTCCTCACTCGGCTTTTTTGGGATATATGATTTATATGTAGGTCTTTTCAACTTTTTGGTCAAACCATCTTTATCAAGCAATACTTTGTATCCATCATCTAACCAATCCGGTAAATGCGGAAGGCTGCATATTTTTTTTAAAACAGCAATGTCTGCCAGTGTAAAGTCAACCTTATCTCCATTTTTGTAGATCACCAATCTCGTCGGCTGTTTGATTCCCAGAAGCTCTCTTTTTTCAGGTAGTAACATCAATACTTCACCGAATTTTGATAACCAGTTGTTATTTTCTACATAGGGATTCATGTCCTCTACATATAGCTCGATATCATAATCAGATAATTGATCAACCTTCTCGTTTTTACTCGCCCGCGAACTCGTCAGCAGAACTACCCTGATTTCAGACTGTGTCTTCGCCCACTTTTGTATTTTATCTAACACTTATTATCTCACGTTTTCTGCTTCACCGATTATGTGAAATGTAGAGTTGAGGTTTCACTGAAGCCGAAATTCCGTTGCATTGGCGAAACAAAAAAGAATAAAGCGGGGATTCGACCCCAAAATCCCACACAATTATTACATTTGTCCATTGTCAAGCCGTAGGTATTGAGCTTGCCTGTCCTGAGTTCATCGAGGGGTCGAGATGATTTGACCCCATATGCCTCTCGTAAGATCATTCCTTCTGTATCTCATCGGGGTCAACCTCCGTTCCCCATCCCTCATCTCGTCGCTATAACAGATGGACTACTCTGGATAGGCTTCAATCATCGTACCACGTTGTACCATCAAAATGGCAATAGATAGATTCTCGCCTTATCTTACCCTCACGCAATTCGACGATCGACGCACCCCGTACCGAGAATCTCTTGCCATTCTGCGTGCCTGTCTCGATCCACTCACAACCCACCCAATCGCCATTGGCGAAGAGGGATTTGATCTCTAATTTCAAATCGGGGATGCTGGCGAAGATGGCGATCGCCCTATCCTTCAGCTCTTCCTTACTGTAATAGACCTCCCCCACACAAACATCCTCAAACATACAGTCATCTGTGAAGAAGGAAGCTATCTTCTCCACATCGGCAGACGACCATGCTGCAGCAAGGCCCTCTGCAATCCTATCCACATCAGTTTGCATCTTGATTTCTCCTTTTCCCTGACGGTCTGAAAAGTTTATGCCTGTTTTGTGCAATACACGACATCTCTATGAATCTATGCTCGGTCAGAACCATGATATTCAGACGTTCATATTACTTTCTTCCCGCTCTCGCAATGATATAGCCAATTGCTACACCAATTGCCATCATTACGAGTATCAAAACGATACGGGACATGACCAACTGCCAAAAGAATAGTTGCACAGTGACAACCCGGGTGTTCTGCATGATAATCACAAAAGCCAAAATTCCAAGAATTACCAAAATGATACTCTTGAGTTTCATTAAACCTCCTCACAAATCCAATAAATTATACATCCGCTCACCTAAATCCGTGTTTCCCTAACATTCAACCGCCAGAAGTTCATGGCTTTATTTGCCCTTCACTATTTACTAATTATCCAAAACTTCGTGATGAAGTCAAGCTACACACGTAGTCGCCTTTCCCCCGCGCACAGTGCAGACTGTCCTAATGCATAGCTCGAGGTATAGTGAATCGAGATAATCTAATTCCTTCATTTTCCACCCAACGGTTTTCGTAAGAAATAAAGGTAATCCCTCGCTCTTGATAAACGCATCACAGAAGATATGGCGACACCGCTTTGTGAAGAGCGAAGATTTGATCCCATCTGCCCTCAATATCTCGTCAAATTCGGTTTCTTTTCTCTATATCTTTCTAAAGCTATTTCCCAAGAAGGTGACATTACCTGTCTTTTTGTGCGAAAGGCAAATCTAAATGCCCCACAGAATTTACAAATTTTTGGTAACATTTCAAGCATTGGGTCATCGAAAGATGGTAGTTTTTTTCTTCCTATATCGAAACCAAAAACGCGGTCGATTGCTCCGGCAACTGGACAAGGATAATAACCAAAGGGTGTCAGAGCAATACCACAATCAGGAACTGCATCACATCCTATCGAGAAATCGATACTTCTATAAAACACCGAATCTATAGGCGCCAGATTTATTGGACAAAAGCGTTGGACATTGGATTCTTTTGATGAATTGAGAATTCCAATCTCGTTTGGTACTTTGGACAAGATACCCTTAACTGCCTTTCCATAACCATTTGTAGACAGTTCTATTCTGGCACTGCGAGAATAATCTTTTTTATATGCTAGCAACATTTCTAATATTTGCAGTATATTTGGGTGTAATGTTGGCTCACCACCGCCTATGATTATCCAATTCCATACTACATTATTGTCGGTACTTTCCTTCATAAATGTTTGTATTTGTTCAATTGTCATATGTTCGTTACTTGGTGCTTGACTACAAAGTCTATTACAATTATTGCATTTCAAATTACATTGATAAGTAATCTCTAAATGAATTCTATATTTTGATGGATACTTCTTCTTAAACAACTTCGTCACAGGTTTGCGTGCCCTGATAAGTATAAGGAAAATAAACCGTACTTGCTTCATAAATTTTCGTTCCATTCGAAAAAACCACTTATATGGTAAACATATAAAAGGTACTCTTTTAAGCCTCCTTCTCAGTCCTATGCTTTTACTTTTCTTTTTCATGCTACAACGATAAATGTTTACTTCATGTAGGAAATAAACGGGATTTGAAACCGCCGGTTCTCAACATGATTTTTCATGACTTTTCGTATCGCATTCCCACTTGATCACCACATCACAGAAGATATGGCACCAGTATCAAATTGGCAGAATTTCAAGCCTGACCCCATGTGCCCCCAAAATGTTTGGTCTACATAATTTTTTCCACAACAATGACAGGATCAGCAGGAGGGGCTCCCAATGCTTTTGTCACAATCTCTTTCACCACTTCTGCATTAGGTGCATCCCAATCACAAATTCCCATACCCTCCTCATTTGTGTAGGTGCCATTATACTTGACGTCTGGATATTCTTTGAGGATATCTGCAAATTTTTTCTTAAAACCTTCCAATTCCTCGGGACTGATTTTAGGTAATCTTCCCTTTTCCGTGAAATGAAACTCGATCACTTTCGCGATAGCTCTCACCTCCTTTGTATATATTATCCAAGATACAACTTCATAATCATAGTTAACACAATACACTATATTTTAAATTCTACAAAAAGCCAACCTCCTTCCCCTATCTTCCTGGGTTGATTGTATAAACCTTCTTGTTTTTTGTCATCTTCTTGTCACCTTGTCTCCATATCTCCTCATCTCAAAAAAGGCCTGACCCCATTTGTCCTACTCTCCTGCAGTCCGACTAATCAGATTTAACTACACCACCAAGCAACACCGTCACCACGTCGCTTTTAACATACGAATAGCTAGGTTTAGTGTTATAACTTTTGTACGTTACATATTCCTTACTCTTTGCAAGGTAATCATGAGCATCTTCACATCTTGGGCCTATCTCTTCTAAGTAGTATTTTCCCTCCTGCATCATATCTGAAATATCATAGATGTCCTTGCCTTCTTTCAGTAAAGTGTTCATATAGTTAACAGATGGTCTATCTGTAAGAAAAAATTCGGCAACTTGTTCTTCTTCCTTCAAAACAACAAACTTATAGGGAATACTGACATCCTTGGTATTCTCAAAAAGATCATACGCAACTACTATGTAGTCATCTACCAAGAAATCTTCTTTTGGTTCTTTCACGGTTTGGATTGACGTATACTGCCCCTGCCACAGAAATTTATTAGGGCCACAATTCAGTAGAATAATTCCCAACAGTATGATCACACACAGTTTAATATCTCTCATAAATTCCTCCATTGATCATGAAACTCATCAATATATTGTATGATTTTTCACAAAGATCTATTGCGTGGTTATTAGATATGATTCACCTCCTCATTCTACAATTCATGTTTCTGACAATTATATTGTATACACAAATCTACAACATGTCAATACGCGCCAGTTTAATTATTTTCTATTTCCCGCCCAACCTTTTCTCGTTTTCTCGAGAAAACGAGAAAACATGATTTTTCGTAATAAATAGAGATAATCTATCGATTTTCCTCCTTCCGTCATCTCCTTGTTACCTTGTCTCCGTATCTCATTATCTCAAATAAGGCCTGACCTCATTCTTTCCCTAAATCTGTCAAAACTTCTTTGACTTTTTCCTCGCAATGTAATCGATATATGCCTGTATTATTTTCCTACCATCATATAATTTTTCGATCAGCCTTTTCTCCTTGCGAAGGATTTCAAAATTTCTGAAATATATATCTGCTTCATTGTCTTTATGGTGCGAAAACCGTTTACTCTTCAAGAGGCGACTGGCAAACGCAGTTCTACGAAACGGCCGTCTATCAGGATCATCCACCGATAGAAAATTCACAAAGCAAAGTCCATGTGGCTTTAACACTCTTTGTATTTCACCCATGGCAACTGCAATATCCGCTTTAGTCATAAACATGATGGCATTATAGGAATAGACAAAGCTGAACAATTCATCTATAAAAGGAATCCTGCGCATATCTCCTCGAATAATGTTTAATGGTATATCATCCTTTTTACAGAACCTATTCGCATTAGCTAGTGCACTCTTCTCAATTTCAATGCCATATGTTTTATACCCATATTGGTAGAATAGAAACAGTGGAGGAGGGCGGTCAGCGTGTGAACCTGCGCCACAATCCAAAATTGTTTTTTTAAGTCGAGTGGTATTACATTGCCTCAAAAATTCATAAAGAGGCGTTGCCCAAATAATACCTGGTGCAAGGAATTTCCTTTTTTTAGACACTTTTTGTTTCATTTAATAATCCAAAAAATAAAAATGCTAGTGATTGCAGGGATACGGACCCCATGTCGCCTTGTTTCCTTATCTCCTCATCTCAAAGAAGACCTGCCCCCATATGAACTCCGATTTCTAAATAAAAAATTCCAAACCATCCCATGGATTTTCTTTTGCTGACTTTATTCTAGAATCCAGGTCAGTTATATGAAGTTCTAACTTGTGACCATTTGGATCCACAAAATATAAAGAATCTCCTTCTGATCTGTTTTCTTGCCAGATTTCTGCACCTGACTTTTTTATACGTTCACTCATGGTGTTAAAGTCTTTTTCTGAAATTGTAAAAGCTATATGAGTATATTCTGGAAGTTTAGATTCACGAATATTTTGATCCAAAAATAAACAAATCCATAAATCTCCAGCGAGCAAATAAGCACCATGCGGCCATTTTGCCACCGGCTTAAAGCCTAAGATTTGAGTATAGAAATCATAGGACTGTACTATATTTTGTACTGAAAGTGTTATATGGTTAATTCCTCTGATCATATTATTTCTCCTTTCTTATTTCTCCTTGTCACCTTGTCTCCGTATCTCCTTATCTCAATGAAGGCCTAACCCCATATTGTTCCTTAGCTCACTATATTTCTATTAATGTAGACGTTTCAATTGTCTATTCTGAAGACATTGGTGGTTCATCCGTATGTTCTGGCAGTAAGATGATCTCTATCCTCCGATTCTGGCTGCGTCCTTCTTCTGTCATATTGCTTTGCACAGGATGATATTCCGACATACCGACTGCCTGTAAACGTACTGATTCAATACCGACCTTCTCCTGTAGAAAACGCACGACATTTGTTGCGCGTGCAGTTGAGAGTTCCCAGTTAGTGGGAAATTTTTTCTGTAGTTTCGGATGTATCTGCACATTGTCAGTGTGTCCTTCGACGCGAATAGTTTTATTTTGGGTGTTCTTCAAGACACTACCGACCCGTTCCAGTATCTTCACTCCTTCGGGTGTGATTTCTGCTTCACCCGAAGGGAATAGGATTTTATCAACCATACTTACTGAAAGTCGATCCTCTAACTGGGTGATTTTAATCTGACCCTTTTCGATCTCTTTTTCCATGTCGACAACGAGCTTATCATAGGTATCTGTCAACCGGGACATCTCTGCTTCCTTTTCTTTTGACATGTCAGCAATTTTGGCTTCGAGTTCATGCTGCACTTTGCTATAGGCGCTGTAAAAATAGTACGTCGTACCGGCTAATACCAAAGCAATGATGCTCACGATGATCAAGCGCAACTTTCATAATCTACCTCCTTTGTAAATAGCCTTAAGTAGTATAATTGAAATACTAATGATGTCAAGCTAAGGTAAGGAAAAGAAACAGTCAACTGCGTCTTGAATTTCAGATTCTCAAGATGTGGAATGTAGAAACTATATATGCCATAGTTTCTAACGAAGATATATTTGAACCCCCATGTTCCCTCATCTCCATTTCACCTTGTCTCCGTATCTCCTTATCTCAAATAAGGTCTGACCCCATCGTTACCCTTGATTCATTTTTTCTTGGCTTGCGCCTTCAACCATGGAAAAAACATCGGTACGTTGTTTTTATAGTCAATGTACTCTTTGCCCAAACGCTTTTCGAGTTCTGGCTCTTCGATTATTTTCAGTTCAATAAAATTGAGAAGAATAAAGAACGGGGTGAACACGAAAAAGAGCGAAATCGACCTGAAATATAAACCGAGTCCAAACAACAGTACAAATACGCCAACGAGCATGGGATTTCTCACATAGGCGTAGGGGCCGGTCGTAACTAGTCTTGGTGGTGGGTTGAAGGGTACTGGCGTTCCTCTACATATGAAAAAATGTAGCATTGACCATAGAATCATAAATGACCCTGCAGCAATAATCGGCACAGATACAAGCAGATACAATTTCTCAGAGAGGAATTTGGGAAGATTCAAGGATCTATCCATTTGCAGAGAAACAAAAATGATGAGTGCAATAAGACCAACAAAGAAGATGAACCCGACTGGTGTGAGCATATTACGTATTCTTCTACTCCCCGTTGCAATTTTATAGACAATATTGACACCTTTCATAGTTTGACGCATTAAAGTCTCAAAGTTTTCGCATCCTAAATCACTGTATCATGATCCGATAATTAATCTGCAAAAAAACAACACTGCGTAATTATGACACTTGTAATTATCTAGTCGCAGACATCGAATCCGCCAAAGTCCGTCATACAGTTTGGTGGATGGCGGAGTGGAATGACCTACCTCTATCATGCTTATCATGCTTAAAACTTTACAACATTATCAAATTATGATGCTATTCACAATAATCATTCGATATTTCATGCGATTTAAGCTTCAAAACTTTACAAAACAGGACAGTCCGGTTTGCCCTTCTCTAACTCCTTCCGACGTAATACAACACGCCAAAGCTAACTATCACATGATGGGTAGTATTTGGTGATCCTTCGAATCGTTCATCCACACCATCCAGTCCGTAATGATAGTTGATACAAGTCTGATAGCCCACATCTCCTGTGTAAAACTCAGCACCTATTAGAAATCTAGGTAGAATATTCGTCTCTAAATACTCATCTGGTACATTTTCAGTCTCCCAATCATCTCCCCAAAAGAGTCCACTCATCTTTCCATTTAGTTGCTTAAATATCAAAAACCCAGCACCTATGAAGGCTCTGTTTTTCCCCAAGGGAAGGCCGATTTTAAGATTGACAGGAAGAATCAAATTATTGTAAGACCACTTCCACTCTATAGCTTCTGCAGTTGTAGCATAATCATATGTGTAGTTATAATCGTACCAGCTGTATTGCACACCCATATTCAACCCAAAATTTTTATTAAACCAAAAGCTGAACGTAGGGCCTAATCCAAAAGTAAGTTCGCTGGAGGAAAGGTGGTCTGCGAGGAGCTGAGCTTGCGGGTCCCTGACATCTATTTCCCATTTACTAAAGCCAATTCCTATATTGCCTGCAAAGCCGAAACCTAATTCCATGGCAAATACAGGTAGAACAATACATAAAATACATACTAATACTTTGATAATCATACAAA
>SMTZ1_10001545_pt1 | contig 25473 bp, 24 predicted proteins | sample DeeMarSWOR136_30_FD_25667 | JGI IMG/M metagenome (IMG submission 25667)
TCGATCGTCTTTCTATCGGCTGCCACTTCAGGATTGATAATCTTCAAAGCCACTTCCTCGTTAATTTTCTTATCAAGGACTCTGAAGACCTTACCCATCCCCCCTCTGCCCAGTTCTTCGATGATCTCATATCTTTGGGCGAAGATGGCTCCCCGAGCCAACATCTCCTGAGGAGTCTCAATCGTCTTTGTTGGGGCGCTGTAGATATCTTCCGAGGGAGACAGAGGAGTTCCGCATTTCCCGCAAAACCTAGTGTCTTCGGGATTCTCAAACTGACATTCAGAACACTTTATCATCTGTCGTCTCCCATGTATTTATACGAAAAACAGTGGCTAAAGATTCGTTTCCGCCGCTGAAAAAGCTCTTCTCCTGTTTGTATGGATTGAATCATCATCAACAAATACAAAACAGACGATTATTCGCTGAGCCAGATCACAGTCCCTCAACCACTTTCAGTGAATAAATCTTATGGACAGGGGATAGCGAAATTTCTCTCCGCTGTTGGCTTTGACTGTGGCGATGATGACTAACACCAAGAACAGAACGCCCAAAGCGATAAGAATAAAAATCCCGATAATAACTAAGATCAAAAAGGCCGCAATGATGCAGTAAATGGTAAAAGAAATCTGGAAATTAAGGGATTCCTTTCCCTGATCATCAACAAACTCGGATTCATCCTTTTTGATAAGCCAGATAACCAGCGGACCGATGATGTTGCCAAAAGGAAAGATGAACATAGCCAGCGCTGATAGATGACACAACATGGCCCAGGTTCTCTCTTGGGACTCATCCAGTTTCGCCATTTTCGAACCTCCTTCCCTCCAAGATGAAGAAAAAATATCTGTTGTCGTCCATTATCTTTTTACTAAACTGTGGAAGCTGAGTCAACCTTGGAGGGGGAACCGCTTCGCATTCCCCCTTCCAACGGTCGCCCGATCTTCATCCGGGCTCCCTGCCTCCCCTTCTCGGGCAGGGTTCAAACCCCCGCCCTGCGACCAAAGGGGCATACCCCCTTGGAACCCCCGACGATCGGTTCCGCGCAGCAGGCCGTGAGGAAGATCAACCGATCGTCAACCTTGGAGGGGGAACCGCTTCGCATTCCCCCTTCCAACGGAATTCCCTATCCTGCGGCTCTCAAAACAATATCCCTGATTTTTCCCTGTATCCTCTTCGGGAGGGGCTCAGGCTTGTGCTCAGCCAGTATGGATTCAACCCTCTCTGTGGCTCTAGCTATCAGGTCTTTGGATCCTTCATCCCTCCAGGCTTCGAATGTCTTCCGTTCGAAAAGCTGAGGATACCATCTCTCGCGGAAATGTCTGAGGGTATGCTTTGTGTTCAAGAATTGGCCTTCAACGGCCACTTCAGTCACCGTATCCAATCCCAAGCTTTCTGTATCCACCTCGATGGCGCGGTCAAAGCCTTTAATCCAACTCACGATTTCATCGCACAAGGCGAGCTGAGCAAAAGAAAAAGTCAGCCCGGACTCCAAATATCCCAAATCATGGATGATCTGCCCTCCAGCTAGGGTAGCCGACATTAAGCTGAGGGCCGCTTCAGCGGCAGCTTGGGAGTCTGGAATCTTGGATTCAGAAGCCCCGGCCAAGGAAAACATCGGAAGACCATAGAAATGGGCTAGGGCTTGGGTCATCCCTCTCTCCGGTTCCGCATAGGTCGAGACCATGGTCCTCATGTCCAGATGTCCAGGGGGCATCCCGGATATGATCATAGGAGCTCCTTCCTGCTTCAACTGGGACAGGACGAGTCCTACAAGGGCTCCGGCGTTGTCGACGGCTAGAGCACCTGCAGGAGTGACAGGGCTTGTTACTCCCGCTGTCGAGGACGGGATGTAAAGTGCGGGGATGTTTTTCGAAGCTAGATACAGAAGCTTCTGGAGTCCTTCCTTGTTGTGCCGCAGTCCAGAGACAACGTTGATGTAACAGGCAATATTCGGTTTGTCACGCAGGGCTTCGGCTCCCCCGGCCACGACCTCGGCCATCTCGATACAATCTGGACACCCTTCAAATTCATAGGTAACAAAAATGATGGGCTTCCTTGCCTGGGTCAGCATCGCCTCCATCTGATACCGATCTGCCACCGTCATGTCCACATCGGACGGAAGCAGCATCGACATCACAAAATCGACATGATCCAGCCCTTCACACAGAACAAGCCCTTCTTGGACATCCTTCAGTAAGGCTTTCCGCCGCTTTCGGCTGCGATGATCGATGATATTCAGACAGTCTGAGCCGGGGCCATAATAACACCGGTAGCCTTCAAGCCGCAGAGCGGGAGGAGTCAACTCTTGCTCCGGCCTTCTTGAGCAGAGCGATGGCCTCCTCCAGTTCCAAGCGCACGCCCACCCGATCGAGGACCTCGAGGCTCGCCTCGTGAATCCGGCGGCATTGATCACCTGTCAGACGAGGAAATGGAATCTTTTCCCGAATACTGCCTTCCCTGTCTTTGTTAGCCATCTAATTCAACCTCCTCCCTTTATACTTCCTGGCTATGACCAGCGCCGCCAGCAGTCCCAGAAAACATAACCCAGAAATGACCAGGAAAAAATATCTGTATCCCAGGGCGCCCGGAAATTTATCCAGCAAGGCTCCTCCAGTCAAAGGAATAAAGATGTCGGGGGTGTATCCGATGACCGAGACAACTCCGGTGACTGTTCCTGTGACGGCCAAAGGGATACCCACTTCCTCGAATGTCGCGAAATACACTCCTCTCAAGGCAAAAATCGCCACCGAGGCGAGAACGGTGTTGACCACTAGGACGATAACGAGGCTGGGACGCCCCGGAGTCAGGACAAAAATCCCAAAACTGATGATCAGGATGAGGAAGGCCCAGGCAATCGTCCGGGAGGCACCGATTCTATCCGCCAAGAACCCTGCTCCCAAAGCCGATATTTTTATCCACATCTTCCCGACCCCCAAAGCCCCTCCAAACACAACACTCATCATAAAGACATCAGTGGCATAGGGAGTAAAATAGTATGATCCCCAATAGGCGCTGTAGGCGGTGAGAATGACAAGGGAGATAAGCCAGACCGCAGGCATTTTGATCACCTTCAGGATATCCTGCATGCCGATCTTCATCTTTTCTTCGGTTCTGCCCGGAACATCTTGTCTCGAGTCTTCGAGCACAAACCAGGCCATAATCCCGATCAGGATATCCAGGAAAGAAAACATGATGATTACCCAAGACAGACCCAAGGCTCCGCTTCCCAGCTTGGCAAAAAGGGCCAGCAAGGCTGTAGACGCGATGACTTCGGCCATCCCTCGACCGCTTTCCAGGATCCCGAAGGCCCTTCCCTGCTGAGTCGAAGGGGCCCAGTTTCTGGTGGCCTTGATGAGTGCCGCCCAGAAGGTGAAGGTCACGCTGACTCCCCAGAAAGCATGGACAGCGATGCAGATTCTGTAGGAGGGGAAAGTGGCAAAATACAACCCGGCTAATCCAGTCGTGATCATGGAGATGGTGATGAGCCGCTTCGGCCCCACTTTATCGGCCAGCCATCCTCCAGGAAAATAGGAGATCATCGCCATGACCCCAAAGACACTCATCAGGACACCCAATTGAGTGTTGGTGATATGGAGTGCTTCCTGCATCGGAAGATAATAGACCTCCCTGAGGTAAGGTAATAAATAGATAACTCCACCGGACAGACACAAACACAGCATGACCAGCCAGCGGCGGAGCGTACTCATAGCCGATATTCCTGAAAAAGCTTATAACATAGAAAAAGGGGACAGACTACTTTTTTCTTAAAGCAGCCTGTCCCCTATTTTCAGTGATCAGTTGTGAATTGTGAAAGGTGAATTGTGAGAGGTCACTTAAATGGAGTTACTTCATTCAATGACGAGCCCAGAGATGATCAGGATTAGAGCTTTATCACCACCGTCCAGTTTAGAGACCCCCACCACGGTTCTTTCACCGCTTTTAAGGGTTAAGGTTGTATCGATCAAGGTTAATGTGCTTTCTTTGCCTTCAAGGTTAATCCCCATATGTTCGGCTAATCTAAGCTCGACTTGAAGGATCTCATTTTTTTCCTCTTTGATATAGCGGGGATACAGGCTGAGCTTGAAGCTTTTTCCCTCTCCTCCCATTCTTTGATAAGAACGCTTATTCTCCTGGATCTTGATGATTGATGAATCTAATAACTTGAAGGATTTATATTTTAAAAGACTGCTCAACTCCTTTATGACAGGATCGGATCGTAATTCTTTCTGGATTTCATTTTTTTCACCAGATATTAAAGAGCCCAGAATAAGCTCTATGGTGAACTGCAAATCGACAGGACGGACGTCGATTTCCTTCAGAATCGAATGGAGTTTCTCCATAACCTCTGGGATATCCTCGATCACAAGGCGATTTTCACTATGAATAACCTGAATCTTTCCTTTAGAACTTATGTACTGTCTCAAGACGTTCTGTGCCTCATGCGCATTCATATACTTGATCTTCACTATTTCTTTCCTCATCTCTGGGTTCTCATTCGAGGAAAAGAGAAATGGAGTTGATCCTATCAACAGGATAAAACACACAAAAATCATTCCAGACTTTTTCATTTTTCCTCCTTAAAATTAAAGTCTTTGTTGAAAAACCAAGTAATCTTCAGTCCTGTCTCCCTCGAGACCAGAGTCATCGAGACAACCTGTTGCTGAACTTTTTCCGTTAAGATCCTGGAAGGAATTCTGGATGAAGTGTACATTTCTCTCTCTTTGCCTAAGTCGACTCTAATCGGCCTAACTACGAAGACGGTGATGACAACGGCCAACAACGCCATCAGGGCATATGCCCAGGACTTTCTAAACGGCCACGGCGAAAGGGGCGAGACCCGTGAGGGCCGCCCTTTGACAGCTCCCTCGAGGGCATCCTCCCATTCCTGGGTTTGCCAATCCACTCTGTCTCCGGTGAGCCATTCCCTGGTCTTATCTAGAGACATCACGTAAGAATGGAGTTCTTGTTGGCAGGCAGAACATCTATCGAGATGATTCTTCAGCCGAGACATTTTTCCTATGGAAAGATCATCCCCGACGAAAAGTGGCAGTAGCCTTTTGACTTTTTTACACTTCACCTGATGATCCCCCTTTTATCGTTGTCTTCTCTAAACCTATCCCGAATCTTACGGCGAGCCCGAGAAAGATGAGTCCGGACACTGGAAGATGAGCAGCCAAGAATTTTGGCTGTCTCTCCTATGTTGAAGCCTCTGCCATCCCTGAGAATAAATATCAATTTCTCTTTGGGGCTTAAGACTTGAAGAATATGCTCGATTTTTCTCTTTATTTCTTTGTCCAGAAGGTATCCTTCTGGACCACGAGACGCATGATCCAGGGAGGTTAACTGGCTGCCGACGATTTCTTTTTGTCTTTTCCCGGCTCTCAAAAAATCATACGTTGCATTGACGGTTATTCGGTAAACCCAACTCTTAAAACTTTTTCCTTTTCTAAAAGTCTTGAGATGTCTAAAGACTCTGATCAGAGCTTCCTGACAAATTTCCTTAGCCTCCTCGATATCACCCGTCATCCGGTACGCCATGTTCAAAAGTCCCTGCCGATAAGGTTTAAGAAGAACCTCGAAAGAGCTATGATCACCTTCAAGAACGGCTTCAACCAGTTCATCTTCATTCTTCATCCACATTAATATACTCCGCTCTAGCCCGAAATGTTAAGGATAAGCATAAATGGTTTGCCAAAACCAAAAAAATATCCGACAATTTTCTCTGCAGACTTCGATCACTTGGTTGGAGGACGATCGTGAAAATATCTTTAGGAGCCAAAACCCTGGTTTATCCCACGCCTGTTCTGATCGTGGGAACCTATGATAAAGAGGATAACCCCAACATGATGACCGTGGCCTGGGGAGGAATCTGTTGTTCGAGTCCCCCGTGTGCCGCTGTATCACTCAGGGAGGCTACGTATACCTACAAGAATATCATCGAGAGAAAGGCCTTTAGTATCAACATTCCCTCGGAGAGGTATGTGGTGGAATCTGATTATGTCGGGATGACTTCTGGGAAAAAAGAAAACAAATTTTTGAAGACTGGACTGACCGCAGTCCATTGTGAGCATGTGGACGCACCATATATCGAGGAATTTCCGCTTATCCTGGAATGTCAATTACTACACACCGTTGAGATCGGTTTACACACGCAGTTCATCGGGGAAATCATTGATGCCAAAGCTGATGTATCAGTTATCGACGAAGAAAAGATCCCCTCTATCGAAAAAGTTAAGCCCATCCTGTTTGCTCCAGAAAGCCGCACTTACTATGGTCTTGGCCCTTTCCTCGGGCCTGCCTTTTCCATCGGAAAAAAGATGAAAACATCCTAAAAAATCCGACAGGAGAAAGCATCGGCTGGCAGATCGGGGTTCAATCGGCGGACTTTATCCTGCTCTTTAAGAGCAAGAAGAGCGTCGAAAACATCTGAGATGAGCGGAAAAAAATATTTTTATTTTTTCCTTGACATAAGGGCGTAATTCCTATAAAAGAGATATCATCTACCAAGAAAGGAACAGGAGCGGGAGTGCAACATTCCCTTTACAATTAAACTGAATCTTTTTTGCTTTTTGGGTAGGTCTATAAGTTAGGACTATAAGGAGGGCCGAGGTTAAGAATCCAACCTTTTAACCCGCTCTTTTCTTCCTTTTCCAACTGGCACGGCCCTCCTTTTTCTTCCCATCCTTATCTTTCAGATACGAATGTTGCCAGATCATTCCTGTCTAGACAATAGCCTTTAAGGGTGTTTTTCGGGATTATATTTTTGTTCTCTTCTTCGCCTCTAGAGGTGAGGTAAAAGGGAATCTCCTCGAGAGAAATCTCTCCAGTTTTTTGCAGTTAACGATCTATAACACTGGATGTGATTGTCTAATAATTCTTCAAAAGACTCTAATCTCTGTTACTCCCTCGCAACGCCTAACTGCTTGAGCAGGGCTTCGGGTGTTGTCACCGGGACCTGACAGGTATAGTCTTCACAGATGTAAACAGCGGCTCGACCCTCGATTTCTATTCTGCCTGAGAGAAGGGGAATCTTATGAACCATGTCCTTCGTCCTATCCTGATCAGGGTCCACGAAGGCAATGATGCGGTTGGGAATAAAATATCTATGCACAGCCTTCAAAAGCTTTCGCACTTCTTTGGATCCTCGTCTTCCAGCAATCGCGATTTCTTTGGCTGGATGGACTAAAAAATCCAGACTTAAAAGCAGCGTCAGGTATCCCTGAGGGGCACGCTCCAAGTAAAAATGATGGGCTTTAAGTGTCGTTTTTGCCTTCTCGTAATAATGGTCCTTGTCGAGCAGTTTACTCAAACGAAGGAGCCCTTCCAAAGCCACGCCGGTCGGGGAAGGAATCGCGCTGTCATGAAAAGTCATAGTCCGGACAATCAGGTTTTTGTGATAGGGGCTGGTGTTGAAAAATCCAGGTACCTTCCTATCCCAGAACTGATTGATCATATCTTCTGCTAGGTTGTCAGCGGCAAAAAGCCACTGTTCGTCGAAACCGGCTTCGTAGAGATCGACAAGAGCACGGACTAAATAAACATAATCTTCCAAGTAAGCATAAAGCTTACTTTGGCCCTTTCTGTAAGTTCGGAGAAGTGCGCCGTCTTCATTCACCAACTTCTCCATGATAAAAGACGCGGCCCTCTCAGCCGCCTGAAGATACACCGCCTCTCCAAGGATTTGATACCCCCTGGCCAAGGCGGATATCATCAGGGCATTCCAGGAGGTGATAATCTTATCATCCAGGCCGGGCTTCATTCTCTTATCACGGACTTTGATCAATTTCTTCCGGCTGGACTGAAGCCTATCCGCCAATTCACTTTTTTTCATACCCAGGTCTTTGGCTACAGAAGCCAAATCACGGCGGACATGAAGGATGTTCAGCCCTTGGTGGTAGGTCTCTTGAGAGGCGAAATTTCCGTCCCTTTTTGCTTGATAAAACTCGGCGAAGATTCTGGCCTCTTCCTTCCCGAGGATCCTTTCCAGCTCGTTGAAAGTCCACAGATAAAATATTCCCTCTTTGCCCTCACTGTCGGCATCCTCTGTCGAACAGATTCCGCCTGAGCTGTCAGTCATCTTCTCCATCTCGTAGGCGAATATTTCTCTGGCAACTCGGGCATACCTCTTACGCTTGGTAATCTGATAGGCTTCTAAATAGACCACGGCCAATTGGGCGTTATCGTACAGCATTTTCTCGAAATGCGGAACCAGCCACATTCTGTCGGTGGAATAGCGGTGAAACCCTCCGCCGAGATGATCATAGATTCCTCCCTCAGACATCTTGTCCAGGGTAAAGGTCGCCATCTCAAGGGATTTCTTGTTGTTGTTATGATGGAAATCGCGGAGAAGGAAGGAGATGGCCCCGGCTGAGGGAAATTTGGGAGCAGCGCTGAATCCTCCCCATTCCTGATCGAAAGCCTCTGCTAACTGAGAGGAGGCGTTATCGAGCAAGTTCTGGCCAAGCTCGACATCTTTGTCTTGAGACACTGACGCTGATGTTCTTTCCGCAACAATACGTTTTAGCATCTCAGCATCCAGATCGATTTTTCTTCTCTTCTGATCATCATCCCAAAACTGGCTGATCTTGCGGAGGACATTCTTGAAACCCATTCGGCCCCATTTGTCTTCTGGCGGATAATAGGTGCCTCCGAAGAAGGGGCTAAGGTCCGGCGTCAGGAAAACTGTCATGGGCCAACCCCCACTTCCAGTCATCGCCACGACGGCCGCCATGTAGATTTCATCTAAGTCCGGACGCTCTTCGCGATCCACCTTGATCGAAACAAAGTGTTTGTTGAGGAGACTGGCGATCTCCTCGTTCTCGAACGATTCTTCCTCCATCACATGGCACCAGTGGCAGGCGGCATAGCCGATGGAGAGAAAAATCGGTTTTTTTTCTTTCTTTGCTTTCGTGAGGGCCTGATCACCCCAAGGATACCAATCCACTGGATTGTGCGCATGCTGCAGCAGGTAGGGACTTGTCTCATGGATGAGTTGATTGGTGTATTTGTATGTCTTTTCCATCCTCCACTAGTTAGAAGTTTTTCCCTATATTATGTACACATAGATATTATGTTCTTCGTCATTCTCGTCCTTGATGGTGACGAAATGAATCTCTTTCGCTTCCCAACCAGGGACATGATAGTTATGAGAGATGACTCGAGCTCCTGGCTTGAGCTGCTTTTCTAGATGTGGTCTTAACAAAGCGTTCGATTCTGGGAGGAGATACATGGTGAGAACCGTAGCCTCAGAAAAAATCGTCTTCATTGCGTCTCCGAGTCGGAACTCGACGAGGTCACCAACTCCCTCCCGCTGAGCGTTGACCTGACACTCCTGAATCCGCTCGGGGATAATGTCGACACCCACCCCACGGATGCCGTATTTCTTCGCGGCCGTAATCACGATCCGGCCGTCGCCGCAACCAAGGTCGTAGAGCACATCGCTCTTCTCAATCATGGCCAGCTCGAGCATCTTCTCGACGACAACGGTCGGCGTCGGCACGAACGGGGCCAAGTCGGGCGCATCTTCTCTTCCATGGGATCCTTGGAAGAGTTCCAATCCATCCTCCTCGTTGTAACGGAAGGAGTAGGATTTTCCGGGATCAACCCTGGTGAGGATGGTCACCCCGCCTGACTGGTAGTCAAGGTCCAACGGGACCGCACTCGAGAGCCGCTCGATTGCGCCCGGCCGAAGGGTCCGCTTGGCGGCTCCAATATGGGAATTCGCCGGTTTTATCGTGTAATGGACAATCAGTTTTGTCATATTCCGGATGGTTATCTCCCTTTTTGAAGATGGTTCTGATCTAGAATCGAGACCAGAAGTGGATAGATGCTCTGTCGCTTCTATGGATAAAACTCCAGAGCTGCAGAACAACAAGATAAGGATGAGAAAGGCGATTTTTCGTTTCAAATTCATTCTTTTTAGATTCTTCATTATCTTTATTTCAGTCGGCCATTTCAACCTCTTCTGTATCGAAATCTTTGGTTAGATGACTTTTCTGGATTTGTCAACCAATTTGTCAACCAAAATGCAACAGATTGCGTTTTGGTATATAAAAGACATATGAACGAGCAGACTCTAGTTCGCTTAGCCAGAGAAGGAGACAGAGAAGCCTTGAGAATTCTTTTTGATCAAAACAAAGACAAAATCTTCGCTCTGGCTTATCACTATACAAAAAACTCCCAAGATGCAGAGGATATCCTCCAGGAAACCTTCATCAAGGCTTTCCGCTCGCTTCCGAAGTTCAACTTCCAGAACGGGACGCGCTTCTCTCCCTGGCTGTACAGGATCGGCATCAACTGCAGCCTTGACCACCTCCGGCGGGTAAAAACGAAGAAGAATAGGCTGGCTGATGTCGAAAACCTGGAGAATATCTCCTCTGAAGGGACAAATTCCGACCCGGCTGTCATCAGACAGAAATCCGAATTCCGGGAGAAAATAGATCAAACCTTGAAGACGTTATCAGGCCAACAGAGGATGGTGTTCATCCTCAAACACTACCAGCAGTTGACCATAAGAGAAATTGCCGAACACCTCAAGATCACAGAAGGAGGTGTCAAAAAACAGCTCTTTAGAGCCGTCCATGCTTTGAAGAAAAGTCTTAAAGGCCTGATTCCGGAGAATGACTATGAAATGCAAAAATTTTAAAGAAAAAATGGTCCTCCTCCTCTACGGCGAGCTCAAGGACAGAGAAAGGATAGCCTTGGAAGACCATCTCGAAGAATGCCGCGAATGTGCCCAGGATTTCGCCTACACCCAAAAAGTGTTCCAAGTCTTAGAGGATACTCAAGGCGAAACCCTTCCCGCGACCGATTGGGAAAAAACTTGGCAGAGCATCGATTCGCGCATCCCAGCTAAGCCTCATCCAGGGAAAAATTTTTTTTTCTTTCCCCGCTTGGCCTACGCAGCAGCAGCTGTATTATTCATTTTCATTGTTGGCTTCATCACCGGCAGATTCTGGTTCAAATCAACAGAAGGTCCTTCAGCTAAGCCGACGATTAGCCCTGCCTACGTCGAACAATCTCTACAACACTACCTTGAGGACTTGAGGCCGGTTTTAGTAGAGTACGCCAACTACACCCCTGAGGAAAAAAGTGAGGAAACCATCGTCATGGACAAAAGAGCCGCCCGCAGCCTTCTCATCCAGAACCTCCTCCTCAGGAACATCGTGGCCAAAACAGACCCTTCGCTCCTTCCCTTCCTGGATGATGTGGATATCGTGCTCAAAGAAATCTCCAACCTTGAGACTGATGACAAGCAAACCCCTACTCTGATAAAGGATCTTATCCACGATAGGGATATCCTTTTCAAGATGGAAATAATCAAGACACTTTAAGGAGGTCTTAAGATGAAATACATCAAATTTGTCTCAATGTTTTTAATCGTCTTCCTGCTTTTTGGCGGCCTGAGCCTGGCCCAAAAGCGGGAAGACAACGAAGAAGCTCGTAAGAAGTATGACCAAGCGAAGAAAATGATCTACGAAAAAGATTGGGAGAAAGCTATCGAGTCGCTGAAATACATACTGGACCGCCTGGAGGAGAGCGATTACCTGGACGATTCACTCTACTGGATGGGTTACAGCCTGAATAAACTCAGTGTCTCTTTGGAGAATCTGGAATATCGGTTGGAGATCCAGAAAGAAGCCTTGGAACACCTCAACCAGCTTATCGAGGGATATTCGGAGAGCTCGTGGGTTGATGATGCCAAATTCCTCAGGATTGAAATCGCCGAGGATTTAGTAAAGAAAGGACTCAGCACTTACAGAAAATACATCAACGGGAGTTTGGAGGGTGTCGAAGATCTCAAGGTCATTCTTCCGGAGCAGGAGTTGAAGTTAGTGGCCCTGGATGCCCTCCTCAATATCGAAGAGGAAAAGGCCTTCCCTATCCTGGTCAAGATGGTTAAGGAAGAAAAAGATCCGAAGCTCAGGGAAAAAGCCGTGTTCGTCCTGAGTCAGACGGACCACCCTGAAGCCATCCCGGTTATGGTCAAACTGGCCACAGACGACCCAGACGAAAAAATCCAGGAGTTGGCCATATTCTGGATCGGCCAGAGAGAAGAAAAAGAGGCCCTCGAGCCTCTTTTCCACATCTACGAAATAACCACTAAACCCAAGCTCAAGGAAAGTGTGATCTTCTCCATTTCTCAGATTGGCAGTAAGAAGGCCACAGACAAGTTGTTCGAGATCGCCAAAAACGACCAAGATAAAAAGAACAGAAAAAAGGCTATCTTCTGGATCAGCCAGCTGGAGGACGAGGAGGCTGTGGACAGACTTTTAAAACTTTTTGATGCGGAAAAAGATCAAGAGTTGAAAGAAGAGATGATCTTCTCCATCTCTCAAATCGGAAACAAAAAGGCCAGAGATAAATTGTTCGAAATCGCTAGGAGTGATAAGGATAAAAGCGCCAGAGATAAGGCTATTTTCTGGCTCAGCCAGGAACCCAGCGAGGAATCTTTCAATTTCCTCGCGGATCTGTATTCCAAAACAGAGGACGTCGAGATCAAGAAGAAGATCATCTTCTCCCTCAGTCAACACATGGAAGGGAAACTGGGTTCAAAAGTTGTGACCAAGATGATTGAGATGGCCAAAAAAGAGAAGAATCTCGAGCTAAAAAAGGAGATCATTTTCTGGCTGGGGCAATCCGAGAGTGACGAAGCGATTGAATTTCTCAAAGAAATTCTCGAGAAAAAATAGCTTAGAAGGAGAAGAAATGAGAAGGATCCAAAGGACAGCCAGATTAGCAGCGGCGGCCGCCCTTCTTGTCTGGCTCACTACACCCCTCGTGGGAGCAGAAAAAGACAGTTTTTTAAGGGGCAAGGTCTATTGGCAGGATCAGGCGGGGATTCCATTGGCAAAAAAATTTGCTGAAGCAGAGAAAGCGTTCAAAAATCTCGAAAAGGAAGATTTCTACTTCACTGGTTATGCCTATGAAAGTCGTTACAGGATGCATATTGATACGGCCTGGAGATCCTCAGAGCCTTTCTGGGTCGGCGCCAAAAATAACGAAATTATGCTGGACAGAGCATCCAGACGGAAGAAAAGAGAAAGAATCAGTTACAATTCGGTAGATGAAAGCGGGCCGATAGGGATATTCATCCTCCACAGGATTGTGAACCATAAAGAAGAGATTATCGACGCCCATCTCATCGATTTGGAACGCACTTATGAATTCACCGATCCTCCGATCTACTGGTTCGGAAACGTGACTGCAGAGGAAAGTCTCCTAAACTTGGAGAGCCGATTCGACAGCGGCAGCCTCCACTTACAGAAATCATTGGTCTTCATCATCAGCACCCATGATGCGCCTCAATCATACAATTTTCTCCACCGAGTTGCCTTGGGGAAATACGAAAACAAGCTAAGAAAAGAGGCTATTTTCTGGTTGGGAGACTACCAGGACTCGAAAAGCCTGGAAGACCTTAAAGATATCTACAGAAAAGAAAAAGACAGAGCTGTGAAGGAACAGATTGTGTTCGCTCTCAGTCTCAGTGACCAAGAAGAGGCTGTCGTGCAGATGATTAACATTGCCAAAGAAGATGAGGATCGAAAGGTCAGGAAGAATGCCATTTTCTGGCTGGGACAAAAAGCCTCTGAAAAGTCGGCTCAAGCCTTGAAAGAGGTGGTGGAGAGTGATGAGGAACTCGATCTCAAAGAGAGCGCCGTGTTTGCCATAAGCCAGCTTCCCGAAGAAAAATCCGTCCCGATGCTCATCGACATCGCCAGAACCAACAAAAATCCCTCAGTGAGGAAAAAGGCCATCTTCTGGTTGGGAGAAGTCGGAACTGATGAGGCCTTGAAATTCTTTGAGGAAATCCTCTTGAAAAAGAAGTAAGGGAGTTACCTCCTTTTCAAGAGTTCATTCAGCTTGTTCACAGCGTTTTGGTTGTTCGGATTCAGCTCCAAAGACTTGGCATAGTTTTTTATGGCCAACATTCTATCTCCATTAACCATGTATGCCTCAGCCAAGCTGTCATAACCATTTGAATATTTCGGATAGACTTCTACGTTCAGCTTAAAAATCTCTAGAGCGTCTTTGATCCTATTTTTCTTCTGCAGTAGATAATACCCCAACCTGTTGAGCTCGGTCTCACGAAAATCATAGTCCTTGGGCTGTTCTTTTTTGAGCTCATGGTACCTTTTAACGGCCTCTTCCACATCCTTCTCTACCAGAGTCCTGTAAACCGCTTCAGCGATGGATTTCTTGGGGAGCTGGTAGGGCTTATCATAAAGAATATATATGATCGACCGGCTCATCTCGCCCAGCGGAGCGCCGGGCGTGTTGTTGAAGAGGACGATCAAGTGCCTATCATCTACCAGTCTCTCTATCAAGGTGTTGAACCCGTTGATGCCGCCGCCATGGGAGACGGTGGTGACCGTCTCCTTAGACTCTGGAAGGCTCCTGTTGGCAATAATCCAGCCATAACCGTAGTTTGTCCCCAGCTTGACAGTATGCGGCTTGAACAGGAGTTCTTTTCCTTTTTTCGTAAGCAGTTTTTCTGTATACAAGGCTTGGTCCCAAAGATATAAGTCTTCGACCGTAGAATACAGGGCCCCGGCGGCATAGGGCAGCATCATGTCAAGATAAGGGGCATTCTCATACCCATCAAAAGTCTTGTTATATCCCGCGGCCCGGTTAGGGATAATCGTTTCATGATGGTCGTAGCCTGTATTCCTCAATCCCAATGGATCAAGAATCCTCTCTTTGAGGACATCCTGATAAGGCTTGCCGGTCACCCTTTCGATGACCGCTCCCAGAAGAAAATATCCAGAATTGTTGTATCTGTACTTAGTTCCCGGCTCAAACTCGAAATCTCCGCTGCAGAATTTCTCGATGATCTCATCGACAGAATAGGCATCCCGACTGATATCCTGTAAAAAATTAGGGATATTGGTGTAGCTCGGGATCCCAGAGGTATGCGTCAGCAGATGATGGATAGTCACCTTATCTCCCGTGTCCTTCCGATAGTCCGGTAAATAATCTGTTATTTTTTTCTCTAATTCAATCTTACCTTCCTCGACCAACTGCATAATCAGCATCGACGTGAATTGTTTGGTGATCGACCCGATCCTGAATTTGGTATCCGGCTTATTCGGAATATTCCATTCCATGTTGGCCATTCCAAAGCCTTTCTTATAGATCACCTTTCCTGCTGCGGCGACGAGAACAGTTCCGTTAAACATTCCATAATCATGGTAGACCTGCATCAATTGATCAATCTCACTGACCTTATTCTGAGCCACTCCAAAGCTTGGATAAAGAAAAAGAACAAAGACAACAGCAATGGCGGCTGTCCTTTGAAAAGGGTTAAGATGATGTTTCATCGAGAGACTCCTTTTCGTCAGATCCGAATTATGAATTTTATCAAGGCTTGCAGAAAAAAACAAAGGTGTCCAGACCTCTTAGACTGCTCCGCGTCTCTTGTAACCATGTTATTGTATATACTGAAAGGAAGCGCAAAAAGTTTAGAAATTTGGGCCCAACTTGGCACGTTTTTTGCTGATTCATCGGGTGGAAAAAGGAGGACGAACATGCAAACTCCCCAAAAAATAGATTACAGCGCTGAAATTGAAGCAGCCCTGAGAAGAGCAAAGTGTAAAAAAGTTTTATACCTTTACGACGAGTCTGGGGAAAAACAGCTTTTAGGCGTGTTCAGCCTGAAGAAGGCATCACAGATAAAGAAATACTTTCGACAGAAAAAGATAATCGGTCGATTATCCGAATTCGAGGTCAAGACCACCGAGCCTGACAGCCAGTTCACATGGTCGTAGTTGGCACCGATATTTCGTTGCAGGGGGGGCTAGATACTTTTTTAGCCTGAATTTTCCTCGAACAGAAAAAAAAAAAGCGAAAGAGGGCTAGGCCAACAAATGGGCGATGGTGCTGGCGTAATACTCGAGAACCTTCCTCTCCTCTGGAGCGGGAAAAAACACGGCTTTCTTTTCCCGAACGAAATGTCTCAATACCAGCATGCGCAGGCCCACCTCGATCGTATAGTCTGGACTCCTGCGGGGAACGTAAACATGGGCTCCGCTCCGACTGAGGTCAGACATCAATGCCTGAGCCTGTGCCCTGATCTCTTCATCTGTCATCGCCTTTCCATGATTGGCCACAAAAACTGAGGAAATCAAGGACACCGGAACCACAGGGACTACCCGCCCGACAGCGTTCATCAATTCTTGGGCCAACCGTTTTACGGTGTCTATTCTTTCTTCATTATCCATCCTCCGAAAATCAAGAGGGAGTGCCCGAGCATACTCTCTCATGGACAGGGGCGTGCCGAAATTCACCACCGCATAACCATACCGATACCACTTCCTGCGGAGCATGAGCCAGATATTCCGCAGGAAAAAAAACAGAGTTGTTTTGATCACACCCCATATCGACTTCTTAAAGACTTCACGATCCGACGCCATCAAGAGTGTCCGGTCCTCGACAACCCGGTCATAGTTGATCCCCACCGGGATGAACACAAGATCCCGCCCGACCTCTGGGTCAAAGCCCCGCAGCATGTAGTCCAGCAGACCGATTTTTGGATGGCCGATCTGACCGTCCCGACTTAATCTCCCCTCCGGAAAGACCGCCTGCACCACGCCCGCTGCTGTCGCCATCTGGACGAATCTCTCCAGAACACGCCGGTACAGGACGTTTCCTGAACTCCGTCGGACAAAAAAAGCTCCGAAGGCCTTGACCAGAGGTTGGACAGGCCAGACACGGGCCCATTCCCCCACAGCAAAGCTCAAGGCCACTCTCTTCATGGCCAGATAAGCCAGGAGGATGTAGTCCATGTTGCTGCGATGATTCATGATGAAGACCACGCTCGAATAAGGGTCAACCTTCCGAAACCCTTCTTCATCAACAAACCCGACGCGCACGCGGTAAAGGAGTTTGGAGAACGTTCGGCCGAGCCAGCTCCCGAACCGGAAATAAAGATAGGCATTGAACGTAGGAACGATTTCCCGAGCATAGCGCTCGACTTTCTGGATACCCTGCTCCTCAGAAATCCCCGATTCTTGACAGTGTTTTCTTACGGCCTGTAAAACTTGGGCATCGAAGACGAGGCGGTTGATCAGGTTCTGCCTTCTGATGGTCTTGAATTCTGGGAGGCTAAGGTCGAGCCGTCGGTTAACCTCATCCATGACTCTCTCGGTCCGCCGGCGGACCAGCCAACGAAACAGGGGGATGACCAAGAGTCTAAACACGGCCGAGACAGCCAAGAGCCCCCCGAAAACGACAAGCCACAACGGAAGGTTGACCGAGCTTGTCATCACTCCCTCTTCTTGAACAGGCCGTGTTCCACGAAGTGCAGCACCTGTTCGATGACCGCCTCACTCTGGATGATAAACGCATGGCTGTGCGGCACGACGATAAAATCTTTCATCCCCTCGACTTTTGTCCTGTCGACGGAAACCACACCGTCGTCTGGACCCGGGATGAGGAGTGAGTACAGGGGGTTGATGGATTTATTGCCGGCGATCACTCCCAATTCAAAGTCAACAGGTCCCAGGCGTTGAGGAAGACTGTCGTCGTCTGTCCCGAGCTGTTTTCCTGTATCGCCGGCAGCTTTTCCGAACAGGAACATTTTCTTGAAGTGATCGACAATCTCGCTGCCTTGGTTGGGCGGAGAAATCATCACCACCCTTCCCAGGTTAGGCAGGTCATGATGCTTAAGATAGTACCGGAGAACGATTCCACCCATCGAATGTGTGACAAAATGAATTTTGGGATGCGATTCTTGGATAAAAGGTTTAACAACAGAGTCCAGGTTTTTTTCGGCCAAAAACCTGATATCCTGCTTCATCGAGGGATAATCCACATTGATGACCTTGTAGCCGGCAAGGGTGAGTCTTTTTTCGATCCTCAACATCGACCGACTCGACCGCGAGAGGCCGTGAAGGAGGATGACATAATCTCTCGCATCTCTCGGAATGGCCAGGCGGCTCGTTTCGTATCTTTGGGGGGAGACAAGAAAATACAGGATGAGCATAAGACAGACGGCGATAATCCCTTTAATTTTCATCTGACAAGTCCCAGGTCTTTATGCTTATATCACCCGAAAAAGTCCGCGTCAAGATAGGCCAAAACTTCCTATCTCAAAAGAACTTATGATTTTCCAGGAATAAACTAGAAGGGGGTTTGAGGATTTTTCAAGACTGTGGCTTTGGCCAGACCGCCATGAGTTCAGCCAGGACCATCGCCGTTGCTCCCCAAATCTTGTGCTCACCGAAAAGAAAAAACGGCACTTTGTACTGGGCCCCTCGATAGGTCCACGTTTCTTCATGGACACTCTGGGGTTCGAGAAGATGATCCACCGGAACCTCGATCACTTCCGCCACCTCTTCCTCTGAGGGCTGGAATCCAGGACGCTCGTCTGTCGTGGCGACGACAGGATAGATGCAGTAATGACTGGGGGGGACGTAAAGAGGAGTTAGCCTCCCAAGAATCCGTATCGATTCTGAATGAACGGCCAGTTCCTCCCACGCTTCCCTGAGAGCTGTTTGCTCGATGTCCTCACCCTTTTCCTGCTGGCCTCCAGGAAAGGAAATCTGGGATTGGTGATGGTCCACTCGAGCTGTCCGGCGGGTCAAGACCAGGTGAAGCCTGTTGTCCTGTGGGTACAGCAGGACGAGCACTCCGGCAACCCGGCAAGAATCCTTCACTTCATCGTAGGCCTCATGCCCCGGCCTGGGTTCAGTGGCCATCCTGAGCTGGGCCTTCAAACCAGGTTTTGGTCCATTCAGGGCTTGGTTAAGAAGTAGGAGCGTGTTCTGAATATCCATATTTTAGGTGAATTGTGAATCGTGAATTGAAATTTGTGAAAAGGAAGGATATCTTTTCCTTGACTGCCAACTAGAAGTCACAATTCCCCTTTTACGATTCACAACTTATAACTGACAACTGACTGACGAGAACCGATTTTTATCCTGTCCTGAACTGTCTTCTTCTTCTGTATCCGGCGATCTGCCCTGCCTTCTCACTCTCTGTGATCCTGAAGAAGGCCAGGTGAATGACTTTCTTTCCAACCTTAAGAGCAGAGCCCACAACCTCTTTTCCTTCGAATCGATAATCCTGCCCTTGACTGACAGAATCATACTTTTTTTCTTCGCTGTCCAGAGCTTCGTTCAAAAACTGTCCAGCTTTCTCTTTTTCAGGACTCTCCCTCTTCTGTTCCCTTCGAATAAGCGCCTCGAGAGCATAGCTCTTCACCAGTTTGGGATGGAGTTTGGTGTAAGCGGATTCAAGCGAAATAAAGTCAAACCCAACAACCTTCTCGTCGATAAAGGTGAACAGTCCTTTTTGATGAGGAACGCTTGGGAAGGCTTTGAGATACTCATCCAGATCACTCAGCTTGGCTTGAAAAATGTCCCTCATAGCCCGCGTCTGGGAACGCGTTTCTGATTCCTCGGCCATTTCATCGATACCTGTCCAGACCGTCCCTTGATCGGATCGAAATTGCTGCGAGTCTTCAAGGGTATGGGAAACCGAATGGGACTTCATGACCCGGAGTTTGGGGATCATGACTGTCCCAGAATCAGAGAACTCTCGAGATGTGTATTCCCACCTCCCCTGCTCCGTACAGGTCACGGGGATGACGGTTTCGGATTTGGCCTTCAGCAAAATCGTTGTGTTCAGCACCCGGTTCTGTTTGGCCCCGACCACCTCTTCGCCGTCGAGAAGAAGGACTGGGACCTCACTTTTATTGGTGACCTTAAGATCAGGCACCGAACCCTCCTGACTGACCTCGGTGATGGTCAACAAATGCTTATCCAAGGCTTCTTTGAGGGTGAGGTACTCGGGAGAGTCATCAAGAGAGGTTAAGAGAGGGAAGACCGCCATATTTTTGAAATGACGAAGCTCGCCGAACTCGAAACTCTTTAAATATTTTTCTATGTCCTTATCCATTTCTCTAGTTACTCAGTCAGTCCTCAACTCAATGAGTCTGACTATCGCTATCTTAAATCATGTAAAAATGATTTTCCTATGTCATGGAGTCGCTTGGTCACTGGGTGAGTGTTCCAACTGGTATTTGAAACCTATTCGTCGTCTTCAAGAATTTTTTTTAGGACATTCTGGGGGCTGTTCGGAGCATCCTCCGGAAGATACAAAACCACACCTCCCTTGACTGGACGGAGCCTGATTTTCTCCTCACTGGCGAGTCGTTGGGTTGTCTCGATGGGATTCTTCCCGAAGTATTCCTGGAAAGCCGCGTTAAATCCACTGTAAACACTGTGGATGCCTTTGTAATTACCCCGAAGCTTCTTGATGGCCTTCCTGACGAATTCTTCTTCAGTCATTTTGGGTTTGTCTTCTGCAGACATGCTGACCTCCTAAAGTCTGTGTGCCTCCCTGAATAAACTCGATTTCCTCTCTAACCAATGTTACCCTTTCAGACGACACAGGTCAATAGAAGATAATTTTTGTCGCTTGAACACCGTCCGATATGTCCAAGCGAGCCAGTCTGTCCCTTTTAATCCGAAGGAAGATCCCCTGACTGGCTTGACAGGATGATCTTCACGCAGGCATCTCTTAAATGACGAAAGAGGAACAGATACATTACATAACACACATCAAGAAAGGAAAAGGCCCACTCAAATCCTTGCCATCATCCGAGTCTTCGTGTACAAATGGGGATGAAAGGTCTGCTGTGTCGAGGAAACCTCTGATTTTCGTCATCCTCTCTGCCTCCCTGTTCGGCCTCAGCCCTCCTCTGGCTAAACTCCTCGTCAAAGATATCACTCCTGTCGCTTTGGCTGGACTTCTGTATCTTGGATCATTCGTCGGTCTTTCGATCTACAGATTGGGACGGAAAGCTTCAGTACTCGTCCATGAAAAGAGCGCTCCTCTCGAAAAAAAGGACATTCCTTGGCTGACCGGAGCCATTCTCTCCGGAGGAATCCTGGGGCCCATTTGTCTGATGGCAGGTCTGCGCTCTATCTCCGGATTCTCTGCTTCCCTCCTTCTGAACCTGGAGGGACTGGCCACAGCTCTCGTGGCGATGACTATCTTCAAGGAGCACACAGGAAAACGATTCTGGATAGCCTTAACTCTCATGACCCTGGCCGGCTTATTCCTTTGCTGGAATCCTGACCTTGACCGTTTCACCCTGCGAGGACCATTGCTTGTAACCTCTGCCATGGTCTGCTGGGGTCTGGATAACAACCTGACCTGCCGGATATCGGACAAAGACCCAGTCCAGATCACTCAAATCAAGGGACTCTTCGCAGGGAGCACATCCCTCCTCCTGGCTATCCTCCTAGGATTGAACATACCCGTTGATAGGTCGCTTGTCCTGGCCCTTCTGTTAGGATCATTGAGTTACGGCCTGAGCCTTGTTCTGTTCATCAAAGCTCTCAAGGGGCTGGGTTCCTCGAGGACAGGGGCCTTTTTCAGCCTGGCTCCCTTTGTCGGGGCCCTCTTCTCACTGGTTGTCCTCAGGGAGTGGCTGGGATGGGTGATGTTTCCGGCTGCGGGGCTAATGATCATCGGGGCCTATCTCATCTGGATGGAACGTCATTTGCACCGCCATTTTCATCCCCGTCAAACGCACGCCCACACGCACAGCCATGATAACGGCCATCACCTCCATTCCCATCCGGACGTTATCAATGAACCCCATACCCATGAACATACCCATCATGAAATCGAACACATCCATGCCCACTGGCCTGACACCCATCACCGGCACAGGCATTGATCTAAAGAGAACGGGAACAAGGCTCTGATACGTCAAGACAGATGACTATCGTTTCCATCTGGACGACAAGAAAAAAAACGAATAACCACAGCGAATGAAAGCATGAGCAATGAAATAAGGGTTCAATCCCCATCATTATTGAGGAGGGTTTTCATGTCAGATAAACTCATTTCTTTCTGTGGACTCGATTGTGTTGAGTGTCCGGCTTACATCGCCACCCAGCAACAGGATGAGGCCCTGTTGACAAAGACAGCCAAGCGGTGGTCGACTGCTAAACGCAAAATCAAGCCCACGGATATCCGCTGCGATGGCTGCCTCACCGGTCAGAGGTTGGCCTGTTTCTGTTCCGAGTGTCCAGTGCGGCTGTGCGCAGCGGAAAGAGGAGTAGAAAACTGTGGATATTGCGTTGATTATCCTTGCCTAACTCTCCTCAAGGTTTGGAAGTGGCTCAGAACACCCAAGGCTAAGGGCAGACTGGATGAGATCAGTCAAAAACGTCAGTAACCTTAGAAGGATATTTCTACTTTTCCTTCTGTTTATTCTCTTCCAGGCCGTACTGTTGGCGGAATACAGCTCATCCCGATACCAGGAGCTGTCCAAAACAACCATAAGAAATGATACTCAAAAACCTATTCGGTATGACGCTCATCCGGACCGCCCAGGCGAGAGGCTGGAAAGGAAAGTCATTGAGCCGGGGCAGGCCGACCACTATCCAGGGGATACCGCCTTGAAACTCACCTTTCCCCGTGATGGAAAACCACTTCTCTACCGCCTCAATCCAGGGGGGGTGTATTTCTTCCAATTGGATGAGCAGAATAAACTAGATATCTACGCTGATATTGAAAAGAAAGCCGATGCGGAAGACGCTGTTCCTTTCGTGGCTACTCCGATGGATGTCGTCCGAAAAATGCTGGAGATGGCTCATATGGACAGTAAAGATGTAGTTTACGACCTGGGTTGTGGAGACGGCCGGGTCGTGATAATGGCGGCCAGAGAGTTCGAGGCCTCGGGCGTCGGGATCGATATCGACGACCGCCGGATAAAAGAGTCGAGAGCCAACGCCATAGCTGCCGGCGTTGAAGACAGGGTGGAATTCCGCCTCCAAGATGTGTTTCAAGCCAATATTTCTGAGGCCACTGTTGTTACGCTGTACATGCTGACCGAAATCAACCAACGGCTCTGCCCCCAGCTGGAAGAACAGCTTAAACCCGGCACAATCGTGATCACGCACAGCTATCCAGTTCCAGGCTGGGCGAGCAAGATGATTGATTTTATGGTGCTGTTCGCCGCAGATGGCGAAGAACACATCATCTATCTCTATCAAAAATGAGTGATGAGAGGAGTTTTCTTGCTCCATGGACATAGGCGTTGATTTTTTGATCGATCCGCGTTTAAACCCCTACCTCAGCGAAGTCAACACCGGTGTCCCGGGAGGTGCCTCGGAATATGATCTCATCCATCGGGTAAAATACGGTCAGCTGCCCAGAAATCCATTGCCGGCTCTAAGGTTGGAGGATAAATGGATTCAGAGAGGACCTTGCCCAGGCAGAACTCATCCTCCCCCACTCTGTCTATGAAACGGCCGCTTCGATCCGCCGGTTGGACATGGGCTTGGATCTAAATTCCCTGCCCAAATCTTATATCGAAGAATAGGGAACGCCTCTCTCAAGAGGCATCGGCCTTAGCCTGGGCTTCTCTTGTCGGCAGTTCCAGGCCGAGTTTAAGCTTCTTGTTCGCACCAAGAAGCAGTAACGAAAAAACAAGGCCTGAGAATCCCAAAGAAGCAAACATCAACTCCATGTTGGTGTAATCACCTCCTGAAGCATCCACCACCTTTCCCGCCAGCCAGGGAAAGATGAAGAGACCGAACATCTGAACCCAAGCGATGATCCCGAAGGCCGTGCCCAGAAATTTCTCTTTGACCAGAATCGGTACCGCCGGCCAGAGGGCCGCCGGAACGAGGGAAAAAGAAATCCCCAGGATGATGAAAGACACGGCCGGATGAAGGTAGGTGAGTCCGAGCAGCAGATGGGCGGGGATGATCAATAACGACCCAACAATCATGATCTTCCCTCTGTGACCAAGCTTGTCGACCAGCAAGCCAAGAAGCGGTGTAAAAATCATCGAGGCGGTCATGATGAGGGAAGTGTACTGCCCTCCCTCAGCGGCTGTCATCCCGAACTTCATCTGCATGAACCGAGGCGCATGGTTAGTAAACGGAAAAACAGCCGAGTAGAAGGTCACACACAGGAAGCAGATGAACCAGAACGCGGCATTCAACTTAAATACATCGCCGACCACCACCTTCTCCTCTGTTCCTGCCTTTATTAATTTATCCACATCTTTGTCTATCATCAGGTAGCTGAGAAAAAAGATGAAGGAGACCAACATGATGATCGTGCTTGCCCAGAGCGACCAGCGCCAGGCTCCGGTGGCATCGGCTATTTGAGCCGAAGTATTCAAAGCCAGAATAGTTCCAAGTCTCATGACCGTGATATTCAATCCGTAGGCAAATCCCAGCTCTTTGCCTTTAAACCAGCGGGCTATGACCTTGTTCGTCACCAGGAGGGTGGCTTCCGAACCAAACCCGAAGATAATCCGGCCGATGAGCATGATGATGAAGGATTTTCCCGCTCCGAGGGAGGTGATGAGCGATCCGAGCAGGATGAGAAACACATAAAAAGTCCCTGCTTTCTTGATGCCCAAGCGATCGAGAAGAAAACCCGCAATGACCAGCAGGAAGAGAAGGTTTGGTAAAGCGTAAAAAGAAAAGAGCAGTCCAAACTTAGCATTATCAATGCCCATGGACTGCTGGATGTATTCGTTTATCGGGCTCAGGGCATCGTATATATAATACGCCCCGAACATAACCAGGCTGACCACAAGGAGAATCAGCCAGCGCCACCAGTGTTTGGTATCTCGTTCCGTTGCCTTATTCATCCCAAATCTCCTTTTTTTCAGATGTGGTGAAAAAACGGAAAATCATCATAGCACAGAGATCACCCAATCCCAAGGAATTACAAAAAGATCTAAAGAGAACACTTGTCAGGCGGAAAGAACATTGTATAGAATAAAACAGCAAAATTCATTCTCGGTTCAAGAAAGGAAGTGCAGATGAAAAGAAGAATTCTGTTCATACTTATCATCGTAAGGCTATCGTTTCTGACCGCTCTGCCTTGCCTCCCTGATGCTGGAGGCCTAGTCGGTCAAAAAAAGGTCAAAAAACCACTTGTCTCCACCCTGCTCAGGACCATCACAGCTCAGGGCATAGAAGCAGCCATCCAGCAGTATCACGACCTCAAAAAAACAGATCCTGATTCCTATAATTTTGCCGAACAGGAACTGAATACGCTCGGCTATCGCTTGCTCGGGGAGGGAAAGGTCAACGATGCGATCGAAATCTTCAAGTTAAACATCGAGGCTTACCCAAGCGCTTTCAACACCTATGACAGTCTCGGGGAAGCCTACATGCATGCCGGTGATACTGAACGGGCGGTCAAGAACTACCGAAAATCATACAAACTGAATTCAGAAAATATCAACGGTTACAGGTTTGCTCATGTGCTGGAGAATTATGTCAAAAGGGAATACTTCATCCCGATGCGCGATGGTATCAAGCTGTTCACCCAGGTCTACTCACCCCTTGATGCATCTCAAAAATATCCAATCATGCTCCGCCGCACTCCCTACGGTATTCCTCCCTATGGAGAGAAGGTTTACAGGAACTCCCTCGGTCCCTCCTGGCGCTTCACAGAGGAGGGATTTATTTTCGTCTACCAGGACTG
>SMTZ1_10005263_pt1 | contig 25473 bp, 32 predicted proteins | sample DeeMarSWOR136_30_FD_25667 | JGI IMG/M metagenome (IMG submission 25667)
TATAAGCCTGGTTTATTCTACTTTTTCAAATTCACTTTTTGCTGCTCCACACATGGGACATTCCCAGTCATCCGGTATTTTTTCGAATGGTGTGCCTGGAGCTATACCACCATCGGGGTCACCAACTTCCGGGTCGTAGATTCATCCGCAAACTGGGCATTTGTACTTATTCATTATCAATCAAATCCTCGCTTTCCCGTTAATAAAATTTGTGAGGTTTTAAAAGATTACCTATCGCTTCTTAGTGTGAGAATATATTATTACTTTCCCGAATCATGCTGTTTGAATCGGCAGAAGTTCGAAGCCTAAGCGCCCAGTTTTTCGCCAAATACCCTTCCGTAGTGATAAGTCGGCGAGCCAAAAATATAGCCGTCATAACTTTCTAGATCACTAGCATTCTTAAGGTCTGATATCTTCTTTATTGTCGCCTGACATCCGCCGAAGCGAACCCCTTCTGCGACATATTCCGCCATTTTCTCAGTTTTTCCGGTTAAGCTGAAATAAGCAATGAGCACCTTTTTCATGTCATCACCTCCTAACGATTGAATAATTTAATATAAGCCCTACACGGCGTCAAGTTGACGCCTCATCTCCATATCATAGAGCACCCTTTCCCTGGCTTTATCCAAGCCAAGTGCTTTGCGCTTCTTATCGATATGCTCTATCATTTTATGAGCCGCTTTGACGGGGTCAGGCTCAAAGTCCCACTTGCCGCCGTATTGTTCTTCGAAGCCTTTGAACAGGTAATCGGTTAGTTCTTTACTTCCGGATGTTGGCCAGGTAGTGCCGAAGACGGTGTACACACCAGAGCCAACAAAGTATTGACCGATTGAGATGGCCTTCTCACTCATCCACTCTGGGGCAGCGCCAGCAGCAGGAAGGTCACTGATGTCATCTCCCAACCCCCCGTCCTTAACCATGGCTGTAGCCGCAATCAGGATGCGAGCATTATCAACGCAGGAGCCCATGTGCAGTACAGGCGGGATACCCACTGTTTCGCACACCTCAGCCAGGCCAGGCCTGCAGAACTCTTTCGCTGCCTCCGGTACCATGAGTCCAGCTTTGGCTGCCGCCATGGCGCCGCAGCCGGTGGTGAGTACCAGCACATCGTTCTTGATGAGTTCCTTAATCATAGCGATGTGATCGCCATCATGAGTAGTGCGGGCATTGTTGCAGCCGACCACGCCAGCGACGCCCCGGATACGACCGTTAATGATATTGTCATTCAGCGGCCGATATGAGGCGCGGAAAAGCCCGCCCAGCAGGTAGTTAATCGTCTCATGGGAGAAGCCAGCTACCACAGGGGTTTTTACCTGGGGGATGCGTACGTTTTTACCGCGTTTCGGGAAATTGTCAATAGCTGCTTTGACAATGGCCTCGGCCGATTTTCTGGCGTTCTGCTCATCGAAGTGCATGAAGGTGGAGCCGGTGATATGAGCACGCTCATCGGTGGTGATAAGCTTGGTGTGGAAGCACTTGGCTACATCGGCCAGTCCCTGCATAATGCACTGTACGTCGACTACCATCGCGTCTAAAGCTCCAGTGATAATCGCCAGTTCCTGCTGCAGGAAATTACCGGCAATGGGTACACCATGGCGCATCAGGATTTCGTTGGCTGTACAGCACATACCAGCTAGGTTAATGCCCTTGGCTCCCTTGGACTCGGCGTATTTGATGATTTCAGGGTCCTGGCTTACTACGGCCAGCATCTCAGCCAGCGCCGGTTCGTGGCCGTGGATAATGAGGTTGACCATGTCCTCTTTAAGTACACCCAGATTAATCTCACTCAGAACCGGAGACGGTGTGCCGAACATGCAGTCCTGAAGTTCGGTGGCAATCATACTGCCACCCCAGCCATCCCCCAGAGCACAGCGCGTGCCCTGCTTCATCAAGTTCTTGTAGTCCTGGTCTACGCCCATATGGGTACGATGCATTAACTCGACGACTTCGCGGTCAATACCACGAGGATAGACATCCTGCTGTCGCCAGATTTCCTGCCTCTTCAACGGGGCGAGCCTGGCAAAGCGTAGCTCACCTTCCTGTTTGCCGAACTCGTCCTCGCAAATTTTTGCGATATCCGAGGCTATTTCCCGATTACTACGTTCACCGATCTCAACCCCGAGGTCAAGGGCCAGCTTAATCAATTTCTGTTCGTCTTTAATCTCGAAGTCTTTGGCCTTACCTTCAGCCATCAACCTAAATGCCTCGACGACTTTGCGCCCGTGGTCACTATGAGCTGCCGCTCCGGCTGCAATCTTCCTCACAAAGTTGCGTGCAGCGATGGTCTCTGCGGTAGCCCCACAGACACCTGTCCGCCTGGCATGCTCCTCGGGTGTTTCCTCTTTGCTCTTAGCAAGGGGCACACGGCAAGGGCCCATAGCACAGTTACTGCAACAGCTACCCTCGCTGCCAATGGGGCAGGGCTTCATTTGATCGGCCCTGTCAAAGACCGTTCGTACGTTCTCCTGCTCGGCTTTTTCAATCATCTCAAGAGCTGCTTGGTCTATACTCTTCTTTTTTTCTTCTGCCATTAGTCTTTCCTCCTTCAATTAGTCCCAAAAACCATGTTTTTTAGTTACTTTGGTTGATACGCGGTTCTACTACCATTCCCAATAATTTGTGGTAAAAGTCTGCACACAACCTTTCATAACCGGAATGCCGGCCGAAAATCATGCACTATTACTATTCGCCTAATTTATTTTCTCCATGTTTTTACCGCAGCATACCAGTGTACCGCCTCCGGCTTTGGTCACGGTTACCTCATTCCCACAGATATTGCATCGGTACTTTTCGCCTACTTTTTTCACGCCCATGCTATATGCCCTCCTTCACTAAAATTACTCGAACTCTAGAAAAAGCCGAGATTAATCACTCTTCGGCTCCTGGCAAGCATTACACAATCCGATTAGCTCCATGCGCTGCCGGTAAACTTTAAAGCCAGTATTCTTAGCCACCCTCTCACCAATTGACTGATCTACCGGCTCATTTAAATCGAATATCTGGCCACATTTTTCGCATCTGAAATGATAGTGGCTTCCTGTATTACCATCAAATCGACTGGTGCCGTCAGCTATTTCCAACTGTCTAATATCGCCGGACTTTGCCAAATACCTTAGATTACGATAAACCGTTCCCATGCTGATATTAGGGATTTCTTGCCTCACCTGATCATATACCCAGTCAGCTCGCGGGTGATCTTTAGAGTTCTTAACCAACCGTAAAATTGTATCCCTCTGTTTTGACCCTCTTGACATGTTTAATCCCTTCTTTTTATAATAGTAGTAACTATTACTATAATATATTATCATGTATTTACATGATGATGTCAAGGCAGTATCAAAGGAGGTTGAAATGAGTAAGACTAAAGAAAATTTGGAATTTGCATTCTCTGGTGAGTCCCAGGCTAATCGCAAGTATTTGTTCTTCGCAGAAAAAGCTGAAGCAGAGGGACAGAAGCGTATAGCACGGTTATTTCGAGCTGCGGCTGAAGCCGAAACTGTACACGCCCGGAATCATTTGAAAGTGATGCAGGGTATTAATTCCACTAAGGAAAATCTACAGACAGCTATTAGTGGCGAAAATCACGAGTTTACAGAGATGTATCCTCAGTTTATTAAAACCGCCAATAGTGAAAATGAAAAGGAAGCTGCTGATAGCTTCGATCTTGCTAACAAGGTGGAAAAAATTCACCATAGCCTGTACCAAGAGGCACTTACCGACCTTGATAAAGGTACAATCAAGGAGCTAAAATCGTTTTACGTATGTCAGGTTTGTGGTAACACAGTTGAAGGAGAGGCCCCAGACAAGTGTCCCGTGTGTGGGGCACCAAAGAAGATGTTCAAGCTTATCGAGTAATTTTTACCTTTATTATGGAGTTCAAAGGTATGAGTGAGCAGGATATCTTAATAAAAGACCTGCCAGAGAGAAAAGTGTTTTATCTGTCTTGCAAGGGTGCCTGGCGGCAACTGCCCGAGATGCTCGCTAAACTCTCAGATTACTTATCTCAGAGCGGAATAAAAAGCATAGGTCCGCCAAGCGGCTTTTATTATAATACGCCCAAAGATGCTGCTGTGAGCGATCTTAGCTGGGAGGTATGCTATCCTGTCGTACTAGATACTCAGGCGCATTTTGACAAAGTGGCAAAAACGGGTGTAAAAAGAATACCGGAAACGAGAGCGGCCAAGATAATACATGAAGGTTCTTATCGTAAAACGTCTGCGTCTTATGAAAAACTACAGAACTGGGTAAATACACAGGGCCTAAAGGTATGTGGGCCAGCCGAAGAGATTTATCTCACCGATATTAACAAGACAAATGAAGACCAAAGAATTGAGATCCAGTTACCTGTTTGTATATCTGATATATCCGGTTGATGATATGGTTAGTAGTTCTGATTAAGTAACGCATTATGGAGGTGAAAAGGGGATGATCGTATGAAAAGTTATTCGGAAAGTAAAAGCAGTCTCCACTTGTTAGTAATATGCATAGGTTCAGACAAAGAAAGGAGGGAAAATTATGAATGAAGATAGCGGAGCTAAAAAACCCATTGCCGGTGGTGGCACGTCGCTCCGGGACTGGTGGCCGAACCAGTTAAACCTCAAGATTCTTCATCAGAACTCTCAACTGAGCAATCCGATGGGCGATGAGTTCAATTACGCTGAGGAATTCAAGAAGCTTGACCTGGAGGCTGTAAAGAAGGACCTTTATACGCTGATGACCGACTCGCAGGACTGGTGGCCGGCCGATTTCGGACATTACGGGCCGCTCTTCATCCGGATGGCGTGGCACAGCGCTGGTACATACCGTATGGGTGACGGCCGTGGTGGCGCGGGGGACGGCACCCAGCGCTTTCCGCCCCTTAACAGTTGGCCGGATAACGCGAACCTCGACAAGGCGCGCCGGCTTCTCTGGCCAATTAAGCAGAAATACGGTAGTAAGATCTCTTGGGCCGACCTCATGGTCCTCGCTGGCAACTGCGCGCTTGAGTCGATGGGATTCAAGATCTTCGGTTTCGGCGGAGGGCGTGAGGACGTCTGGGAGCCACAAGAGGACGTTTACTGGGGGGCCGAGAGCGAGTGGCTTGGCGACAAACGCTACTCCGGTGACCGGGAACTCGAAAATCCCCTCGCTGCCGTCCAGATGGGCCTGATCTACGTGAACCCGGAAGGGCCGAACGGCGAACCGGATGTTATCGCTTCTGGCCGCGACATTCGAGAAACTTTCGGTCGTATGGCGATGAACGACGAGGAAACAGTCGCCCTCATAGCCGGTGGGCACACCTTCGGCAAAATGCATGGAGCGGGTGATGCATCGCTTGTGGGTCCGGAGCCCGAGGCCGCCGGTATTGAGGAGCAGGGCCTTGGCTGGAAGAGCAGTTTCGGCAGCGGTAAAGGCGACGACGCGATTAGCAGCGGTCTTGAAGGAGCTTGGACCCCGACCCCTATCAAGTGGGACAACAGCTATCTTGAAACGCTGTTCCGCTACGATTGGAATCTGGTAAAAAGCCCCGCCGGTGCGCACCAGTGGGTGCCTACCGATCCAGCCGCAGCGGACACTGTGCCGGGTGCTCACGATCCATCCAAACGGCATGCCCCCGTTATGACCACAGCAGACCTTGCTCTGAGGATGGATCCGATCTATGCACCGATTGCGAAGCGGTTTCACGATAACCCGGAGGAGTTAGCGGATGCGTTTGCCCGGGCATGGTTCAAGCTGACGCATCGCGACATGGGCCCCCGCTCGCGCTATCTCGGCGCAGAGGTACCGACAGAGGAACTGATCTGGCAAGACCCGGTTCCCATAGTCGATCATGAGCTGATCGATTCGCAGGACATCGCGAACCTCAGAGGCAAGATCCTCGCCTCAGGCCTGTCCGTCTCCGAACTGGTCTCAACCGCCTGGGCGTCGGCATCCACGTTCCGTGGCTCTGACAAGCGCGGCGGTGCAAACGGTGCCCGCATTCGTCTGGCGCCGCAGAAGGACTGGGAAGTCAACCGGCCGGTTCAACTGGCGAAGGTGCTGAAGACCCTTGAGGCAATCCAGAAGGCTTTCAACAGTTCGCAGACTGGCGGGAAGAAGGTCTCACTTGCCGATCTGATCGTTCTGGGCGGGTGTGCGGCCGTCGAAGCGGCTGCGAAGGAAGCTGGTCACGATGTGACCGTTGCCTTCGCACCGGGACGCACGGATGCTTCGCAGGAGCAAACCGATGTTAATTCATTCTCAGTACTAGAACCGGCTGCAGACGGATTCCGTAACTATCTTAAAACCAAATACGCTGTATCGGCTGAAGAACTGCTTGTCGACCGGGCGCAACTGCTGACATTGACTGCTCCCGAGATGACAGTTCTCATTGGTGGTATGCGCGTCCTGAATACCAATTTCGGCCAGACCCAGCATGGCGTCTTCACCAAGCGGCCCGGGACGCTGACGAACGACTTCTTTGTGAATCTGCTCGATATGAGCACGACCTGGAAGGCAACCTCGGAAGATAAAGACGTGTTCGAGGGTCGTGATCGCGCAACGGGCGAACTCAAGTGGACTGGCACCCGTGTGGATCTCATCTTCGGTTCGAACTCCCAACTACGGGCCTTGGCGGAAGTCTACGGATGTGAGGACTCTCTAGGGAAGTTCGTGCACGACTTTGTAGCAGTGTGGAATAAAGTAATGAGCCTTGACCGCTTTGACCTTGCCTGATCGCAGCATAAACGTCTTAGAGTGCTTCTGAAACGTATTATGAACTGAAAATCAGATAATCAGTAAGCGATAACCGTCAAGAACTAACGGATGTTTTTAAAATCAACGGAGCCGAGGGCTTAAATCTCGATGTAAACGAGGTACAACGCCCTGCTGCTATGTCTCAGGGTGAGAGAGTAAAAGCAACAGCCAAATAATAGAATATTGGTACATTAAAGCTATCAACAAAGGGGGGATAATAAATACAAACAACTGCTTTTTATTCATATAGATTCGCCCTTAGTCACTAGTTCAAATCCAGTCGGTGACACTTGACTTTATAACTTGACTGAAGCCTTAGACTAAGATAGACCTTTCAACGAAGCTTTGCTTATCAGATTAATCATTAACTTCTCTATCGGATTGGCAGTATAAGCGGCAGCAAGCTCCAATCGATCGAAATACAGTCGAAGGCTCACGACCTTGTATTCCTTATCATAGACAAGAACCTCAGACTGGTTAACCTGTATTTCTTTCCCTCCTCTAACCATTGCCTTTACAGTAAATTCTTCAAAGAAGATGTTCTGGTCTACCATTATTGTAATCGGTACAATGGTTATCTGGTTTAAATACTTGAACATCCAGTTAATGGCTTTCCGCAGATCTTCTTTTCCACTAAGTTTGATGACGGGTAACTCAATTTTGCAATCTTCATAGAAATAGGACACGATATCTTCAATATTCCGACTTTCGATAGCACTGTCAAGTGCCTTGGCGAGTTTACGGACTTTTTCGGGATTCAAATGTTGTTCCATAGTAGTACCTCGTTGTGCATATTTTGTATGGCTCTACCTGTGTTTTTGGTATATCCATAGCCTGATAATCCCCAAGATAAGATTCATTCTTGGCACTCTTTGCATATAACTTGTGTACTCATCACCAAACTTATTAATGCTGGAGCGCTCCTCCTGCCCCATGCTTAAGTAGAAATAAATCACACTTGGGATGCTAAAAATCAAGCTCAACCAGTGTTGAGATATGAAAATCAGTGAAATGACGAGTAGGATAAAGCTCAAATACATAGGGTGTCGTATAACAGCATATATTCCACTATCAACGAGCACCGAGGTCTGAATCCAGCTTTCACCTTCCCGGGCTTTACCCTTTTTTTGAAAGGCCTTTCGCGGTAACATTCCTAATACCATACTGAAGGCAAAAATCACCCAACCCATGTATAGCACCACGTCCAGATTAGCCCAATTATAAAAAACAAAACAAAGTACCACCTGACCAATAAATAAGATGCCCAGTAATACGTACAAGATTATATCTTTCCAAGTTGGTTTCCATTGATTTTGGTCTGATGTTCTCTTATTCATCTACAGCCCTAACTATGCTATTTATCCTAGCGCATTCTAGCACGACACGGAGATAGGGGAAAATCAGGCTTTGTTTTTTAATAGGATAAAGGTCCCTTATATCTTATGTTGAAATCAAAAAAGTAATGAATCCGACCACGAACAGGTAGAATAAAAGAATGAGAGCAAGAGCCGCAGCTAAACCGATCCACTGTCCGATTTCCAGTTGCCCCAATATGCGTGCTATGAACACATCGATGATCAGCGACATATATACGTTTGCTGTGATCGCCCCAATCAAATTAGCAGTTCGCATCGTTATCACGTCGAACCGTGTGAAGTAGGCCACTTATATACCGGATAGGATATGCTTCCCTTCTTATTAACGACTAACTGAACAGCACATCATTCTTCAGGGGATGTCAGGATAAAGAAGTCGTCGTCTAGCTGTATATTGGTCTCGATTGTTTCGTTCTCAACAATGGTGTGGCCTGTTTGCTCATTACTTGCGATTGAGCGGGAAGGGACACGAATCTAGTTTCAATATTTTTTCACCAATCTCGAAAATTGCTACAAAAAGGTATTGACAAAATGAATATTATTATCTATAATATATTAAGATAATTAATTATTGGATTAATAATATTAATAGTGGTGGTTAAAAATGGCTAAAGAATGGCACGAACTGACAAAGATGACCCAGGGTAAACCGGTAACAGTTGAACGAGTCTGTCTGGTTGGTAGCGATATTGCCATCGAAGGTAGCTTTATACTCCCGCCTCTAGCCAGCCTCTCAGCCGAAGATCAGGTCTTCGTGATGGCATTTGTCCGCTGTCACGGCTCTATCAAAGAGATGGAAGAGATGTTCGGTATAAGCTATCCCACCGTGAAAAACCGGATTAACCGCATCGCCCGGCAACTTGAATTCGTCGAGATCGTCAAGGTTTGCCCAGAGGAAGAAGTGATTGGCGAGCTCGAACAGGGTGAAATCTCTGTTGAGGAAGCAATAAGGAGGTTATCGAAGTGAAGCGACCCCCGATGTTGATGCACCTGAAAATTCAAGGAGAGGACAGGGGATTCGGCCTGTGGCTGCCACTCTTCCTGCTGCTGCCACTAGCGCTGGTAGTATTCATTGTCCTTTCGCCGCTGATATTAATCGCGGTCATTGTTCTATGGCCGAGTGGCTGGGGAAAGAGGGCGCTGCTCATTTTAGGGGCTGCCTGCGAGGCACTCTGCTCAATGCGCGGCCTCAGGGTCGATGTTCGGAGTGGCTATCAATGCATATATATTTCCGTTGTATAAACGATAAAGGAGGATAGTACCATGACTGAGAACAAGAAAAAAATCTTAGAGATGCTTGCCCAGAACAAGATAAGTACAGATGACGCCTACCACCTGCTCAACGTTATCGAAAGCGGGGAGAGCGGACGGGAAAGTACCAGTAATGCAGAGACAACCGTGAAAGAAAAGGCCAAGTACCTGCGTGTTACAGTGCTGCCAGACTCCGAGAATGAGCATTCTGGTAATGTCGACAGGGTGAACGTGCGTGTGCCGATGTCACTGATACGCGCTGGCATCAAGCTGACCTCTCTAATTCCACCTGAAGCTCGCGACAAGGTAAATGGCGCATTACGCGAAAAGGGGATTGACTTTGATGTACGTAACTTAAAACCGGAAGACATCGAGGAACTTATAGAAGCCTTAAGCGACCTTGAAGTGGATGTGGTGAGTAGCAAGGGAGAGAAGGTGAAGGTTTTTGTCGAATAATGGAGTCACAGAGAAAGTCTCCAGATGCTATCTATAAGTCTCGGTACTCAGCTCTTTGTTACAATAGTTAAAGTGAATATGTGCGAGTTCAATCTAATAAATGCAAGTAGTCGAAGTGAGAAATTTTAAAATAGAAAGGAATATTAAAATGGGTTACTTTAAAATACTAGCGGCAATTCCGGGTTTCTTCCTAAGTTCGCTCTTTTTCATGCTCCTCTGGGACGTCATTGCCCCGAAACTCGGTATGGTGGATATCAATTACGTTACGTCCATGCTAATAATAATCACACTCTGGATAGCAGTAGCACCGTTAGCAGCTGTGGGTAAAAGGAAATAAGTATGTTTTGGGCTTGGGAGGACAGAAAATTATGGTCTTCCCTGAAGTAAATACAGTAGTTGTTTTCAATGGCGGCAATTACCAGACTGAAATAAAAACATTGAGTATTCTTGAGAGATATGTCATACCTGCTTTTGGTTAAGGTATGAATAAAACATTAATCCAAGATAGACATGTATAAACTGTCACCTGTAAATATTGAGTTTAATCTGGACAGGGGCATCTCTCCATACTAAAAAAGGAACCTTACACTAATCCCCACTACTACTGCAGCATCCTAGATGGGTGCATGTCAATAGGTACGCAAGACAGCAAATCCATCTACTTGCCTAAGATAACTTTCATCAACTTTCCTGACTCCATTACCGGGATTTCCTCTATGTTGACAAGGTCACTCCAAGCAACATCCGCCGCCACAAGAGCTTTGGGGTCCTCTATTTCAACCAGCCTGAAGACTCGATTTCCCCCAATCGCATTCCATGTTCCAATGACTTTCCTCCCAGGAATCGTCATTGCTCCTTTTTCGGCAAATCTCTTAACCACCTCATCCCTTTTCTCAGGCTCCCAAGTAACAATAGACATGAATAGCATTTTCATACCTCCTATTAAGATTATGACGTCTAACTCCCTACATGGAGGGGTATTGCCTCTTCTGCGGTTAGTAAAGTCTCGATTTGATAGCCTATTCCCTCGATATTGTTATACCAACCCATCCTTCTGTTTAGCTCGATAAGTGCGTCGTATTCCTTTCCTTTATCTGCTTCAAAGATTGAGTAGGTCTTTATACCAGGCTCCCCCACTCCACCAGGTGTTAAAACATGTAATCGTTTGAGGAAAGATGGCAAAGGTTCAGCTAAAGACTTACGGAAGAATTGCACAGCCTCAGCACCATCAATGGCTGTGGTAACATCATAGCCATCTTTTTCAAGATTATATTTTAGTGTGGTTAACAAGTTCGGGTCGTCTTCTACAACTAGGATCTTATTTTGACTCATTCTGACATAAGTATATCCTTAAACCGATTGTTATCTCAAATTGTGTGCTACTACAGGTAGTAAAGGAACAATTTTCTTAACTGGTCATTTAGTCTCGGCTGGAGACCTGAAGAACTAGTATCTATACACAAAGAGCAAAGGTTTTGGAGAAGGTTTTAGTTCTACCTTTTGACATGCACGGTCTACAACCTCTCTATTTTGAAGCTAAATTTCCCCAATTTTCTGAAAATCCCTAAAATAAAGCCTTTCTTTGAGCACCTGATTCGTTAATAAAGGGGGGTACGATGACAGGAATTAACTACAGCCTTGCTCGCCTGATAGAAAGTTATGCGTTCTGTTTGAGCACGGAAGGCAAAAGCACTAAAACAATCAAATGGTATACCACCAACCTGAAACGATTCGCACAGTTCCTAAGTAATAATCAACTGCCAGACTCGGTAACTGAAATCACTAAAGAAGAAGCCCGCCAGTTTATCTCCCACCTGCAGACCGAGGTAACAAGGTGTTAGTCATGAACAAGATAGGAAATATAGAGCACATGATTTAGTGACATCTCAACCCGCGTTATCTTTCTTATAAGACTCGTCTGTGTACCAATAGCGGTATTACTTGCTCGATAGTAAACTTAGTGTATAATATCTGAGGAGTTAATAGCAATAGGTATAATTGTTGTCAAGTCCTATTGCCTGTTGGAGACAAGGAGTCGAGCATAAATGCCGAGCCTGAGAGCTTTCTTCACTAATATGTCAGTACCTATGCCACTTCACCGGAAGTTCTACCTATTATTTCGCAACAACCTAATTAAAATTATAAAAAGGCAGAGCTGCTGTGGTCATCCGGGGGAGCCCGGTTGTTGAGAGTAAGCAAAATGACTCCCGGTTCGGGAGGATTGCAGGAGATACCGGGGGTGTGTAATAAGTCGGCGGTATAGCCGAATTAATTGTTGCTAAAGGGTGTAACTCACCATGTTGTTGATAATAATCCTAGCCGCCGTCTTGGTATCATTCCTTTTACTGCTTGCTGTTGCTTCTCGCAGTGTCACTATCCCCAGACAGATCGGCCCTGACGAAGGAATTGACGATAACGAAATAGTGAAAGCGTATGACAGAATCAGTCAATGGCCACAGTTTAGGGTCATCAGGCGAATCATCATCCACGAACTGAAAAGGCATTATCCCCAGGGTACGCTCGTAGATGTCGGATGTGGTCCAGGTTATCTCCTGGCAGACATGGCTCGGGTATTTAACGATCTCAAGTTTATTGGGGTGGATATCTCCTCACAGATGGTAGAAAAAGCTACTGGTAATATTGCCAGTAAAGGATTTATTGAGCGGGTTAGCTTCCGGGTTGGAGACATACAGGAGCTTCCATTTGAGTCCAACAGTCTTGATTTCGTAGTGAGTACATTGTCTCTACATCACTGGTTGCAGCCCAGTCAAGGCTTCGAGGAGATATTGAGAGTGCTCAAGCCTAGCGGCCAGTTCCTCGTCTTTGATTTGAAAAGGAACAGCCCCCGGTTGGCCTACTGGTTAGTTCGATTCGCTCAGTCACTAATACTGCCCACTGCCTTAGGGCGTATTAATGAACCCACCAGTTCATTTCTGGCCAGCTACACACCAACTGAAATCGAAGATCTAATGCAAGATACAGGATTCACAACATGGCGAGTTCGAGCAGGACTATTCTGGTCATTCACATGGGGACAGAAGTAGGCTTATGATTAAACAGGCAATGCAAGACCAAGCCTTGCCCTAATGCTAATCACTATTAAATGGTGGTTCGAGATGAAAGAGCACATCCTCAAAACACCGATGGAACTCCCCCTGAAACTTACTGAGGTATTTCCCTTCTTCTGTGATACGGTAAACCTCGAAAGAATTACACCACCGGAGCTGCACTTTCAAATTACTACGCCACAGCCAATTGAGATTACTCTTGGTACTGTTGTTGATTATAGGCTTCAGCTTTATTCTATATGGTTTCGATGGCAGTCTGAAATAACCGTGTGGCGACCTCCTCACGAGTTCGTCGATGAACAGATTCAGGGACCCTATCGGCTTTGGATCCACAGGCACCAGTTCTACGAGGAAAACAGCACTACAGTTATTCAGGACACAGTTCGCTACCAATTACCCTTGTGGCCACTGGGAGAAGCTATCTATCCTTTGCTAAGAATACAGCTTGGACGTATATTTAAATACAGACAACAGGCGACACGGGATGCCCTGTTAGGAAGAGAATAATGAATATACTCATCACCGGGTCAAGTGGTCTTATCGGTACATCTTTGGTGCGGTCTTTTAAATTATCAGAGAATACCGTTCTGTCATTATCAAGGAAACCAGAAACGGGCGGTTTCAGATGGAACCCGACTAGGGGTGAAATAGAATTACCCCGTAATGTAAATGTTGATGCTGTGATTCATCTGGCAGGTGAGAACATCGCTAGAGCTCGATGGAGTAAAAGGCAGAAGGAATCAATCCTCGATAGCCGGGTTAAAGGTACTCGATTGCTGGTCGCTAATATAATCAGCCTCAAGCCTACACCGAAAACACTGCTCTGCGCTTCCGGTATTGGCATTTATGGTGATAGGGGTGATGTTCTTCTTGATGAAGACGATCAGCTAGGGGAGGGTTTTCTAGTAGATGTAGCTCGAGAGTGGGAGTCGGTTACCATGTTAGCTTTAGAGTCAGGCATACGAGTTATTAACCTCCGTATGGGGGTGGTAATAAGCAAAGAAGGTGGTGTTCTTAAGAGACAACTGCCACTATTTAAGTTTGGCTTCGGTGGTATCCTGGGCTCCGGAAGTCAGTATATGAGTTGGATAGCGATTGATGATGTTGTTAGAGCTATTGAGTACATTTTGAATAATGAAGACGTCAAAGGTCCAGTAAATATGGTCGCACCGAATCCGGTACGCAATAGAGAGTTCACGAAAACACTGGGAATTGTCTTAAAACGCCCTGCAATTCTAAGAGTGCCAGCGTGGGCCATTCAAGCTGTTTATGGAGAAATGGGAAAAGAATTGCTGCTTACAAGCACCCGTGCTTTACCACGTCGCTTACTGTCAAGTGGGTTTGATTTTCAATTTCCGTATTTAGAGGATGGATTAAGGCATGTACTAGGAAGAGAAATCTAGTGTATTCTTAAAAATGAGGGTCGATTCATACGGGGATGAAGTGGCTATTGAGGAACATATGAACAGCGATGATTTATGTGGAAATAGACATTTAGAACCTCTATGGCAAAGAGGCTATTTAAAGACTGCTAAAGGTATAGACTAAATGCTGATGTTGTGAGGAATGAGTAAATGAAAAATATGACGGGACTCATAAAAGAAGTTAAAAGATTATGTGCATCACAGCGACTTTGTGTGCTTGCTACACAGTCTGAAGGACGACCCTACAGCAACCTTGTAGCGTTTGCTGAGACAGATGAGTTGCAGAGTCTCATTTTTGTGACCAATCGTAATACCCAAAAATACACCAATTCGATATCAAATAATAAAGTTGCGATGATGATAGATAGCAGAACAAACCAGCCATCAGATTTCAATACCGCACTTGCTGTGACTGCACTAGGAACCGTTGAGGAAGTAGCCGAAAGTGAGCATGATGTAATCCTAAGCATATATCTTTCCAAGCATCCTTACCTAGCAGAATTTGTAAAGATGCCAGATCAAGCGTTTATGAGAGTGAAGGTAACCGAGTATGTAATAGCACATTTTGACAGAGTGCAGGTTATCCATTTTGATGATCCAAAATAATAGACACCGATGTTTAGGCATTACCTATAGTCAGCTATAGTCCCCCATTGTTCAATCTTGTTAAATCTTAGATTAGAAGAATGAAAGTGGATATTTACTGGGATTTGGTCAAGGTCCGGATTTTGCTGAAAGATGGTACGGTCACCATATCTAATAGCTTCTAATACCAACGGTAATTCAGATCTGAAGATGTCATATCGCCATTTGGCCCTGCCAACAACAAATCCTCCGCTTACATGACAATATGCATTAAATTCTATGTCACCCTTGTTACTAACAATTTCAGCGAGCACTTCGTCTCTCATCAATCTGGTGTAGAGCTTGGAAATCTGCCCTTTATCATAGTCATGCCCTATAAAGAGAAAAAGTTCTCCAGTTAAATCTGAGTGAGTCAGCGTATAACGCCGGGGTAAACTGAGCTTATCCGCCACAGTATCTGATAAAAAGGTAACATGTAGTTTCTCTGGATTTAAACGTTCCATACTATACTATCATACGCTCTATAACTGACTTATCCGCCCCGAAATATACCTTATTGTCCATACGTGCTATGGATCTGCGGACAAGACGTGGCTTCTTAAGCATCAGTTCGATGATATCACTACGGCTGAGCTTTCCCTTTTTCACCCCAAGCTTTTTAAAGCTGGGACTTCTGAAGTTGAACATTTCTGTTGCCGGTTTTCCCTGGAGTAGCTCCTCTATTTCTGTACGACTGACAGGATCCTTGAAGAAATCGCGCTCGTTGATTTCAACCTCTTTTTGCGAAAGAAACTCTTTCGCTTTTTGGCAAGTGTTTCATTTTACCCAACAATAGAAGTCAATTTTCATAGCCATGGTGAGGCTCTCCTTTCATAATTATTAATCGTTTGGAGTGGTAATATGAGAATACATTTGGTGGTTATGATTTGAAAAGAGCCGCCCAGATTATTGCATCCAAAATAGCGGTATGGAAAGCAAAATAACCGCTACCTGCGACTGCCAACCAGTACGAAACTCCGGGAATTTTTGTCTGTAGCGTTAGGAGCGCCCAGACAAGAGCAATTGATCCTATTCCTACAAGGGCAAGGACAGTTCGTATTCCAATCCACATACCTGGGTTCGGATTGCCGATATAGGCATTAGTTAATGGCATCCAGAGAGCAGAAGGGATGAGAATGACCAGGAATATGGCATAAAACAAACCGAAGCCAAATAAACCGGAGATCCTTGTCTCGGCCGGGACAAGCCGGAACAGAATGAAGAAGAGAAAAGCAAAATAACCGAGCGCAGATAGTATCATAGAGACCCCATATATCGGCCTGATATTCGCCGGGACTCCTCCCCAGAGGGCATTAGCTCCCCCTGTCGGTGTGTTGAGCCCGAAAATATAGCTTCCAATAACGGCCACCCCACCAAGTATGTTGATAATGAGAAGAATAATCTGCTGTGTTCCCATTGTAATTCACCTCCCTATTCGTTTGCTTTAAGCTGCCTTAGCGCAATCACTAGAACTCCAGGACCGCCGTGTACGCCTAGTGCGGCTCCTAGCTTCGCTATCAATATCTTGTCTGCGGGTAAAAATTTGGTTAATCGCTGCTTCAATTTATTTGCTTCGTCAGGCACAGCGCTATGCACAATCATTAACTCCTGTATAGGTATTTTATTTCCGATGTAATCATAGATTCGGTCTATTCCTTTTGCCCTTGTGCGGACAAGTCCAGCACGTACGATTTCTCCATCACTGAAAGTTAGTAAAGGCTTTACATCGATAATATTAGCGGCCGCAGCCACTGCCTTACTGATTCGTCCACTCCGGGCAAGGTATTTCATGGTATTAAACATACCAAACATGTGTACTTGATCTATTACCTTATGTGTTTCTGTAATAATATCCTGAATACTTGCTCCCTCCTTCGCCAACCGTGCTGCTGCCATGACCACGAGTGCTAACCCAGCAGAGTTGAACTTTGAATCAATTACTTCGATGGGGCACGGCGTCTCCATTGTCTTAGTAGCAAGTAAGGCTGAATTAAACGTACCGCTGATCTTTGCCGAGATATGGATTGATACGATGCTATCAACATTGTTACAGTATTTCGAATATACCTTTGTAAAGTCTTCTGGGGTGGGTTGAGAAGTTGCCGGATGAATAGGTAGGCTGGTCTGCTTTTGGAAGAATTCGTCGCTGGTTATTTCTTCAACATCGCGGTAGACCACATCACCGAATCGGATATACACCGGTACTATGGTGATGTCAAGGGCATCCCCTAGTTTTGTAGGAATATCCGATGTGCTATCGGTGATTACCTTTACTTTCATAGCTGTAACCACCATTTGTATATCAGGTTTTTTAATATACTTTTCTTCTGATGATTTGTACTATTATTCCAACAGTGATGAGCACCATACCAACAATAGTAATGATTATTACACTTTGGACAGGAGTAGGATCAGTAAGACGTTTTAGTAATATGCCGAGCAGTGCCCAGTCAACAACCAGACAGTAAAATATATCGTTTCGTGTGAGTAGAACACCCAATGTAATCCCAATACCGACGATAATAACGGCTATAGCCCAGAACGGTTCACCCAATCCAAACGCGTTCCAGTTAAGATAAACCAGTAAGGCAGTAACATTAGCGATTGTGGCTATGGTTATCCAGCCTAGGTATATGCTAAAAGGGAGATGTACAACATATTTCTCAATTCGGGGTGAATCGGATTTACCAATCCGTAACTTCAGATACATTGTAATTAGAGTTGCTAATAGTATAAGCATTAAAACAAGTGATAGAGGTACAACTTCATAATGCCAGGCGAAGATCCAGCCAATATTAGCCAGACAGGAGACAAAGAAAAATACACTAATATTCTCAATAAACGACGACTTCTCTGGGTTGTTCCTGGTGGCTACGATCAATCCGTATATAACGAAGATAGCTAGCAGGATATATATGACTCCCCAAATAGAAAATGTCAATCCTGCGGGCACAAATAAGTTGGGATATTGATCGGACAGCTCCCCAGCTGTCTTACCGTTTATGGGAAGAGCATTAGAGAGTCCGTTTACCACGACAGTACCAAGAAATCCAATCAAATTTAAAATGGCCAGAAATAGAAGTCGGCCTCTACTCATGGTATCCTCCTTTCATCGTATGGCAACAATATACCTCCTTTTTGTTACTGTCAATACCCAAGCCCAGAAATAATAGCTAATCATCAACCATATTACCACGTCAGAAGTAAAGTGAGAAGTAGAGTAACAAGAACGTTTTTGGATTGTTGAAAAATGGGGATAACTATGTTATGGTCTATTTAGCAGGTGATAGCGAAAAGAGGTCAAATAAAAGAGCACCTGATTCGTTAAAAAAAGAGTCATATTCTTAGAGGATTTACGTTCAGGAATTGTGAAAATCGGGGGGAAATTAGCACATGATTTTTAATCAGGATTAGCTGCTTACAAAGGCAAATACCGCTGTAAACGCCATATCCTTGGTTCTATCTATGGAACCCATCGTTCTACCAAAGCTGGGAGACCTTCCTTGCCAGCAAGTTTTGAAAAGAATCAGGGTGTCAAGACACTAGGTCAACCGACACCCTGATTTTATCGTTTTTGCGGTCAAATATCAACAAGGTGACAAAATGCAGTTTCGTTGCATACAGAGGGGACGATACCTAGAACCTTTCGCAATCGTCACCATCTGTTTTCAGAAAGAGTCTTTTCGATCACCTTTCCTTGGTTGGTATAATATTGGCTTGGAGAATAAAAATAGTATATATGACCGAAAATATGACGACTTGGAATTCAGCTCCCTTTACTTGATAGGACGATATTTTCTTTGGATAGCAGGCGTGAAAAATAACCTACAACTGCCCAGACAATAACCGTACCTACAAAATACCACAAAGTGAAGGACCATAAGGCCAGATTAATAGCTCCCGTGGCGATCCCTATTGGGAGTCCCATCATTAACCCGAATCCGACGATAAAAGATGGCGCTATGGCTATTTCAGGGTTATTGGCAAGAGAAAACAACACAATGAAGGCAAGCAGCCCAAAGAATAACAAGGGATTAATGATAAAGCCAGTAACCAGTGCTGGGATTGGAAGGACTAAATATCCTGTCGCCGGGTTTATGGTTATTAGATTAACCACCAGCAAAACTAATAAAAGCGCAATAACCGAGATACCAAACCCAGGCAGGAAAATTGCCAGGCATTTCCCTATCCATAGGGACCCAAGTCTAAGTGGCGTAGCCAGCAGACACTCGATATTGCCATTGATTTTCTCTTTAGTTAAAGGTAGGGTGGCAAAAGCCCAAATGAAAGCCATAAGAATAAGAAGGGGAAGATAATAGGCGACGAGACTGATTATTAATTCTAATACTGGTCTAGCGAACTCTTCTCCCAGCCATGCCTGTCTGCTTAGAACGATACTGATTCCTGCCGCCGCAGCAATGGTAATTACAGCTGCTACTATGACCATAATCCGAAAGGCATTGGTCTGCCTTAGCTCTCGAAAATCTCTACAGAGGATGACATTCATTGTTCTCAAATCGGGCTCCTAGCAAGAGAGGACTATCCTCTCTCTTGTAAGACGCGGCCGCAATAAAATAGCAATAACAACGATAATCACAGACAGGGCGAGATTCGCAACTGTGAATAACCAAGATGCAGCGTCTAGAACATGGCGTATGCCAAGATTAATCATCAGTGCGGCAAAGACAGGCAGAAATACCTGGACAATCACATTGGCGGTAGCAGGTTTACCGGCTAGCCCGATAATGTGTACCAGCAGGCTCAAACCAAGATAGATAATCGGTACTGCTACAAAGCTGCTAATGGCCATCCATGGGTTAATCAGAAAGCCTATCCTGGGAACGAAGTATATATTCTCCCAAGACTAGACCGGGCAGGAAAACAGCCAGGCTTTTGCCTGTCCAAATATGGCTCGCTTTGAGAGGCGTAGCCAGGAGGGCGGTTATGTTGCCCCGTGACTTCTCCCGCATCATTGTTTGGGCAAAAACATTCATATTTATCCCCAGTCCGATAAGGCAGGCACCATATATGGTTACACTGAGAAACATTTCTAATGTATGCCTATCGGGTATTTCCGTCTTCATCGCCGGAGCTATCGCGAGAAGGCAGAACGCCAGAACCAAGCTAATAGCACATATTAACACCACTGCAATTAATACAGCGACGATAATATTTGATCGCAGGTTATTCCTGATACTGACTGAGGTTATTAAACCGATATCTTTCATATCTGTTCAACCTCTTTTAGCATAGCGGAATACATTTCTTCCAATGTTGCTTCTTTCCGGGCAGCTCCTTCGATTTTTACCCGGCGCTCGGTTAACCAGCTTATGATATCCGAGACCTCCATGCCTTCTTGGGGAGAGAAGATGAGACGTTTTTCCTGGTTTTCCCGCAAACCCAGTTTGGGTAGGCTTTTCAGTTCATCTAAAATTGTTTGGGGAACTTCACTTGCTGTCTCAATTACCACGGTGCCGCTACTCATACCCCTCCGCAAACTGTCTGTCTCACCATAGAGTTTGATTTCGCCCCGGTCTATCAAAGCGATACGATTACAGATTCTCTGTACCTCATCTAAGTTATGGGAACTCAGTAACACTGTTTTGTTCTTTTGATGAGCCAGATTGAGCATGATCTGCCTTACCTCTATCTGCCCTGACGGATCAACTCCAGCTGTAGGTTCATCCAGGACAAGCACTTCGGGTTCATGAACCATTGCTCTGGCTAGAGCCAGCCTCTGCCTCATGCCCTTAGAATAGGTGCCTACCTTATCTTGTGCCCTGTCGCTTAAGTCGACAGCTTTTAGGAGCTCGGCAATCCTCTGCCCAACATCGGATACCCTATAGATTCGCGCATAAAACCCCAGGTTCTCTTCAGCGGTCATATTATCGTAAAGGCCGTCTGGATCGAGGGCGAAGCCAATTCTCATTCGAATTGCACTCCGATTAATATCCTGCCCCATAATAGCTAGATTGCCAGAATTGGCTTGAAGTAAGCCCAGAAGTATTCTAATGGTTGTAGTCTTACCAGCTCCGTTGGGGCCGAGATATCCAAAAATATCCCCTATTGCCACTGTAAAGCTTATTCCTTTCAAAACCTCACGGTTCCCAAGGGTCTTCCTAACATCTTCTAGGCTTATTGCTGCATTCATTTGACATCCTCACGGTGTTATTTATTCGGTAATTTCTACCGTTTAAGTCTGCCCTTTTCTTTGGGTTTCATAGTTGACCCAATTTCGCTGAACAGGCCAATAGTGCCTTCCATGGTCTTTTGCATAATGTCTCATTCACTCAAAATTTATAGTTACTAACATCCAAAATGTGGACTTTAAAAGGATGCTTCAGCCACTTACCCATCACACATGTGAGCGCAGAAAGGGTTCGATTTCATCGGCAATGAATGTTGCGCCAAGACTATTCATATGTATCCCATCAGTCACCAGTAAAAAGTGGTTCTTCCTGGAAATTTCGTCAAAGCTCTGTCTAAATAAATAATGACGGGCAAGTGCCTTAATTGAAATTATGCCACCACTCTCATATGGACGGCCACTACCTGGTTGAACCTTCCTCAAATACTCCTCTTGGCGTTCATAAACCGGTAGATAGCTAACTTGCTCCCCATCTGCAATCTCCTTGAGAACAGCATTATATTCTTTGATGCGTTCATTGGAAACTGATTCCAGGTCTTCACCAAGAACGGGAAGTGAGATGAGGGCTATTTTCGCCGAAGTTTTCTCTTTAAGTATCTTGACAATCCTGAGCATATTATCTTGATAGAATTCTTCCGACGGTGGTTGAGGAAACCTCCTGGTCAGGCGAGACATGCGCGCCAGCGTTGGACTGAGCGTAGCGGTGACATCATTTGTGCCAACTAGGATGATGACGAAATCAGGCTGGTAATCGATAATGGAATCCAAACGCATCAATACGTTGTAGGCCTGGTCGCCTGCGGCGCCTGCGTTAATGAATTGGAAGCCATCTTTAGCCATCCGTTGATCTAGAAGTTTCACGAAATTATAACTGACCTGTCCACGCACCATACTAGCACCAATGCATACGACTATATGCTTGCTCACGTTCTTCATCTCTCCTACTCTTTCTCGAAGACTTCAAAGGCAATCGCCACTATCATTTTACTCGCTTTGAAATGATATTCGCCACATAAGAAGTCTACCATACAAAGCCTGATAGACTAATTGAACCTTTTAGTGTTTTGATCGCCGTGTCGAAAGGTTCCTTTTTTATGTTTTAATGTCATGGCTAATCCTATAAGCATGGAATTCAGCGGACCTTTTTATAGAGTCCATTACTCACTATAATATAGGGCCAAATCTTACTTAGGAAGAAACTTGAATATTATCTTTTAGATAGCTTGAAGACGTGCCTGAGGACTTCATTGTCCATTGGCGTAAATCCTTTACCAATCCTCGGGGAGTCGTTCCGGGCGGCTTCATAGTCTTTTTTCAGCACAGCTACTTTGACTATATATGGCGTTTCAATTTCAATTATTTCTTCATTGGCGACAATGTGCTCTCCGTTTGGTGATAGGGCTACCACACCGGAATTTATTAACAATCTCATGTTTTCTTCCCGGTCAGGCCGCTTCTTCCAGCAAACAAGCCGGCAGTTACCGCACACCGTTGCGAAGCGCCAGTCCGGATTGAAAGCGGCCTTACGGTCATCAGTAAGACTACTCTCTTCCAGCCGTAATAGTGGGTCTGCCTTCTGGAGGCGCACGTTAAGCTCGTCCAGTTCCTTCTTCTCCACAGGCAAGGAAGAGTCCAGCCGGTAGGGACTCCAACTAGACCATTTATTATTGGTGGATAATCCCTGATAACCGGTGCAACCAATCCAGCAACAGGTAGTCGGTCTCTTTAAAGCAATTTCTTCGGTAATTCCAGCAATGTTAACTTGCTTTGCTTCTCTTTTTGATATCATATCCACTGGGCATACCTGAGTACACATTTTGCATTTATCACAAGGATTCTCAGTTAGAAGTGGGTCCGGCTCTAATTCAGCTGATGTAATAACAGTGCCGAGTTCCAGAAGCGCACCATATTCAGGATTAAGTACATTACCACTCCAGCCCAATCGACCAATTCCTGCAGCTACTGCACCGTAACGGTGGGCAAAATCAGGGAAAAACTCGGTCATTTCGGTGATATCCCTAACCCCTCCTTCGGGACGATAACTGTTGTTTACCTCTACAGCTACACTTTCAAACCCATTCTCTTGAAGGAAAGCAGTAAGCTTATCTCCAATACAGTATATTGTCTGAACAAGCTTCTGTCTCTCATCACCATGAGAAAGCCATTCCTTTTTACCCAGGAAATCCCGTATTGTCTTCTGTTTGATAGACACAGCCAAAGAGATTACTGAGCGGGCCGAAGGTAATAAATATTCTGGGTTCCCTGAAGGCGGCGCATCCTTAAGCCTTTGTTTAGAGGCGATACCTACCAGCACGGCCCCGTTTTCTTTGGCAATTGTCTTTATCTGGTTTTCCAGTGTACCCATATTTATATTTTCCTTCCCCAGAATAGATTTGATTTCTCAATCAGTTTACACCATCATTCCTTTGACGTAAAAGCCTCATTCGGTCACTTTTCGGTAACATTGGGCGAAAAGATGCTACCAACCCAAGGATAAAAAGGTATTATAAAAACCCTGCGTTATTTTATGCCTGAATGATAGGCGGAGCCTGACAGTTATAAAAAGGAACTATTCTTCCGCCAGAGGCTACTCCTTCTCTTTAGCCCCCACGCTCCTAAAATACACAGCAAATGCCCAGCCGAGCCAGAAAGACAAACCAGCCAGATGAAATACGATTGCCAGCATGAACCAGGCCATCATAGTCAAGCCAAGAGTGCCGGTAGTATCAGCAATGATTCCTAATATGGCGAATATAAAGCCAAGAATCCAGAGAGCACCACCCCAATTAGCCTGCCTATTTGCCGTGTCCGCTAAATATTTTGGGTCAACACGTTTCTCCATAAAACTTTTCGCCATAATCTATCACCTCCTTTATACAATAGCTAAGATTTCGGTATTCCTATCCACCTTGGTGTCCTATTCATGTATTCACGATAAGCATCGCCGTATTTCTCAAGGCAGCCCCGTTCTTCAGGAGTTACAGATGTATTCATTGTAATTATGAATATAATGGTAATCAATAAGAAGACCCAGGAAGCCGAAGCTATACCCAACCCTATTAATTGCACCAGTATAGTGAAATATATGGGATGTCTTGAATAGCGATATAGCCCCGTGGTAACTGGCTCATCAGGCGGGGTAGTAGCCCAGGGCACAAGAAGAGTCATGTACACAATTACTGCCATCAAGAAGATAGCCAGTCCGGTGTAAAACCACAGCGTGCCCAATTGTAACGGCAGGAAAACGGAGTAGATTAAGAGGAGAATAAGAAGTGCCACCTCAAAAGTATTAATTCTCCTCTCAGTCTTATTGAGGTAAACATCAGCCGGGGCTTCTGAAGACTTGTTTTTCAAATTGGTGTTGAATTGTGTGGTTATCATCGGAGGTACCGCGTGGAAAAATAAACCAGCAAGTATGAAAATCCAGGCATTCCATACACCTATTTCAAAAGCTGGTATGAGTGACATGATTCACCCCCCATTACATCTTAATTCTTACCTGACTTCGGTATACTTATCCATCTTGGCGTTCTATTCATGTATTCCCGGTAGTCTTTATTATACCTCTCCAAGCAATACCTTTCCTCGGCGATTACCTCGGTTCGTATCCAGTGGATGTTGGCAATGCCCAGCAAGATGAATACCCAGGAAGCGCTGGCGATACCGATGCCGATATAGATTATAATCATTGACAGGTAAAGCGGGTGCCGTGAAAAATAATACGCTCCTTTGGTGGCTGGTTTTTCAGTAGGAGCAGTGGAAAAGTTGGCGGTGGCTACCGTCAGTATCACCAGCCCCACCAGAAAAACGGGCAGGCCGATATAGAACCAGAGCGTCCCCAACTGAAGGGGGAGAAAGATAGAGTAGATTGTAGCTAGAAGCCAGACTGAGTTGCCGATAATGGGGGTAAACTTTTCCAGTTTGCTCCGCTTAATATCAGGAGGAAGCGAGCTTCTGGCCCACACCTCCCTGCCCAGCAGCAGAACCGCCAGCATCTGCAAGATAAAGCTGCTCATTAAAATCCAGGCGTTCCATACCCCAATTTCGAAAGCTGGAATAAGCGTCATGACGACCCTTCTTTTACTTAATACTGTGATTTGAGTCTAGTTTTTAACTAAGGGTTTGTCAATAAGAAAAAGTGAACATTTTAATAATGACTCACTGAGAAGGGATTAGCTGACCGAGTGTAGCGTACAATCGTTTGGGCTTAGAAACAAGACGTAAATCCATAGTGAAAATATACAGGCCGGGTATATCCCGGCCTGTATATATCGCCGATTAAATCGAACTTATCTACTTAGTCTGACTTTACGGTAACAATCACTGCAATACACTGGTCTGCCTTCGCGTGGTTCGAACGGTACTTCAGTTTCCTTGCCACAATCGGCGCATACCGCAGGGAACATTTGGCG
>SMTZ1_10002646_pt1 | contig 25463 bp, 22 predicted proteins | sample DeeMarSWOR136_30_FD_25667 | JGI IMG/M metagenome (IMG submission 25667)
CCTCTTACTTGGGAGTGCTGGGCATTGTTCAACGAGAGAATCATTTCTCTGGTTTGTCCAACAAGCCAAAACCCACGGGCTTCCAGATGGTGTACGGGTAGTTGTTGCGGGGTCGAAAACAGATTCGCTCCTTCCTCCAGGTGTTGAAGTACCCGGACTGGAGTTCAGAGGATGGCTACAGCAGGACCAGCTTGATCGGCTCATAACGTCGACGCAAGTAGTCTTGATGCCCCAGCGATCCGGATTTGGTGCTTTAACCCGTTTTTCAGAGCTATCGTGTGCGGGCATTCCAGGTATTGTTTCAATGCACCCAACCTATGCCGTTGATTTACCACCCGGTATCGAGGTTGTGGACGACGAATGGGGTGCTTGGTATCACGCGATGGAGCGCCTCATAAAGAGTAATCAGCGGATTAGTACTGGGTATAGTACATGGGAGCGTACTCAACCCAAGACGTTAGAAGCAGTGATAGGGAAGCTGCTGCGAAGTATGTCATAGGTCCGTCTGGAAGAACAACAAGCAAGAGCAACTATGCCGTGTCCATCCTTGTCATTAGATTTCGTCCTCATGTCGTACTCATTGGCCTCGGACACAATAAAACCCGCAATTACTGGAAACTTGCACCTGATTGCTACCTTTAACCCCCGTGAACATTGTCAAGCTTTCTGCTCGTACAACTGAAGGGACCAAGCGGTGAACAGGGGAAACACGCATCCATTAGCTATCGTCCGCTATCTAAGGACTCCCAGCGACTAAGGGAGTAACAAGACGCATGAACAACAGACGTGTTTTGGTAACTGGCGGGGCCGGGTTTCTGGGGTCCTTTTTAGTGGAGCGACTACGGCAAACGAACTGGTGCGGTGGAGTTTTCGTCCCCCGTAGCCGAGAGTATGACTTACGGGAGAAGGAGGCCGTTATTCGTATGTATGAGGATGCCCAGCCAGATATCGTGATTCATCTGGCGGCAGGGGTGGGTGGTATCGGTGCCAACCGGGCCAATCCGGGAAGATTTTTCTACGACAACCTTATCATGGGGATCCAGACTATGCATTATGGCCACCTCTATGGCGTGGAGAAGTTTGTGGCCATCGGCACAATTTGCGCATACCCCAAATTTACGCCCGTCCCTTTTCGTGAGGATAATCTGTGGATGGGTTATCCCGAGGAGACCAACGCCCCCTACGGTCTTGCCAAGAAGATGCTGTTGGTGCAGGCTCAAGCCTATCGACAGCAGTACGGCTTCAATGCCCTCTATTTGCTTCCGGTAAACCTCTATGGTCCCCTTGATAATTTTCATCCAGAGAATTCCCATGTGATACCGGCATTAATCAAGAAATGCCTTGATGCTAAGGAGAAGGGAGAAGAAGAGATTGTGGTCTGGGGCGATGGAAGTCCGACTCGAGAATTCCTCTATGTTGAGGATGCCGCCGAAGCCATAGTTCTTGCAACGAAGAAATATAATAAAAGTGAACCAGTAAATATAGGCTCTGGTTTCGAAATATCCATTAAGGATTTAACCAAAAAGATCGTTGAATTAACAAGATATAAGGGGAATATCAGATGGGATATCACCAAACCCAACGGGCAACCAAGGAGGCATCTCGATACGACTAAGGCGGAGAGGGAGTTTGGATTTAAGGCCAAGATAGATCTTGACGAGGGATTAAAAAGGACCATTGCGTGGCACTGTGAAAAGGGAAAGGGAACAGTTGAGTAAGGAGCTCCCGCTTATATCTATCGTTACCCCTTCTCTAAATCAGGGCGCGTATGTAGAGGAGAATATTAAGAGTGTCGTGAGCCAAAATTATCCACATTTTGAACACATCATTATTGATGGCGGTTCTACTGATGGGACCATTGATATTCTGAAGAAATATGGTCATCTAATCTGGGTTTCGGAAAGAGATAAAGGCCAGTCTGAAGCAATAAATAAAGGGTTCAGAAAAGCCCATGGTAAAATTATTGGATGGTTGAATTCAGATGATTGCTACGCCCTTGACGCCTTTTTTACCGTAGTTAAGGATTTAAATAAAGCTCAGGGTAAATATATCGTTTTTGGTGACTGCAACATCATAGATGGAAAAGGGAACCGAGTTGGTTACTGTAGGGGCAGACTTCCGGATTCCAGTAACTTGATGAAATATTGGAATCGAGATTACACAATACCTCAACCATCAGTATTTTTTTACAGGGATGTCCTTCAAACGGTTGGATATTTAGATGAAAGATTACACTATGCGATGGATTATGATTTTTGGTTAAGGATTAGTAAGCATTACCAATTTCACTATATTAAGAAACCACTTGCAATAATGAGAGTCCATGATAGCGCGAAATCGAATCCGGGTGAGGAGGTATTCGAAAACGAATGGTTCAAGATATCAAGGAAATACTGGGGGAACTTATTTTCAATTAGTTACTATAAAAACATTTTTATGGCCCTAAATTTCAGATCGAATTTAATGAGAATAAATGCCTATTCAAAGATAGAAGAGCTTTCTCCAAAAGAGTTTCGGAAAAAGATCTTATTATCAATTGCCAGTAATCCCCTGAATTTATTAGATAAAAAATTATTTTCTGGTCTATTACGAACCATCTTAGGTCATCATTATATTAATCGAATAAAACGTTTTTTTCCCTGAATGTTATATCTTCTTAAGAATTTCTTTTAATCGAATAATAGAACATGGGCTAATATATACACATAAAATATTTCCCTGAAATATAGACCAAGAGTTATAGTGTTCAAACAAGAAATAGTTAAACTATCTTTCCTATTTGGTTATAGCCAAGTGGCAATACCGGGAGGGAGAATATGAGAATTACATTCTTGACACCGCACGTCAATATTAGCGGTGGAGTGAAAGCAATACTCGAGTACGCCAGCAGACTTGCTAAGAGAGGGCACGAAGTCACCCTAATTGTCCCAGAACTAACTTTTGCTGAAATAAGAATCAAAGGTAGAGGTATCCCCATTGTTTTACCTAAAAGGCTTTTGATGAATTTGGTAGGATATAAACCTCGTTGGATTGATGTCGTCGCCGATATAAAATATGTGGCTTCTTGGGAAGAACGGCATATCCCTGATGGAGACGTGGTTGTAGCAACTGCTTGGCAGACCGCGTCTTATGTCAAGGATTATCCATCGGAAAAAGGCAAAAAGTTTTATCTCATACAACATTATGAAACGCTATATCACGCGCCTCACAATAAAGAGAAAGGGGATGAAACTTATAGATACCCCCTCACAAAGATGGTGATTTCAAGTTGGCTCAAGGAAATAATGAAGGAGAAGTTTAATTCCGAGGCGAAGTTATTAGTAACGCCCGTAAATTTCAACCACTTTTATCCTCTGAGGAATGAATGTAATAGTAAAAAGAAAATCTGTATGCTTTATCACACCTACGATTGGAAAGGTGTCAATGACGGCATCAGAGCGTTTGAAATAGCAAAAAAGAAATGTCCAGATATACGATTAGTGATGTTTGGGACATACCGCAAAAAAGGTAGTTTAAACTATGACTATTACCATAAACCTTGGGGAGATAAGTTAAATCAAATATATAACTCCTGTGATATATTTTTATGCCCAAGCTGGAGAGAGGGGTTGGGAATGCCTTCCATGGAAGCTATGGCATGTAAGTGTGCGTTGGTTACCACGGACAACGGTGGGTGCCGTGACTATTCAATTCATGGAAAGACGGCCTTGGTTTCTCCACCTAGAAATCCGGATAAATTGGCCCACAATTTGATTAGGTTGTTAGAGAATGAAGAATTATTAAAAACCATTGCCCAAAATGGATATGACCATGTAAAAAAGTTTACATGGGATGAAGTTGTTGACAAAATGGAAAAGGTATTTCAAAAAGAACTTCAAGATGAGTAAATGATAAATTTAGATGAAAAAAGGAAGTAGAATATGGTGGAAAAATTGCTTCAGAAGAAACAAAAACTTGACGAAAAAGAGGCTAGTAAATGATAATTTCTCTTCTCGTATCAGATTTTTCACAGAATTGTTTGGGGAGGGTCTATATTCTTGCAAAAATGTTGGAATCTGAATACGAAGTTGAAGTCGTTGGGCCTCTTTTTGGAGATAATGTTTGGCCTCCATGCGATACCAAGGAATTCATCTATAAACCGGTTCAATGTATTCCTGTTTTTCCTGAATTTTTGAGGAGTATTGGAAAAATAGAAAAACTTATTTCAGGCGATATCATTTATGCCTCGAAAGCGTGGTTTAGCAGTTTTGGCATAGGAATTTTATCGAAACTGAAAAGGAAAAGGCCATTAATAGTGGATATTGATGATTGGGAATTGGGGTGGTTTCTTCCATTTAGATTCAGAAAAATGGTTTCACTTTCATTAAGGACTATGCTTGATGCAAATGGGTTTTTGAATACATATTTCTTGGAAAGGGTAACTTTCCTTGCCAATGGGATAACGACTGCATCTAGAGTCCTGCAGGAGAAATTTGGTGGGGAGTATATCCCACATGCCAGGGATACTGAATTTCTCGATCCATCGAAATATGACGGAAGCAAAATCAGAATGGAATTAGGTTTGGGAGACGAGAAAATTATCATGTTTCTCGGTTCGCCAAAACCTCACAAAGGCATTGGTACTATTCTAACGGCTCTTAAATTATTAAACAGATGTGATGTTAAATTGATCATCGTTGGGTCGACAAATGAATATCCTTCAAAAGAAGAGATACCCGAGGAAATTGCTGGATCAGTGGTCATCAAAGGAATGATTCCATTTGTTAGAATTCCAGAATATCTTTCCTGTTCGGACCTTGTCGTAGTTCCACAAAGTAATGTTCCCTCTAACTATGCTCAGGTACCGGCAAAATTATTTGATGCCATGGCTATGGGAAAACCTGTAATAGCTACTAAGATATCCGATCTACCGGAGATATTACGGGATTGTGGCTTTATCGTGGAACCCAATAATCCGAAGGTTTTAATGGAAAAGATAGATTTTATTCTTAAGAATCCAAAAGAAGCAAAAGAGATGGGAAGAAAGGCAAGAGAGACGTGCATACAGGAATATAGCTTAAGGGTTGTTGGGGAGAGATTAATCAATCATATTCAAGAAGTTGTAGAATGAATATCATGCTACAAAATCATACCTTCTACCCGATATTGGGAGGGATTGAGAATTATTTGTATCATGTGTCAAAGAGATTCCAGAAAATGGGACACCAACCAGTCATCCTATGTGAAAAACATGATGATAGGTTATTAGACATAGAAAATTATGATGGGATTAAGATTATAAGACACCCTTATTACAATATTTCAAAACGAATGCTTTTCATGAAACCAAAAATAATTGCTGAAAAACTGGAAGATTTTATCTCGAAGCATGTTGGGGATATGGACTTCATAATATCAAGATATCCCTACTATTGTTTTGCCACATGCTCATTACATTTAGACGTCCCTATTTTCTTTATACCCCCTTCCGTCTTTTGGAGGCAATTAAAAAAAGCATCTTCAAATGTGTCTTTAAAGGCCAAGTTCTTTAACTATGTGTGGAAAAAATCATTTGACCACATGGAGAGAGAATCAATTTTGAAATCGGATAAAACCATAGTTTTGAGCAAAAATGTTGCGACTTCTTTACAATATTATTATAGGTCAAACGAATTACAACTAAATATTATTCCCGCTGGAGTTGACCTGCAGAAGTTTGCTAAGCCTAAAGACTTACAGCTCATTAAGGAGTTAAATATAACCCGAAAGAATATTATTCTCCTATACGTGGGCCGATTATCCCCGGAGAAAAATGTAGAAAGGCTGATAAAGGAGTTTCAGTCTGTTGGAAGGAACGATGTGAATCTTCTTATCGTTGGGTATGGTCCAGAGAGGAGAAGATTGGAGAAAATGAAGAATGCCCTTGGTTTGCAGAGGGAAGTACTATTTTTAGGTCGGAGAACTGATGTTGAAAGATTCTATTCAATTGCAGATGTATTTATTTCACCGTCGAAACATGAGCCCTTTGGTCAGGTGATCCTTGAGGCCATGGCAGCAGGGCTACCAACCCTTGCCTTCAAGAGGGTACCGCCTGAGTATGAGGTGGCGGCGGAGGAAATGATTGAGGATGGTCTCACGGGTTATTGTGTGAATGCATATGATAGAAATGAATTCAGAGAGAGATTATCCTATCTCATCGAGAGGCCAGATGTCCGGAAGAGCATGGGAGAAGCAGGCAGAAAAGTGGTTGCGGCAAAGTTTACCTGGGATAGTCATGTAAGGAAATTACTCGCTTTGATGAGTCATAGCCGGGATAAAGAAATACATGGGCCAAACTAAAGGGGCGCTATAGGAGGCAATCTAAAAGGAATGTTCGGCTATCAACTTTGTTATTCGTCAATAAATCCTCAACCTAAGCAAAACCGCCGTTTTTATAAGATCTACGGCGTTATGCACGTAGGAGAGAGACTAAGATTCTCGCATGTAAAAAAACTAATAAATCAAAAGATACAATCCCCAAGTGAAATCTTAGATGCGGGGGCAGGAAATGGAAATTACGCTTTTTATCTAAAGAAAATATTTCCCAAGGCTAGGATTACAGCCATCGATATTTCTAAAACAAAAATAGCTAACGTATCAAGTATTGCTAATCTACTTAATTTGAAGAACATCATATTTGATCAAAACACGTTAACCAATGTTAAAGAAAAACAAAAATACGATTTAGTTGTATGTATCGATGTATTAGAGCATATTAAAAATGATATTCTGGCTATTAAGAATATTAGTAAAAGCCTTAGACCCGGGGGCAGCCTTATCTTACATGTTCCAAAAGATAGAAAATCAGTTTACAGACATTTCGGCCGATTTAGAGAGTTTAATATTGAGGATCACGTTAGAGAAGAATATAGGATAGAGGAAATTATACATAAAATAAAACATTCAGGGTTAAAAATTAAGGATTTTTCTTATACCTTTGGATGGTTTGGTTCTTTGGCTTGGGAGATTGACCAACTCCTTATTGTATATCTAAGAAAAGTGAGATATATAACATTTCCCATTCTCTATTTATTGATATTGGTTGACGTATATAGGAAAAAAAATAATGGTAATGGTTTTTTATTCCATTGTCTCAAGAAATAAATCTAAATGATAATGATATTACCTTTGCAAAAATTTCATGATTAAGAATCATCTAATTGTTTTTTTCCCTTTGGTTGATTGGAATGCCCCGTGGCAGCGGTACCAATATCTCGCTAAGGCGTTTTCAAAACATAACAAGGTTATCTATTTTGAACCTGCTTTATCCCTAAGGTATTTTTTGAAAAAGCCCCGGTTATTATGCAGGAAATTGCTAAGGTCCTTACGGGTAAAGAAGCAGGTTGCTGAAAATCTCTATATTTTAGACGCACCGCCTATTTTTCCCTTCGGAAATAGGATTCATTTTATCAATCAGATAAATCAATTTTTGATAGTATTGCTAATTAAATTTTCCACAATAAATTTTAAGGAAGGGAAAAACCTCTGCCTCTGGATCAGTGATGCTATTCATTACCCATTGATAAAATTGATGAAACCAAAGATATCAGTCTACGACAATACCGATGCTATCATCTTTCGAGATGCAAAGAAACAAAAGTTTCACACTACATTAAGGCATAGAACTATTAAAGACAGCAGTGTCTCATTTTTTACCTCGCAATTATATTTTAAGGAGGGGAAAGCATATTCTTATAACTGCCATTATATACCGAATGGTGTTGATATTAACAATTTCAGGAAAAGGCATTACCCAGTTCCGAAGGAAATGAAAAAAATAAAACGGCCAATTTTAGGATTCGTGGGAACTCTAGATTTGAGAATCGATCGTCAACTGATAAAAGAGATTGTGATTAAAAGGCCTCATGTTTCCCTGGTTTTTGTGGGGCCAACGATTGATAATTTCTTGAAATTCAGAAATGAGGAGAGACTCTTTTTCTTAGGGAAAAAGGAATACAAAGATATTCCAAATTATATCAACCAGTTTGACGTTGCATTGATCCCATATAGGTTGTTTGAGAATACAAAATTCATGTATCCAGTAAAACTACATGAATATCTCATTCTTGGAAAGCCAGTTGTTTCAACAAATCTTCTAGAAGTGAGGCAATTCTCTGAGGTCATTTACATCGCTAAAAATAGCCAGGAATTCATAGCCAAAATAGATGAAGCTCTGCGGGAAAAAGGGGAGGGCAGGAGAAAAAGGTGGGTTCAAACTGCGTTAGCTAATACATGGGACCATAGATTGGCTAAGATGCAGAGGGAACTGGAAAGAGTAAACGAAAGAAATTCCCAAGATGGGATTGGTAGTAATGAAATTATTTTTTAACTACGCACCAAGCATCTTTTCGAGATTCCTTCGCTCGGGAGGCCCAAGAAATTGGTATAACAAATCGAAGTTGCGGTGGCCTTGGCTTTTTAAGCTTGACGAGGCTCCGGTGAGCCTTGGACTTGAAGTGACTAACGCATGTAACCTACATTGTATTATGTGCCATCGGCAGGTTATGAAAAGGGAAGTTGGCTTCATGGATTTTGATTTATTTAAAGAGTGCGCTCGCCAGGGAATAGAGATGGGCGTAAAAATGATTATCCCTTTTAATTATGGGGAAGCACTGCTTCATCCGAGATTGGTTGACATGGTTGAATATATTAAGTCTCGGTCAAGGGGGACAGAAGTCAAGGTTAACACTAATGGGATGCTGCTAAGCAAGGAATACGCGAAAGATTTAGTTGATGCGGGGATAGATGAAATAACATTTTCCCTTGAAGGCTGTACGAAAAGGAGTCACGAGAAAATTGCAATAGGTTCAAATTATGAGAGGGTTTTAGCTAATTTAATGAATTTAATCGATATCAAGAAAGAAAACGGGAAGCCCCAGATTAGGGTTTGTATGGTCAGAATGGAGGAGACGGCATCTGAAATGAAGCAGTTCATAAGAAAATGGCGACCACTTGTGGATAATATCGGTATAAGTGATATGAATACAGGATATGGCACGCTAAGAGATAGGAGAGTTGAGAAGAGACCTTTAGAGAGAAAGGTGCCCTGCAGGGAACTTTGGTTAAAATTGCAAGTCCTTTGGAATGGAGATGTTACTGTCTGCTGCATAGATTATGATGGAAAACTAAGAATTGGCAGAGTTCCAAACAACTCTTTACGTGAATTGTGGTTTGGGTCGAAACTTCAAACAATGAGAGAAATTCATCGGGCAAGAGAATTTGAAAGAACCCCGATCTGCAACAAATGTGATAGCGATAATTCTCTATGACCAAACTTAGAAATTCCTAAAGAAGATTAAGAAATTGATTCTCGAGACCCTAAAAGGTAGTTTTGGTGAATAAGAAAATCTCTTTGTTATATAAAGCTGTTAGGAATCCATTTAAAGTAATTCGTTATATTTTCTACATTTTTTCCCTAATAAAGAATAATGTCGAAATAACACTCAGTACAAAGGTAAAAGCAAGCGGTGGCGGTGAACGTCTTGTTATTAAGAATTTACAATCATCGAGAAATTCAAACAATTTTGTAACCTTAACGCATATCCAAAGATATGATTGGCTGATTCCCCACGTGAAAGATTTGCGATGCTTGGATGCTGGATGCGGATCTGGATATGGAACCTACTTTCTATCTGAAAATACCACCAAAATGATTATAGGCATAGATATATCAGCTGACGGAATTAAATATGCGAACAGGCACTACAAGGGGGGAAACATTGATTTCATGCAAATGAATGTTTGTAACTTAGGATTTGTCGATAACTTCTTCGATGCAGTCATCTGTTTTGACGTTATTGAACATCTTAATGAAGAAGATCAAATCAGATTGATCTCAGAGATAGCGAGAGTTCTCAATGAAAGTGGATTGTTATATATTGGATGTCCAAATGGTAAATTATCTCAGGGGGGAAACCCATTCCATCTCAAAGAGTTAACGAAAAAAGAATTCGAATTACTATTACAAGAATTCTTTAAGAATATAAAAGTTTTGGGACAAGATATCATAGTTAATGGAATAAGGCAAAAGGAAAATTGGAATAAATATCGACTAAACTTATCTTACTTAAATCTTACCATCGTTGAAGAAGATTCTGATTTATGTCATGGCTTACTTGCCATTTGTAAGAAATAGAAAGGGTGTTGCCAGTTTCTCCTACCATGGGAAGAAATCAGAGGATTGAATAAAAATCATTAGTTCTTGGGCGAATCTTGAACGAAAATCTGAGTTTTCTTTAACGTCTTAATTGAGGAAGGTTTTGTTTCCCCTGTGCGGTTGTACTGTTTATGATATTTCATTGGTATGATTGGTGGATAATAAATATAAAATCAGGAAAGATAAATGAAAATACTATCAATATCTCATTCGTGTGTCGTATCCGAATATCAGAGGAGAATGCAAGAAATTGCCAGATATTCCGATGTAGAACTAACATTGGTCGTACCCCAATATTGGTTTCAATATAATAGAAGAGTGGATCTGAAAAAAAAAGAGGATTCTCGTTATCGAATATTGTCAGTGCAACCAATAACCTGGGGTTTTAGAAAAAATAGTTTGCGAAATGTTACCCATTTGTATCCTCGTATTAAAGAAATATTGAAAAACGTAAAACCAGACATCATCGAACTCTGGGAAGAACCGTTTTCGTTAGTTGCAACACATACCATATTTTGGGCAAAGAGGGTAAAACCTTTGGGAAAGATTATCTTCTTTTCAGCTCAAAATATCCACAAGAGATATCCTTTGCCATTTTCCTTTTTTGAGAAATATACGCACAAAAATGGCGATTTTGCGTTTTTGATGAATGATGAGGTTTCTAGGATTGTAAGGAGGAAGGGATATACCAAGGAATTACTTGTTTTACCGCTTGGGGTAGACGCAGAAACTTTTTGTAAGAAAGACGTTTCAGCGCTTAGAGAAAAATTAGCTCTTGGAGACTTTGTGGTGGGATTCATTGGAAAGATTTCCGAGGAAAAAGGAATCTTGGATTTAATTGAAGCAATTTCCAAAATCAATCGAAAAATTCAACTTTTAATCATTGGAAATGGGGATTTAAAAGGAGAGATAGAGGGACTCGTAAGATTATTAGGCCTTCAACAAAAGACAATTATTATTGATGCCATACCTAATTCAGAAGTTCCTGATTATCTGAATTGTATGGACCTTTTAGTTGTTCCCTCGACTACTACACCCCACTGGAAGGAACAGTTCGGAAGGGTAATTGTTGAGGGGATGGCGTGCGAGGTTCCAGTTATAGGTTCTGATTCTGGTGAAATCCCTACTACCATCGGCAAAGCAGGGCTTATTTTCAAGGAGCGAGACGTTGCGGATCTGAGGGATAAGATTGAGTCTTTAATAAGAAACCGAAATCTCAGGGCTATGCTGGCAGAGAAGGGAAGGAAAAGGGTGCTTGAGAATTTTTCCTGGAAGGTTATTGCTGAGAAGCAGTATCAGGTCTATAAAGAATTGATGAGCCAGGAGAAATGACCTACCTGATCAAGAATCCTCTTAAACGGAAGATCGTTGCATTTCTGGACCATATTGGGGAACTCTTTTTCGACAAAAGAGGTGAAGGTCGCTCTGAGGTTATCAAATCAATTCTCCTTATCCGCCTCGATCACTTAGGGGATGTGCTTCTGACAACCCCTGCTGTCAGGTCAATTAGACAGCGATTCCCTCATGCCCGAGTCACAATGGTTGTCAAAGGATGGTCCGTGGAGGCCATAAAAAATAACCCCCATATCGATAAAATTATCATTTTCAACCCTTTTTGGACCGTATCTAATCAGGAGGGGATGAAAACCGAGGGTGTTGCTGGGATTTATCAATTAATTCGGCAGTTACAGAGGGAACGTTTTGATCTTGCAATTGATTTCAAAGGGGATTTTCGGAACATCTTGATTGCCTATTTATCAGGGGCAAAGCGGAGAATTAGCTACGCCATCCGGGGAGGGGGATTCCTTCTTACCGATAGTGTCCCCTATGAACAGGAAATCCACCAAATCGATATAAATTTGAATCTGTTGGCTCCCCTCGGAAATTATTCTGAAGATATCCACATGGAGCTATACTTTGCTGATGAGGATATGGCGAGGGCAGAACAAATCTTTGAACAAGAGAGGATCGATTTAAAGCGGCGAACCATTGCGCTTCACCATGGCGGCGCCTCACCATATAAGCGTTGGGACATGGAAAAATTTATTGCCCTTGCCCAAAGGCTAACCGAGAACGATTCAACCAATGTCCTGATGTTCGGTGGACCGTACGAAAGAAAAGCTCTTCAACTAAGGAGAAAACCCGATAAAGGCATCTTTGCTATGCCAGATATGACTATTTGCCAGATGGCCGCGGCATTCAAGAGGTGTGACCTGTTGGTGTGCAATGATTCAGGTCCCATGCATATAGGTTTGGCAGTCGGGACACCAACTGTGGCTATCTTCGGCCCAACCTTTGCCGATCGATTTGGACCAAAGGACTTAAATGGAAACAGGATAATTCGTTCCCACCTTCCATGTAACCCATGTTGGCATCCGGATAAACCTATTGGATGCGGGGAAAGGGAATGCCTGAGAAGCATAGAGGTAGATGAGGTCTTGGTAGCGATCGATGAATTATATCAGGGTATGTTTCAATGATTCCCGAGAGAATAGCGGCGATATTGGCCTGTCCGAGATGTAGATCAAAGCCGAAAATTGGCGAAACCATATTCTGCTCCCAATGTGGATGTGACTACCCAATAAAAGAAAATATCCCAATTATGCATATTAAAAACGATAGGGGGGAAATAGAAGGGGAGATTTTAAGGGCTAAATTAACTTCCAATTTAACGAGTTTTTCGGAAGCAATTAGCAAAGAAAAAGAGAAGAGATTTTTGCTGTCATCTCAATATGAAAACCCTGATGAGACAGCTATACTTCCTTCTGTTATTTATAGAATTGGGCAAAAATTATATCCGCCTGCTCCGGTATTAAATCAGGTCATAACAAAAAAGAGAGAGCCACTGATAAACAAATTCAAAGATGGCTTAATATTAAATGTAGGGTCCGGAGGGGATTTCATCCAGGAAAGAGTTATTAGTTTTGACTTGGATTTGCTTCCCGGAGTAAATGTGGTAGGGAATGGAGAAAATCTACCTTTTTTGGATGAAACATTTGATCTCATCCTTAATCAAGCCGTTTTAGAACACGTTAAAAGACCAAAGAAGGTAATAGATGAAATATTCAGGGTTTTGAAAAAAGGTGGATATGTGTATGTGGAAAGCCCGTTCCTTCAGGAGTTTCATGGTGTTCCGTTAGACTTTCAAAGATTCACCTTGATGGGGTTGGAGAACATACTATCTCATTTTGAAAAGATTGAGAGTGGAGTTTGTGCCGGTCCAAGTGCGGCATTCGGAAGGATATTTAGGGAATATATTGCCTCATTCTCAGATAATCTTTACGTTCATCAGGTTTTAAAAATTTTGGCGGGATGGTTTATATTTCCGATTAGATACTTGGATCTTTACCTAAGTAAGAAAAAATACGCGCACGTTATAGCAATGGGACTCTACTATATTGGTAAAAAAGCAGAAAAGTAGAGGACAACTTTTGAGAAGTGTATACAAACGTAACCTACCATACTGTTGAAAATTATAAGGAGATCTTATCTGCTGGGATAAATACACCCATTGAAGTTTTCCGTTCTTATATGGATTGTTTGTTTCAACACCAGTACCGGTTATGCCTCTCGAGCAGATCCTTTAGGCACATTCCATTACATACTCGCGATGGTATTTAGAGATTTACATTTAAGACCTCAACCCTAAACCCTATCACGAAATCTCTTTTCAGATATAGTTAATACTGCGATTTATCCCTTTCCATAATAATAAATATTTGCGTATAGGAAAGAATACACGCAAATTCTAAATACTAATTTAGTGCTTCGGCCCGCGACGAGCTCCCTTCGGGTCTGAGCCTCAGGGTCGAAGACGGCCGAGTCGATTTAGGATTTAATCCTTGTTTTAATTATCCGCAACTATTTAAGACGTAAAATATAATTGAGAATCTTACAAGTCGCATATAAATCCCAAATACATGGCGGCGAAAAGGTTTTGTTAGACCTTACCAGAGGCTTGATAGAAAAGGGACATCACCTTTTCGTAGCATGTCCCTCTCACGGCCCATTGACCGAGGTTTTGAAGAGTGATGGTGTTAATGTCTTCATTGTTCCGATGAGGAAGACATACGATATTGTTGCTATGTATCGGCTATATAGGATCCTCAAGAAATATAGAATTGATGTAATCCATTCCCATGGACTGCTCGTGAATATCCTGTCACGGATTGCCTCTTATCTTGCAAATACCCCCGTTTCCATTTCAACTGCTCATATCCCTCTAAATCTGAAAAGCGGGAAACAGGCTCAAGATGTTTTTGAAAAATTGGTGATCCCATATTACCTTATCCTGGAGAATTTGACCTCTCTTTTCAATCAAAAAATTATCGCAGTGTCCCATGCCGTCAAAAGTGATTTGATAGAACAAGGAATCAAACCGGAAAAAATAGTAGTAGTTCAAAACGGATTAGATCCCAATCTTTTGAAAGAAAAAAATGATGGCAATGATAAAGAGTTAGAAGATAGAGAGAAGACGATTGTCGGAACTATTACCCGATTCTCCCCTCAAAAGGATTTGAAGACCTTTTTAAGGATGGCCAATTTAGTGGTTAAGGAGATTCCAGATGTTGAATTTATGGTGATAGGCGATGGTGAACAGAGGGAGGAGTTACAGACCTTAGCCGAGAGTTTGGGATTGCGTGATCACGTGCGGTTTTTGGGCTACAGAGAGGATGCTCGAGATGTTTTGAAATCCTTTGATATCTTCGCTCTTTCTTCCCTATGGGAAGGGTTACCCATCGTTATATTGGAAGCTATGGCAGCGGGAAAACCGGTAGTGGCTACAGCTGTTGACGGAGTTAAAGAAGTGGTTGAACACGGCAAATCAGGGTTATTGGTTGATCCCCAAAGGCCCGATTTGTTGGCGGAGTCCGTCATTCAATTAATCAATAATCCAGACCAGGCAAAAGCAATGGGGCGAAAGGGGAGAAAGAGACTGGAAAGGCTTTTTTCCATAAACAGGGTAATCAATACGGTGGAGCAGATATATTTTTCTCAGATGTTCAATAGAAGCCCGAATATGTTTGGGAGGTTTAAGATATATTCAAAAAAAATATACTCCACAATGGTCTATCTTTGGCATCAACTGTTTCATAAAAAAGAAGAAGGCGCTTCAGTACTCTTTTACCATTCATTAGAACCCGGAAGGCCTCTGGAAAATTTCCTGAAGCACATAGAGTATCTCAAGAAAAATGGATACCAAATCATCTCGATACATGAGGTTATTTCTTACATAAGGAGGGAGATAGAATTATCCCCTCGTTCTATCTGCCTAACCTTTGATGACGGATATTACAATAATTATGGATCCCTCTTTCCAGTACTTCAGCAACATAATTTACCTGCAGCCATTTTCCTTTCAGCGAGATATATAACTTCGAATAATCCAAGGGAGATTGACCTGAAGATAAACGAAAGATTCTTATCCTGGGGCGAAGTCAGGAAAATGAGTAATGGTCGAGTCCATTTCGGTTCCCACGGATACAATCATTGCGATTTAACAACTTTATCTTCCAATAAATCGTTTCGGGAAATTCTCCGTTCAAAGCAATTGATGGAAGAAAAAATGCTCGGAAATATTAGATATTTTTCTTATCCATACGGGAGGTATAACAAAACGGTTAAGGAATTCGTAAAACGGGCTGGCTTTGAGGCGGCTTTCAGTACAATCCCCGGTATTATCAGGCCAGGAGATGATCTTCTTGCAGTGAAAAGAACCCTCATTGCACCGAGCGATTCCCTTTTCGATTTTAAGAAGAAGATGTCAGGCGTTTTTATTTAAATCTGGAGCAACAATTTGTTCGGCAGCGAGATACATTTTCTCCGACAGAACTTGGTCGAAAGGCTTTTTCTCATGGTGTTTGGATCTTGGCACACTGGTGCGAGGATTAGGGCATTTCATATCCTGCCCCTTGTATCAAGATATCTCAAAACCGGATGTAATATTTTGGATGCCGGGTGTGGTTTAGGGAGGCATAGTTTTTTCATCGCGAGGAAATATCCGGATAGTACAATCGTCGGAGTTGATCACGACGGAGATAATATTGCGATATGTAATCATATACGCAAAAAAAATGGCTTTGGAAACGTGAGATTTGGGGTTAAAGACCTGAGATTCTTAGGTATTAACGAACATTTTGATCTCATCATTTGTTCGGATGTCTTGGAATACATCAAAGAGGATAACATGGTTTTAAACAATTTTACAAAACTGCTTAAGGAAAACGGAAGATTAATCCTTCACACGCCGAGGTTAAACCCAAGGCGATGTCTACGTTTTTTTGAGAGGTTTTGCAAATGCGATCCTCTAGAAAAATCGGCCCATGCACGGGAGGGTTACACACCTTCGGAACTGATGAAAAAGCTCAAGGAGAATGGATTAAGAATAAGGGGTTTTAGGTACACATTTGGCCATTTTGGATCTTTATCCTGGGGGTTATCGAAGGTGTTGGAGGGGGTTAGACCGTTATTTGTCCTGGGTTTTCCCATCATTCTCCTTTTGGGATATGTAGACAGTGTGAAGATGAACAGAAAAGGGAATGGCATTTTAATGGAAGCTCAACGAGTTTAGTATATTTAGGCAAGGGGATTTTCTCTTTGAGAAAGCCAGCAAAGATACTCTACTTAAATCCGAGTTCGCAAGTTGGAGGTGCGGAGAGGAGTTTGCTCGACCTGTTGAAGCACTTGGATAAGAAACAATACCATCCCATTGTCGGCTTCCCCTCGGAGGGGAAATTGACATGGGAACTCGAGAGCATGGGAATCGAGAGGAAGATCATCGGCTTTCATCCAGAAATTTCCAGGTTAAGTAGGGAGAATGGAACTCGGTATTTTCACCAGTTTCTTTCGATCCCCTGGTATCTACTCCCAACTATTGTCAAGACGGCAAGATTCGTTCGGAGTAGGAATGTCGATATGATTGTCACGAACGGAATTAAATGCCATTTTATCGGATCGATGGTTTCGTCTTTGACGAGGAGTAAGCTCATCTGGCATGTGAGGGATATGATAGAGGCCGGGTGGTTGAAATGGATGCTGCGGTCAATGGGCCGATTTTTTCCGGATAAGATTATTACCAATTCCCATGCTGTTGGGAGTATTTTCCCCGGGAACGATAGAAAGGAGTCCGTCTATAATGGAATCGATTTATCCCATTTTAACCCAGGGATAGATGGAAATAAGGTACGCTCAACATTCAAAATTGGGAAAGATAGCAGGTTAATTGGGACGATAGGCCATTTTGCCCCCTTGAAGGGATACGAAGAGCTGATGGTGGCAATGGCGGAGGTGATAAGGGAAGGGTTCAACATTAAGTTGGCATTAGTGGGGGATGCCATTTACTCGAATTCCAATGAATACAAGCAAAGGCTTTTATCGCTGATAGATTCCACGGGACTGAGAGATCGAATCATTTTTACTGGCTATAGGGAAAATATTCCAGAGCTCCTTGCCTCATTCGATATTTTTGTGCTTCCGTCGCGGTCCGAGGGCTTTGGCAGGGTAAACCTTGAAGCTATGGCAATGGGGAGGCCCATTATTTCAACATTTGTCGGTGGTATTCCAGAGGTTGTCCTGGACGGAGTTACGGGTATTTTGGTCACGCCAGGGGATTCCAAGGCCTTGGCGCATGCTATTATGAGACTTTTGAACGACTCCCAGCTAGGAAAGACGATGGGAAACGCGGGGAGGCGAAGGGTGGAGGAGCATTTTACCCTTCAAGCCCACGTACAGAGGATTCAAGAGATATATGGGGAGACTCTCCTGAAACGTTAGGTTTTATTGATGTCCTTTTCATTATTACATCGAGGATTCTGAAAGGACGCTAATAATGCGGGATAGAAAGCGTTTTGCCGGATCGCGGCGAGGGAAATAATCATGAAGAGACCGTACCCGTTACATCTCCTCTTCTTTGCGGCTTATCCGGTGCTTTTCCTGTATTCGGTAAATTTCGACACGGCGCCGTTTGTCGACGTTCTGCCGTGTCTTGGGGTTACGCTGGCGGTTGCAGCGGCAGGATGGGGATTGCTTACGCTTATGCTGAAAAATTTGTCCATGGCAGCGCTTTTGACGTCGCTTTTTTGCATCTGGTTTTTCTCCTGCGGCCATATCCACAGTTTCATTTATTATTCTTCGGATATCGGTCATTCAGTGGGGCGTTTCAGGTATTTTCTTCCTCCCTGGACAGCTCTCGGAGGAGCCGCCGCCTGGCTGCTATTGAGAAAACGGTCTGAGGAGAAGACGTCGAAATTTGTCAAGGTCGCGAACATATTGGGTGCCGTTCTCGTAGTTTCCGCCATGATTGTCATTGCGTCCGGGGTTTTTAAAGGAGATGCGGGAGAAGCGCCGGACTCGCAGAAGGTGACGATGCAGGTCGCCGAGGGAGAAAGACAGCCGGACATTTATTATATACTTCCGGATGCCTATACCCGCTCTGACGTGCTTAAAGAGGAGTACGGCTATGACAACCAGCCGTTTATAGACGACCTTACTTCCAAAGGCTTCTTTATTCCGTCCGAAAGCTGTTCCAATTATTCCTATACCTGCTTGTCGCTTCCCTCGACACTGAATATGGACTATTTGCAGAACCTCAAGGTCGGGAACCGCTTGGATAAACGTCAGGATATGGTGCTTGACAGCGCCGTCGCCCGATTTCTTAAATCGCGCGGATACAAGCTGGTCTACGTCAACACGCTGGGAAAACTGCTGGTCGGCCACTATTTGGAGGACGACCTTCGCCGTAGCCTCCACGGCCGGTTCTGGGTTATGCTGCTCAGCACCACTGCCGCCAAACCTCTTGCCTCCGCTATCAGCATCAAACAGCAGAGAAGTTCCGTATTGCGGGGTTTTCAGTCGTTGGAGGAAGCCATAGATATCCAGGGTCCGAAATTTGTATTCGGTCACATTCTCTGCCCGCATCCTCCGTTCGTTTTCCGGGCCGATGGAGGGGAGGTTTTTCTGGACAACGTGGATCCACGGCTTGGAAAGGGAAGCAGCCTTGAAGAACTCTATGCCGGCCAGGTTGCTTATGTGAATAGCAGACTGGAAAAACTGGTCGAGCGGATAATCGAGCATTCTGAAACGCCGCCAGTTATTGTCATACAGGCCGACCACGGTTCCGGCTTTATTCACGATTTCAACCTCTATCTGGACAAGCCTCCCTGTGACGAGTTTCTCAGAAAGCAGATTTACATCTTCAGCGCTTTACGTCTTCCGGGGAAAGGCCGAGATGAGGTTTACGATTCGATTACTCCGGTCAATACGTTCCGCGTGATATTTAACCGCTACTTCAAGGTGGAAATCCCGCTGCTGGAAGACAGGTGCTATTATTCAAACAAAAAGACGCCTGCAGTGTTCCTGGATGTCACTGAACGGCTACGAGCCGGGGATTAACCCGCATATTTCATGAGGATTTGCAGGGTGGCGGTGTTGATTGCTCTATCATTGGTTTTCTGTGCGGTTGTCGCCTTGCATTATGCATAAGGTTGTGAACGTTAAATATGATGGCTTCGTAAAAAGTCCAACTTCTGCGTTGCGCTGCATCCTTCGTCACTGCAGCGTACTGTAAGTACGCCTCATTCCTCAGGATTTGCTTACGAGATCATCAAATATAGACGGCGTGAAAAACCTGGATTTCCAGAGAACCAACTTGAGTTATGGGAGGTTTCTTATACCTCAACTATAAGGCGCAAGAGAATCCCCAGCGGTTGGGATGCCCGATCTATCAAATGGGATCTTAAAAACCGATGGATGCAGAGATATCGAGACAAGGATATTTATAATTGGGAGCAGAAAGGAATGAAAGTGGTTCATAGAAAATGGTTTGATGGTTTTGATCGGAAGTATTTAGTTAATCTAAGGCGTAGAGGGGGAAAAGGAATAGTTGAACCCGGGATTGAATCTCAGGCCTTAGCAAAAGTAATTAAGAAGGGGGCTACTCAAATTTAAGGACCCTGCAACTGGATATTCGGTTATACAGGAGTTAGGCGAAAAGGGGCTCTCACACTAACATTTGTTAGAATTCGTTCAATCTAAGAAGGAGGAAATCACAATGAAATGTTTTGGACGCTTAATAACGGCACATGTCGTCGTTGTTTTCTTCTATTTGATCTTTCCGCTGAGGGTTTATGCCTATCTTGATCCGGGAACCGGTAGCTACATCTTTCAGCTGATTATAGCTGCCTTTATTGGGGGATTGTTTGCAGCCAAGCTATTCTGGAATAAGATTAAGATTTTCTTGAAGGGTTTATTCTCCTAAGAGGAAAAACATGAAAAAGCTGAAGGATAGACAAGATATCCCGAGCTCATTTCGGGATCCGAGTGGATTTCTTTTTTATCGAAATGGCTCGATTTACCGTCAGGTAAACATCACCTACCAGGAAAATTATGATCACTTGATGAATTCTGGTCTTTATGAAAATCTTGAAGATGCTGAATTATTAATTCCTCATGAGGAAGTTGATATTGAGGGTGAAGAACCCGATAAAGCTCATAAGACAATCAAACCTGAATTGATTCCATTTATATCATATCCCTACGAGTGGTGTTTTAGCCAATTGAAAAATGCAGCTTTAACCACCCTTGAAATTCAAAAGAAATCGCTCGATTTTGAAATGTCCCTGAAAGATTGTAGCGCTTACAATATACAATTCAGAAAAGGTAAACCTGTGTTAATCGATACCCTTTCTTTCGAGAAGTACCGCCCGGGGCAACCCTGGGTCGCGTATAGACAGTTTTGTCAGCATTTTCTTGCTCCTCTGGCACTGATGAGCTATAAGGATATTCGGCTAAATCAATTATTTCGAATTTACATAGATGGAGTGCCTTTAGATTTAGACCTTCATGCCAAAAGCCAAAACCACTTTGCTGATAAGACAGTAAATACACGTGGTCGTGAGGTGACACGTCTTTCTTTTCTCGGTCTCATTGACAATTTAGAATCAACTATTAAGAAGATGAAGTGGCACGATCAAAGTAGCGAATGGACTAATTACTATGAGGACACCAATTATTCTCCGGAGGCGCTTCAGCAAAAAAGACAGATTGTGGCTGAATTCCTAAACACGATCAATCCAAGGAGCGTCTGGGATCTTGGTGCAAACGTGGGGATGTTTAGTCGTATTGTTAGTGATAAAGGGATACAGACTATATCATTTGATATTGATTCTGGCGCTGTTGAGAAGAATTATCTTAAATGCCTCAAAAATGGTGAAGCGAATGTCCTTCCCTTGTTGCTTGATTTAACTAACCCAAGTCCTGGCATTGGTTGGGAAAATCAAGAAAGAATATCCTTGGTCGACCGTGGCCCAACAGACACAGTATTTGCCCTTGCTTTAATTCACCATTTAGCGATTTCCAACAATCTTCCGCTAAAAAAAATCGCAGACTTTTTCAAAAAGATTTGTAATTGGCTTGTCATTGAATTCGTCCCGAAAAGTGACTCACAAGTCCAAAGGCTTCTATCAACCAGGGAGGATATTTTTGTCGATTATACACAACGAGTTTTTGAGAGCGAATTTAGGAAATATTATAAGATAGAAAATTCTGTAAAGATCAAAGAATCCGAAAGAATTTTATACCTGATGAAGAGGAAGAAGACCTAAATATGAAGAAGTCGATTGTTAGGCACCCAATTCTGATATAGCCACAAAGCGTCCAAAATGATAACCCCATCGCGTAAGATCCATTGAGAGTGACCCTTTCAATAGGCAAAGATATCGTTTGATTTTGATGTTCATCCCAGGTCGTTCTTTTCTTCGATTGGCGTCTCTATAACGGGTTGAATTTAGCCTCCTTACCTTTCTCGCCATTTCCTACAATCATTGTCATTGAGAAACGTAATAGCCAATAAGATGAAAGTCCTGCAGATTGGAAAGTTTTATCCCCCTCATCGGGGAGGGATGGAGTCGGTATTGTACGACCTTTGTGAGGAATTGAAGGATAAGGTGGATCTTCGGGTTTTGGTGGCAAATGGTGGATGCAGCACACAGGTAGAGGCTAAAGACGGGCTAGAGGTGATCAGGGTTGGAAGCCTTGGGAAGATCTTTTCGACTTCCGTCTGCCCCACAATGGCTTATTGGATAAGGAATTCTAAAGCCGACATTGTACAGCTACACCATCCCAATCCAATGGCCAATATTTCATACCTATTGGGTAATCAACCAGGTAAACTCGTTATCCTCTATCAGAGCGATATTGTTCGTCAGCGTATAACGTATAGGCTCTATACCCCTTTTTTGATGAGGATGTTGAAACGGGCTCAACGAATTATCGTTACCACGCCAAATTACTTGGCCAGTTCCCCTCTGTTGAAGAAATTCAAGGAGAAATGTGTCGTAATACCCTTGGGAATCGACGTTCGAAAGTTTGACAGCAAGGGGTGTGAAAGGGCAATAGCGGCGATCCGCTCACAATATGGGGGGAGGGTAATCCTCTTCGTGGGCCGATTGACCCACTATAAAGGGGTTCCCTATCTCCTGGAGGCCATGAGGAGGGTATCGGGACGCCTTTTGATTATTGGCAGTGGGGAGTTGGAGAGGCAGCTCAGGAATCAAGCCGAACGGAATAATCTTTCGACAAAAGTAAGTTTCCTCGGCGAATTAAGAGACGAAGAAATGGCTCCGTTCCTTCACGCTTGCGACCTGTTGGTTTTGCCCTCCATAACGAGGAATGAGGCCTTTGGACTGGTTCAGTTGGAGGCTATGGCGTGCGGTAAGCCTGTCATCAGCACAAACTTGGAGACAGGAGTTCCATACGTGAATCAAACTGGAGTGACGGGGTTCATCGTGCCACCGATGGATTCAGGAGCCCTCGCTGGAGCCATTAGTCGATTGCTGGAGGATGATACATTACGGGCTCGAATGGGTATTGAGGGAAGAAAGCGGGTGGAGGGGGAATTTACCAAGGAGCGGATGGCCCGTGAGACACTGAAATTATACGAGGAAGTTTTGGCTGGTTAAGGGAAACAGTGGAATGCGGTTATCTCCTGAAGGACAGTTTATTACAAGCATTTTGGGTTCAAGCCTGGAGCCCAAGAATTCCTCTGTCGTGGGGAATTCCCGTCCGCCTATGGACCACCACATCAACTGGGGTGAATTTATCCCACTGGTCAACCACCATGGCGTGGGTGGGTTGTTGTTTTACTGGATAAGAAAGCTTGGTCTCGACAACAGTCTGTCCCCTGATGTCTTTACCGATTTAATGGATATTCATGAATCTTCTTCGACCATTTGGGAGGATCATCTGCAGGTCTTCAAGAAGATTCTCATGCGATTTTTCGAAAAAGGGATCGAAATCATTTTCCTCAAAGGGGCCCAACTCGCCCATACTGATTATCCGCATTTCTCCCTTCGACCCATTGCAGACATCGACCTCTTAATAAGGAGATCGGATCGGTCGGAGATTATTAGGCTCATGCTGGAGATGGGGTTTAGCCTCTATGAAACAAACCAGACCTGCGACAAATTCTTCCTTAAAAAGACCTCGAAAGGGGAGAAGAAAGAGGTGCATATACCCATATTTATCGAGGTTCATTCCAGTTTGCAGACCCCCATCCGGCTGAATAAGTCCTTTCGTATTGATATGGATGAATTCTGGAGTGGCACTGAGGAGAAGATTGTCCTTGGGTTTTCATTTCTTCAGCTACGTCCTACGTATAACCTCATCTATCTGGGCGCCCATCTGAGCCACCACCATTTTAGCCGTTTGATATGGGTTTATGATATCGCCCTGCTAATCCATCGGCACAGAGAGGAGATTGATTGGGAAAAGCTGGGAGGTATTTGCGGGAGGATGAAGATCAGGAGCCCTCTTTTCCACAGTTTGACCCTTTGCCGGGATTTTTTCCAGACACCCATACCGGAAAAGGTTTTGAAGGGTCTCACCTCATCTTGGGGGAGGCGGAAGATGGGCCAGTTCCTCATAAGGAGAAATCTCTGGCCTCCTGGAAAATCCCGCATGAGTCGCTTTGGCCAGTTCCTCATCAAGACATTCATTGTGGATAGTTGGATGGAAGCCATTCTGTGGTTCTTATTTCCCACAAGGGACTGGATGAAAAGAACGTATTCACTGCAGAATACCCACAAGATCTATCCCTATTACCTTCTCCACCCCGTATTACACTTGATCAAGAGCATAAAACCCCGGTGAGGCGCCTCCATAGCTCAGGCGGCTTTGCCGTAATGCGTGAATGGTGTCCGGGTTCCGTGTTCGGTAGGATGAATTTTTTGGAGATTCTGGTTTGAGAACCTACATCGTCATCTTCTTGTGTTCCCTTCTCATCAGCTACTTCATTACCCCTTTTATCCGGAGGTACGCTATCCTCAATGGGGTAATGGATGACGATAGGGCATTCAGAAGAGTTCACAGGGGTTCTATTCCCCGCCTTGGGGGAGTGGGCATTTATCTTGCCTTTTACCTTCCTTTTTTGGGCTTCCTTTTTTATCAAAACCGGATTTCCAATTTCTTGCTTTCGGATATCCGTCAGTTCTTGGGGTTGTTGGCCTGTAGCACCCTAATATTGGCCTTGGGAATATACGATGACATAAAGGGAGCACGTGCCGGGAAAAAGTTGGTTGTTCAAACAATGGCCGCAGTAGCCCTTTTTTATTTCGGGTTTGAAATACGGAGCGTTAGTAATCCATTCGGTGGGTCGATTCATTTGGGATGGTTAAGCCTGCCCATCACCGTCTTTTGGCTCGTTGGCCTCTCTAACGCCTTTAACCTCATCGATGGTATCGACGGATTGGCCTCTGGGGTCGCATTTTTTGCCGCTTCGACCCTTTTGGCCGTTGCCCTTTTTTTAGGAAACATCTTGCCGTCGCTTTTTACTGCGGCCCTTGCAGGCGCAACCCTTGGCTTTTTGCGGTATAACTTCAATCCCGCGAGGATCTTTATGGGGGACTCCGGAAGCCTTTTCCTGGGATTCACTATTGCCGCGATCTCCATCCATGGTTCTGAAAAGGCCCATGCTGCTGTGGCCATTTTCGTCCCCGTCGTGGCATTAGGCCTGCCCATAATGGATACATTTTTGGCTATATCAAGGAGAGTCTATAGAAGGTTGCCTATACCCACGGCGGATAATGAGCATATCCACCATAAATTAATCAAACACGGATTTTCCCACCGGAGAGCAGCACTTCTGTTATACAGCTTTTGTATCGTTTTGAGCTCCCTGGCCGTTCTCCTGGCCATTAGCTCCAGCGTGTTGGTGGGAATAATCTTAGCTTTTCTGGGGCTTTTTATCTGTTGGGCAGCAAAGAAGTATAAGATTTATGAGAAGATTTACTCCTAA
>SMTZ1_10001216_pt1 | contig 25462 bp, 17 predicted proteins | sample DeeMarSWOR136_30_FD_25667 | JGI IMG/M metagenome (IMG submission 25667)
ATCGCAGGAACATACGCACCACCAGCGGTACATGAGCCCATTACGACCGCAATCTGCGGGATCTTCATTGAAGACATCTTCGCTTGATTGTAAAAAATCCGCCCGAAATGCTCTCGGTCAGGGAATACTTCATCCTGCATGGGTAGAAATGCCCCACCAGAATCAACAAGATAGACGCAAGGGACATTGTTTTCCATGGCGATTTCTTGTGCGCGCAGATGCTTCTTAACCGTAATCGGGTAATAGGTCCCACCTGTAACTGTTGCATCGTTTGCAACAATCATTACCTCCCGACCATGAATAATGCCAATACCAGTGATAATACCTGCCGCAGGTGCTTTATTATCATACATATCATACGCAGCAAGTGTGTTGAACTCCATAAACGGCGTGTCTGGATCGATGAGTGCATCAATTCGTTCTCGGGCAAGCATTTTATTACGGGATTTATGAAGCTTAACGGCTTCATTACCACCACCCTTAGACGTCAAAGCGATCTTCTCTTTTAGGTCTTTTACGAATTTCTCATAATGAACATAATTTTCTTTGTATTCCTTACTTAATGTATTAATTGCAGTATCAATTATTTCCATTTTAATCTCCCTCTTTTTCAATCTCAGCGGTGAGTTGCCCTATCTCAATTTGATCTTTTTCTTTGAAATAGATCTTCTTGATTTTCCCTGAATACGGAGCATGTATTAGATATTCCATTTTCATGGCTTCAATGACTAGCAGAACATCATCCTTTTTTAGTAGGTCGCCTTCCTTTACCTTTACTTTTACAACGGTTCCAGAGATCGGTGAATTGAGATCACCTTCTTTTTTACCCGTTGTTTTCCTACCGGTTAGTTCGATGCGTTTTACCTTAAAGATATTTCCATCGATAAACACAAATTTGCTATCGTCCCCTTGAGAGATAATACTTTTAATAACCCGTTCGGCGAGCTGAATGACCAGCTGTCCGGGTTTTACCTCTGTCGCGGTAACAGTGTATTCATTGTTATCATAGGTGATGAAAAACTGATTGTCCCTTCGTTCAATCGTGACATTGTAAACATGGTTATCATGTTCGTAGTTAATGAACATCGTTACACCCCGATCCTCCAGCGTCCCACATGCTGCCAGGGTGAATGTGGGTCAGCCTCCTTATAGCGGACGACCTCATGTCGCTGTGTATGCAGCGAATCATAGACCGCTAATGCGATGATCGCATCAAGGGGTAAACCTTGTTTTGTCACAAGCCAGTCCTTGAAGTAATCATTGATGAAATGGGTTGTGATGTTTCCAGCTTTAAATTCAGGATGTTCAAGTACTTTTTTTAAAAACGGAATATTTGTCGTGACACCAAGCACGACATAGTGAGACAACGCCCAGATCATCTTATTGATGCTCTCTTCCCGATTTTCACTACTCACTGTAAGTTTCGCAAGCATCGGGTCATAGTATGGGCTGACAACAAAGCGGGTCTCGACACCTGTATCATTCCGGATGTTCGGTCCGATTGGAATCTCGACTTTTTCAATGGTACCGATACTCGGTAGAAAACCATTGGAAGGATCCTCAGCGTAGATACGACATTCCAAGGCATGACCTCGCTGGGCAATATCAGCCTGTTTAAGGGTAAGATCCATACCACTTGCGATGCGCAGCTGCCATTTCACCAAATCAATACCCGTAGTTGCTTCCGTAATCGGATGTTCAACCTGAAGACGAGTGTTCATTTCCATGAAATAGAAATTGTGCTTCGCATCAACCATGAACTCGATGGTGCCAGCGTTCGTGTATTCGACAGTTGTTGCAGCCGCAACTGCTGCCTTTCCCATAGCTTCCCTTAGAGCTGGTGTGAGTGCTGGTGAGGGAGTCTCTTCGATGATCTTTTGATGTCGACGTTGAATGGAACATTCCCTTTCAAAGAGGTGGATAACATGACCCTTCTTATCAGCGAGAATCTGAAATTCAATATGACGTGGTTTGTCGATGTATTGCTCAAGAAAAATAGAGTCGTTCCCAAATGCCGATTTTGCTTCTCTTTTTGCACTTTCAATGGATTGTTCAAGCTTGGATTCTTCATGAACAATACGCATTCCTTTGCCACCACCACCAGCAGTTGCCTTAACAAGCAAAGGAAAACCAATTTTTTTCCCTTCTTTTAATAATGTCGAGAGATCTTGTTCTACACCATGATACCCAGGGATAACAGGAACATTTGCTTGTTCAATGGTCTTTTTCGCCTCAATTTTATCTCCCATTAAACGAATGACTTCTGGTGCAGGTCCAATAAATGTGATACCTGAGTCATTACAGGCTTTTGCAAAATCAGGGTTTTCCGCAAGAAATCCATATCCAGGATGAATCGCTTCTGCTTTAACGCTTGTTGCATTTTTTATGATTTTCGCGATATTCAGATAGCTTTCTGAAGGTGTTGGATCCCCAAGATTAATGGATTCATCTGCAAGCTCGACATGTGGTGAGTTCAGATCAGCTTCTGAAAAGACAGCAACGGTTTTCACTCCCATTTCCTGACAGGCTTTGATAATCCGAACAGCAATCTCGCCACGATTTGCAATCAATACTTTTTTAAACATACTGGTTACCTCTTCCAGTTCGCTTTTCGTTTCTGCAGGAATGCCGTGATTCCTTCCTGTCCTTCATGTGAAACCCGAAGTTCAGAGATTTTTTCAACAGTAAACTCTTTATATTGTTTTAAATCCATTGTCTCAAGACATTCAATAAGATGTTTGATCTCTTCAATGGCGCAAGGGCCTGACGAGCGAAGCTGTTCAACACAGGAGTTCACCGCATCATCCAGTGTTTCAGGTGGAACAACCAAGTCGATTAATCCGATTTTCTGTGCCATCATTGAATCAAAACGTTCGCCGGTGATAAACAGACGGCGCATATCTGCAGGAGTCATCCTATGTGCGACAAACGTTGAAATCACTGCAGGTACAATCCCAAGTTTTACCTCGCTAAACCCAAACCTTATCTCAGGGACTGTAATTGTTATGTCACATACTGCGAGAAGTCCAAGACCGCCACCAAACGCAGACCCATTTACTCGTGCGATCACCGGTTTATGACAAGAATAGATACTCTCATACATATCAAGGAGAAGACGACTATCCTTCTTGTTCTCCTGCATGGAAAACTTCACCATGCGTTTCATCCAGGTAAGGTCGGCTCCCGCGCAAAAAGATTTTCCGTTTCCCGTCAGGATTACCGCGGTTAGTGACTCATCAGTAGAAATCTGCTGAAAGCATTGTGTCAATTCGTTTATAAGTAATTCATTCATGGCATTATGAACATCCGGTCTGTTCAATGTTACTGTAATAACGTCGTCTTTTTCTGTAGAGATCAGGGTTTCATAGTTCATCCTGCGACCTCCCTTTTAGATTGTATCGCACTCATAGGAGTTTCATACATAAAGGTTTCCCTACATTTATCGACAATTGTCGATTTCTTTTCTATTTACCTTTAAAGACGGGGTCACGCTTTTGTACAAAAGCGGTTACACCTTCACTAAAATCCTCTGTTCCAGCAGACAATGCTGCGGTCTTGCTCTCAAGTTCCAAATGAGTAATCATGTCATTTTGAACACTCTTATTTATCAGCATCTTAGCTTTTCCAACTGCTATCGGTGGCAGTGATTGGAACACAGAAACGGTTTCCTTAATAGCAGCGTCGAATGTATTAGCATCAACCACCCTGTTGATAAGACCAAGGTGATATCCTTCTTCGGCGGTAAAGATTTTCGATGTCATAATATATTCACAAGCACGCTGGTATCCTACTACGTTTGTGACAAACTGTGTCCCGCATCCCGGAGCAAGACCAATACCGATAAACGCAGTGCTCATTTTTGCCTCTTTCACTGCAATAATCATATCACAGGCAAGTGCAAGTGAGAGTCCAGCACCGAACGCAGCACCATTCACAGCAGCAATCACTGGTTTTTCCATACTGCGAATCTCAATAACACATCGGTGAATTGCTCTGGTGAGGTCCCGGAGGAATCTTGATTTATCAGCAGCAGCATGCATCTCTTTGACATCGCCACCACCACAAAATCCTTTTCCAGTTCCCTTCAGTATTACCACAAGAACTTCTGTGTTTTTTCCAACCTCATGGAGGACGTTATATAGCTCTTGGCCAAGTTTCATATCAAATGAATTCAATCGATCAGGACGGTTCAATGTGATAGTTGCAACATTTTCTTTGATTGTTTTTTGAAGAGTTTCGTAGCTCATAAGTTTCTAAGAATCACACCAAAGCATTTAAATGTTGAGAAGAAAGAATCAAAAGATGTTTCATTCGTTTTTTTTCTTTTCACATGGTGCTGAACATATCGGACAATATGAATGCTGACAAGGTTCCAGATGAATATGGACATCGCATGGACCGTATTTTTTTTGTATTAACTCTTCTATCCGATGAACTAACTGATGTGAGTTTTGTATGCTCATATCTTTGTTTACTACAAGATGCATTGAGATATCATCTTTTTCTAATCGTCTTATGATACGTATATTGTGAAATGAGATGACTGAGTTTTGTTTTTCTAAAAGATCTTGTAGGAGTCTCTTTTTAAAAAACGTATCTCGATGGAATTGTGTCGGTTCGATATGGATGATGGTAGAGCAATGCAGCTTTTCCATTATTTTCTCTTCAAGTGTATTTGCGATACCATGGGCTTCATCAAGCATCACTGTCGTATCAACCTCTGCATGTAATGTGATGATCTTTCTTGTCCCATAATCATGTACAGAGATATCATGAATATTTTTTACTTCTTTTATTCCCTGTCCGATTTCTTCGACGCTTTTCACAAGGTCAGCATCAGGAGATTTGCCGATGAGGAACTGAGATGAGGTTTTACCAAGAGAAATTCCGACATAGACAATGACAAGGGACACAATCATCCCAAAAGTAGGGTCTAAAAAAGGAAAACCAAACGAAGCACCGATGATAGAAATCCCAACACCAATATTGGTAAGAGCATCGCTTCGATGATGCCATGCATCAGCGACAAGGATATCACTTTTGATTTTTTTCCCAAGAGCCTGTGAAAATCGCGCCATCCATTCTTTTACGACCGCTGAAATTATAATGATACCCCCAATAACAACAGCATACTGCTGATGTGTGATGCTAACAGAATTGAGAATTCTTTCAATGGATTGTTGGATAAATCCAATACCGGTTATGACAAGCAAAACCGCGATTATGATTGTGGCGATATACTCAACTCGTCCGTACCCAAATGGGTGCCTTGTATCAGAGGGTTTTTTTGCGATGTTAAAACTAACGATGACAATAAAAGAGGTGCCAACATCAGATAAGGTATGTATCGAGTCAGCGATTAATGCAATGCTGTTGATAAATAATCCTAGGGTCAGCTTCATAATAAAGAGAACTATGTTCCCTATGATGCTTACCTTACCCTCCAGATATCCATACTTTGCTCGGAAAGCAGGGTTATTGACATCTCCATAATCAGGAATGAGATTGAATCGTTTTTTTGTTTTCATGTATACAAACAGGAAAACCTATCTTCGATATAGGTTTTTTCTTTTTGGAAAAAAACAAGGGAGATTTTTTGAAAATAATGGCGGACTTATACCTTTTGCAAGGGTCAACTATCCTTACAACATGAATTTTATGTGGGAAAACGTGGTATTCAAAAATTTGGTGATATCTCTCTTTTACATCCATGTCATCTTCTCATTAAATTATTCTTTTTTCCGTATGCAGAGAAAAGTTCTAGAGAGATTTTCCTCGCATCATCACTTCCACCAAACGCTGCACGAACTGCTCCAAACGTGGCTATAGTTCTATCAGTTTTAAGATGGGCAAGTGAGATACCCGGGAAGGCTTTTTTCTTGTGTTTATGTGTAAAACTTTAGCCAGAAGGTTAAATATCCCATATTCCATGTAATTCAGTAGATTCTGCAGCACAAATTTTATTTTTTGAGTAAAACACGTATCACTAAATATTATGGAAGTCTTCTATTCACTCCTAAGACCACACTCTACATTAAAATAGAGTTGTTTTTCAAACTCACTGGAGGCATTTTAAGTGTCATAGTTATGAGTTTATTTTAGGACCTTGTGAAGTCCTTCAAGAGTACTTATAAGATGAGATACGAAATATTATATAAAACAAACCTTATGTCCGACAAGATTACCTCCATGGATGAAAACACGTACAATTATGTTTCTATCGAGCGAAAATGGCAAAATAAATGGTTTGAAGCAAATATTAACGTTGCTCAAAGAGAAAAACAAAAAAAATTTTTCCTTCATTTTGCGTACCCCGGCGTCTCAGGATACTTACACGTAGGACATATGCGTGGGTTTACCTACTGCGATGTTATTGCTCGCTATAAACGCATGATTGGCTTTGACGTGTTGTTTCCTGCAGGATTCCATGCTTCAGGGATTCCTTCTGTTGGTTTTGCAAAAAAGGTAGAGCGACAGGATGAGGATACGCTGCGACTTTTGAAACAAAGCGGATGTCCTGAAAAAGTGATTAAGAGGTTAACAGACCCTGTGGAGGTTGTGAAGTATTTCAGCTCGGTCTATGTTGACAAATATTGGAAACGGTTTGGTTTTCTTATTGACTATACCAGACAAATGAATACAATTTCTGAAGGGTATAAGAAATTCATTCAATGGCAGTTTCATCAACTCCATGAAAAAAAACTCTTAATTCAAAAACCACATTTTGCACCGTATTGTCCCAACTGTGGACCAGTAGCGGTTGATAAATCAGAAACCGATGTCGCTCAAGGAGGCTCAGCTGAGATACTTGATTTTTCCGTTCTAAAATTCACTCTCAACGATGGGACCATCCTACCTGCGGCAACACTTCGTCCCGAAACAATATTTGGGGTGACCAATATGTGGGTAAATCCCACTGTCAAATATCATACCGCTCTAGTCAACAATGAAATATGGATCTGTTCAAAGGAATGTATACAAAAGCTCTCCTATCAACATGATAATGTCCAGCCACTTCAGAAAACCATCGAAGGAAAAGACTTGATAGGGAAAACCTGTATCGTCCCTGAAATCAACAGAGAAGTACCCATTCTCGCTGGCGTGTTTGCGGACCCGACGGTCGCAACAGGCATTGTCATGTCAGTACCCGCTCATGCTCCCTATGATTGGATCGCTCTTGTTGAATCAAAAGAACCCATCGAAGCAATTAAAATCATTGATGTAAAAGGCTTTGGAAACAATCCTGCAAAAGAAGCATGTGATCACCTTGGCATAAAAAGCCAAACAGAAACAGAAAAACTCAACGAAGCAACAGACATGGTCTATAAAAAAGAATTCCACACGGGTATATTAAACGAGAAATGCGGACAATACGCTGGCATAAAAATCTCTGAAATCAAGGATACGGTAAAAAACGATCTTATCCAGAAGAGTCTGGCAACGACGATGAAAGAGTTCTCTGAACCGGTCATCTGCCGATGCAAAGAAAAAGTCATGATAAAACAAATCCCTGACCAATGGTTTATCAAATATAGTGACGCACACCTTACTCAAGAATCAAAAGATTACACAGCCTCCATGAACATCTATCCACAAGAATATAAAGAGGACCTGCCAAAAATCCTTGACTGGTTCGGGGACCGTGCTGCGATTCGAAGAGGATCGTGGCTTGGAACAGAGTTTCCCTATAAAAAAGATTGGATTATCGAACCAATCTCAGATTCAACCCTGTATCCTGCCTATTATGTACTTTCTTCTTATGTGAATCAAAACAAGTTAACTGTTACAGAGATGACCGATGAATTCTTTGACTACGTGTTCCTGGGAATTGGAATCCCAAAACAACCACTATGGCAGACCATACAATCCGATTTTAATTACTGGTACCCTGTTGATATCAACCTTGGCGGAAAAGAGCATAAAACAGTCCACTTCCCAGTTTATATTATGAACCATGTTGCAATTATGCCAGAGCAGAAACGACCTCAGGGGATTTTTGTTCACTGGTGGGTGACGCAAAAAGGAAAAGAAAAAATCAGTAAATCAAAAGGTGGTGCAGAACCAATTGTCGAGGCAGCGGTCATGTATGGTGTTGATGCAATGCGACTGTATTACCTGCATATTGGCTCTCCTTTTGTTGATATTGAATGGGATCCCGATGCGGTCATGAAATACAAAAATAGGATGGCCACCATCTGGAGACTCGTTAAACAGCTTTCCATCCTGAAGGATCAACAACAAAAAAATCTTGATAACTGGTTAAAAAGTATACTCCAAAGAAGGATACAGAAAATTCTTACCGCATTTGAGACATATGATCTGCGAGTATCCTCAAATGAAATTTTCTTTGAAATCCAGAAAGACCTGCAATGGTACTTGAGACGAGGAGGAGCGAATAAAAAGGTACTTGAAAGCTATATTCGGACTTGGATTTTGCTGATGGCTCCTATTACGCCGCATCTTGCTGAAGAGCTCTGGGAGACCCAAGGGGAAAAGCAATTCGTGTCCAATGAATCCTACCCTGTTTTTAATGCTAAGGACATTTCTGAAAAAGACGAAGTGGGAGAATACCTTCTTACCAAGGTCATCGATGATGTTAACGAAATCATAAAGGTCACAAAAATGACACCAAAAAAAATATGTATTTATACCTCACCAGCATGGAAACAACAGCTCTTTCGAAAAGCATTAGAGCACGCAGCTCAAAAAAATCTTAACCCGGGTCAGCTGATTAAAGAAACCATGGATGATCCAGTCATGAAACCACTAGGGCAACAAGTCTCCCAATTCATCGCTAAGATCGCAGCGGAAGTAAAAACAATCAGTGAGAACGATTGTACACGGTTTATGATTCCATTAGACGAAAAAAAACATCTTACTGACGCGATATCATACCTTTCTGAAGTGTTTCATTGCCCCGTGGAGATCTACGGTGCTGATGACGCAAATGTTTATGATCCAGCAAAGAAAATAAAGTTCGCTACCCCCTTACGACCAGCTCTCTACATAGAATGAGGAAAAAAAGATATGTCAAAAAAATATGTACGTGTCTGCCCACAATGCCAAAGCTCTGATACACAACCAGACCTGTCAGCAGACTCCTATTCGAAAGGACTCCTTAATCAATGGCGATGTAACAACTGTGGATACACTGGATTGGTTTTCCCTGAATATCCTATAGAAGATTTTAAAAAATTAAAGGAAAAGAAATAAAGGAGTATAAAGAGCTATGTTCTTTTTCTCCATATGACAAAGATGATTATGATGATAATCAATAGAACAATCACAAGACCGACGAGTACAAGGGCAAGTTCTGTTGGGAATGACGCAACAGAAAAAGAAATCGTGTCTGATTCCTCTTCATTACCAGCTAAATCAACCCCATTCAGTTTGACCTCATAATGTCCATCTCCCTTTATCGCCTCGAAATCCCATTCAAATGGTGGTAAATTAAGCGGTTCACCAAACTCTTGCCAGCTGCTCCAATTCAGTTTGTCCCCGGAAAAACGATAATACATTGAGACTTCCCTAATACCGCTGCCGTTTTTATCATACGCACTTCCCAGAACCGTAAACTTATCATCCCAGGTCCATTCTGTCGTTATAGCGGGAATATCAATATCGACGATTGGCTTAAAAATGTCTTTTCGAATGTTGATTGCTTCACTATCACTTTTGGTAAGCAAGGTATTTCCTAATGTATCATTAATCTTGAAATACAGATAATACTCCTCATCTTCAATCATCATATCCCAATATTTCTGCTCTAACTTCCATGAATGGCCATAGTCACTTTCATTCACGTGGGAAGCGATAGTAGTCCAGATGCTCTCGAAATCTGGGCGGTATTGAATCGTATCTATACGAAAATCATCTCTAAAGACGACCGAAAACTGTGGTAGTTCATTAAACCAGAGTGTATCACCAGAAATACTGGGAAGCTGAGGTGCTTTCCAATCATACACAAACGAGACATCACCTTCGACAGGTTCGTCCTCGACATTGCTTGCATTGTCAATAGCAATGGTGCAAAGCTCAAAGTATCCCCCATTTTGGTTCGGATTGTTAGAGAAGTTAAACATCCAGGAAGGCAGGGAACTTGTCGAATCTGCAAAAAAGATCCATTCACCAGAGAAGACATTGTCCTCAGAATAGCGATAATAAAGCTCGACACGGTTGATACCACTTGCATCGACATTCAGAGTGCCTGTGTCGTTTGCTTGTGCTTTTATGAGAATAGAGGATGAATTGTATTTCTTTTTCATCGTGTCAGTGAGTATATGGGAGGAGGGTTTCTTCACATCCTGCTTAAACGTCACCTTATGTTCCGCGGTATTACCTGCTAAATCAGAGATGTTAAATTCGAGACTATTTAATTCGGTGATATTTTCGAAAAAGGGTAACGCAGAGATGTTCATGGTCAGATTTTGCCATTCTGTTGTTCCATTTTGCCCAGTACATAATGCAACCTCAGTCGTTTTTTTCGTCACATTATCAACTGTATACTCTAAGGTATATCGTGCTGATTTCACTCGTAACCCTGTAATATTATCCTTTACATCTATAGTAAACACAGGAATTATTTCTTGTATCCATCCTTTTGGATCAGGAGTAAATGAGCTACGATCAAGGAATGGCTTTTGAGTATCTGCTTTTAACGTGATGTACCAAAGGAATAGTTTCGGGTTATCTTTCGTAATGTTTTTAGCAGAAAAATCAGCCTGCAAACGAAGCGTTCGACCAAGGGTTTTATCACCACTTGTTAGAACACTGCCATTTTTTAAATCTTCCTTTATGATATTTCCATTTTCATCAAGTAGTTTAAATTTAATGCTGCTTACAGAGTTATTATACTGGACGTGTGCATAAAAGGAATTCCACCAAAGTGACTCAGGTAAACGGATTGGTATCGAGATGATACGCCCACTCACCTCTTTGGTTGAGGCGGTAAATTTTCCAAGACTATATAAGACACCATTCTCATCGGCAAAAAAGACCAAACCATTGGATATAACCGGTGATCCTAGGACTGGCGCTGGTTTCCAATTAGGCTTACTGTAATCCCAAAAGGTCTCTAACTCCCATGTGATGTCCCCAGTGGTTGTATTTATCGCAAAAACTTTTCCTTCAGGAGTACCAATGTAGACATGATTATCCGCATATGCCGGAGAAGAGAGAAGAACATCACAGGATAAAAGCGGAATGGAATATACCCTTGTCGGGGTCCAAAGTGTTGTTCCATTTACTATATTTAAGCCATATACCTTTCCATCAGGGGAAGCAGCGTACAACACACCATCATACACTGCTGGTGTTGAATCAGCTAAGTTCTGATAACAAGTGGCTAGTTCACTGAGGGTCGCATTCCATTTCATCGTGCCATCATTAAGATTCATAGCGACGATTCTTGTAGCTGTTTTTTTATTACTCACCTGTTTGCAGGTTACAAAGACCATATCCTGGTAGATAACAGGGGACGCGTGATCAACGGCACCAAGTGCCTTCCCCCAGATCTTTTCTCCAGTATGAGACAACGCAATAACACTCTGATTATCCGTCGAACTGCATGCCACAATAATCATGTCGTCTGTTACTGCAGGTGTTGAATAACTCGGGGCAGGTAAAGAATATTCCCACCTCTTCTGTCCGGTCTTAAGATTAAACGCAAGCAGTTTGTTATTGGTATACCTATTTTTTTCATTAAGAGGATATACTCCATTATCACCACCCCATGTACTAATAAAAACCATATCACCGACAACAACTGGTGACGCATCGTAACAAATCTTCTCAGTATTGGGATCCTCTGGGTACTGCCATTTTAAAGTAAGATCATTGGGTTCATATGTATATGCAAAAATATAGTTGTTTGCCCCACCTTTGGCTTGCTGCCCTGTGGCGATAATGACGAATTCATCGGTAATCGCGGGGGAGTTTACTACATCGACATCGTATTCAAATGTAACCGAGGTGGTGTTTTGCTGTGGATCACCCTCCGTTAATCCGCTTGGGAGTACCACGTCATATTGATGTAGCGAGCGACTATTTGAAACGATGTATACCTTCCCATTACCGATAACAGGATTACGAAATCCCCCACCAACGTATTCTTTACTGAACCAATAAAGGTTATTTGTTGCTGCTCCTATACAATCAGATGCTCTGGTATTTCCCGAGTTAAATCCAAACAAGGGCCATTCATCTTGTATCAACGATATCATGACTGTGTTGTTTTCGTTGGTAATTCTCGTTTGTTCGTCAATGCGATAATTGCTGTAAAAAGAATCACACCATATGGTTTTATTTTGCCAGGTGAGCGCCCAACTAAAAATTCGAGGAGATACCGAAGGAGAATCAGTTGAGAGATTTGCCTGAATCTTTAATCTGTTATATTTGTCCCTATACTCATGGTTCGAAAGTGCATTAAGAAACACAGGGGATTCATTAAATCCACGTCGGTTATAGGGTAACACAGAATCCTCCACAAAATCAAATCTACCAGATTCATTTTCATACAAGATATGATAATATATCTCTGTACTTGAGGGTTGAGAATCATCCCAACAAAGGGACTCCCAATAAAAACTAGTATATTTCGAGATATCCTTTGGATCGATCGGATTTTTTGTCGTAGCGATGGCTTCTTTGTCTCTAATATATCCTTTTGTCGTCCATATTCGTAGTCCAATAAAATCGCTTGATAATGTGCACGGTCGAAATAAAAGAGGAAAGTATGCTACAACACAAATATCAAAATAGTTATCCGCATCGAAGGCATATTTCGCAGCACCACCGTCAATAATAAAATTTATAGAAGTGTCCTTTCCATCTGAGCGATAATTTCCTAACAGCTGCCATCCACCTTTTAAATAGTGACTCCCATTCCAGAAATAAAACTTAATAATAGCATTTGCGTATGTTTTTCCAAACCAAGACATACTGATATTACTGATGGTTTCTGCACTGAGGTCTATTTTAAACCGAAAATGATGGACAACATATCTTTGAATACTTGAGGATGACCGGTTAGCATAATCATTGTCAATGTCTCTGATTCTGAAAATGTCGTTTCTGCCAAATTCAATCTCACGAAATAGGTGAGTTTTTGGCGAAAAAAAATTGCCAACAGGGAAAAAGAAAAATGATTGATATGCGTACGCCTTATGATTGCTTTGTGTAAAGTTGTAGGATTCCCTACTAGTCGTTTGATTAAGGATGATTTCATTGTTTTTCACAACACAGTATGTAAGATCAACACTTCTATCATCATTAAATGTATCCTCCCATATCCCATCAGTTGGGTAGGTAATAGAAGAAGACATTACACTGGGAACAATAAGCCCTATTATTAATAAAAAAATAATCCATATCGTACAGAATAAACTAATTGAATGTTTCGTTTGCATATTTTATCTCCATATATAGATTTTTTACTATTTATATTATTTTTCCTAAGGTATCTTACCTAGATGTAGAGAGTAATTCCTTATGAGTTATAGTATTATTATGCGAAATATTTATATATTAGTTTTGGAACAATTTTTTGATTGAGGTCATCCCATTTTGTTATCTTCTTCTTCCTTAAAAGGTTTATTCCATCCCTTTCTGGAAAAGACCATCTATCGTCAGAGCAACATTATTTGGATGTCCATGACATTTGTACCTGTCACACCAGTAAGAAGCGCATCACCCAATTTATCAAAAAAAACAAATGAATTACTTTGTTTAAAAAAATAATTAGGATGTAGATTTTTTTTCAAGGCACGAGCAAATGTCAAACCATCGCAAAGAGCACCAGCAGCACGACTATTCCCATCAATGCCATCGGTTGCAAACGAAGCAACTAGGATATTGCTCCCAGCAATCTCCTCAACACAGCCAAGCACAAATTCCTGATTACGTCCCCCAATACCATCGCCAAGCACCGTCACGGTTGGTTCACCACCAGAAATAAACGCAGTTTTTTCCTCAGAAAGACGTTGTTTAACCCTGCTAATCATATCTTTTCCGAGGATCCTTGCTTCACCGGTCATCGATGTCGTTAGAAGCTCCCCCGCATATCCAATCTCCCGTGCCTTATGTAAAGCACCCTGACAGGCGTGTTCATTATTCGCGATAATAAAATTAAAGACTCTCTCAAAAGCAGAATCATCTTGCTTAGGAGTCTCAGGAAGATATCCTTTTAAACCTTTCTCTAAGACATTACGAACTACTCCTGGAATCGTCTCCCATAATCTATACCGATGGAGGATTTCTTTTGCATCAGAGAACGTGGTTGGATCAGGGGACGTAGGACCAGACGCAATCGACGAAAGAGGATCATTGATCACATCAGATATTATAAGAGAGAGAACTGTCGCGTTTGTCTGTTGAACAAGCTGACCACCTTTCACCAATGAGAGATGTTTACGTATTGTGTTCAACTCATCAATAGTTGCACCGGATCGTAACAACAGATTGACTATAGTTTGAAAATCAGATAATGGGATACGTGGTTTACAAAACAACGACGACCCACCCCCAGAAATTACCACAACTACACAATCGTTCTCGCTACATTGACGGAAAAGATGTAGGATTTTTTCTGCACCAGAAATACTTCCTGTATTTGGTAAAGGATGTCCTCCGACCACAACCTCAATTGAATCACTAGTGATTGTTGCAGAGGAATCATTGGTTATTATCACACCTTTTATCACCTGTACTACATCACACACTGCTTGTGCCATCCCTGCACTTGCCTTCCCAAGACCCACGAGATATATATGATCAAATGAGGAGAGATCAATTATTTCCGATGGAAAAACCAGCTGTGAGCCCTCAAACAATTCGTGTACAACGCGATATGGGTCTACTGCGTTTACTGCAGCCGCTAGCATCTCAAGGACGTCTCTTCGTTTTTGCTGGAGGAGTGGTGTACCTCCATTCAAGACCAGCTCATCATGATTTTTAAACAACATAGTAGCAAAAAAAAATCATTTCCCAAAATCAAGTTGTCGCATGAGATTTCGCCGCATCTTTCGATCACTAGAAAATCCTTTCATCATTCGCTTGGTCATATTATAATATTTTAATACCTCTTTTACATCTTTATGTTCGACACCAGCACCTTTCGCTATCCGTCTGATCCGTGATGCTTGAATAATCTCTGGGTTTTCTCTTTCTTCATTAGTCATTGAATCCATAATAATCCGGAATCGCTTCAGTTTATTCTGCGTCTCATCCATATTAACCTTTTTCAATTTTCCAGACATACCACCTGGAAGCATCTCTGCAACCTTCGATAGCGGTCCCATTCCAGAGATCATGTTCATCTGTTCATACATGTCATTGAGGTTGAACTTGCCAGACATAAGTTTCCTGGCAGTTTTTTCTGCATCTTTTCCTTTTAGGCTTTCTTCCGCTCGCTCTAGTAATGATTTGATATCACCCATTCCTAAAAGCCGTGAGATGAAACCGGAGGGATCAAATTTCTCAAAATCAGTGGAATGCTCACCAGTTCCCACAAAAACAATTGGGGCGCCAACCTCCGAAGCAGCACTAAGCGCACCACCACCTTTCGCAGTCCCATCAAGTTTTGTTAGAACAATACCCGTGATTCCGATTGCATCATTAAAGGCTTTAGCCTGTGGACCAGCCTGCTGTCCCATCGCAGCATCTATTACCAGCAGCTTCTCATCGGGTTTGATTGCTTTGAAGATATCCTTCATCTCAGATATCAAATCATCCTCGAGTTTATGACGCCCAGAAGTGTCAACAATAATGACATCAGCGGTCCGCTTGAATCGATTAATGCCTTCTTTAATCACCTTCACGGCATTTTTTTGGGTTTTATCCCCGTAAAACGGGACCTCGACTTGCTCAGATATCTGTTTTAATTGTTCAAAAGCTGCTGGTCGGTGAACATCACCAGCAATAAGTACAGGTCGTAGTCCCTTTCGTTTAAAATAGGTGGCAAGTTTACCACAACTTGTGGTTTTCCCCTGTCCATATAACCCAACCATCATGATAAACTGTTTTCGGATGGCAAGTTCTCGGGATGCACCAACAATACGCACTAGTTCATCATACACAATATGAATTACATGTTCTCGATTCGTCATCCCTGCAGGAGGTTTCTCCTCAAGTGCACGCTGTTCTATTTTTTTTGAAAGTTCAAGAACAAGTTTGACATTGACATCCGATTGTAACAAAGCTCGCTGGATGTCACGAACGACTTCTTTTACAAGCTGAGCATCAACATGGACCGCGTTTGCGATTTTCTTTATTGTGCGTTTTAACGAGTCTCCAAGATTATCAAGAACCATAGGAATCCAATTTGAGACATAGAACAAGACAGATTAAAAGCTATCGTTATATGGTTTTTTCCAAACATCTTCCACAAATATAAATATCATTACTGATATAGAGTTGCTGAGGATGAAAAGAAATGAATAGCATAAAGAAACTTTTTGGAGTGATAATTGTAAACCTTTTTCTTATGATAAGCCTAAGCGGATGTTTCCAACAACCGGGGCCTGGAAGTGGCATCATTCTAATCCCTGCGGTTAGCACCCTGTATTCGGATAACCCAAAGTCCATGATGGCATCGTATTACTCATCTGAAGAAATAACGATTAACTCCCAAACACCACAATACACTCTTCCATTAGACCTTTCATCCGTCGTGAATTTTCAAAGCATTGATACTGTGTTTTCCCTTACAAATCAACAGGAGGAATTACTAAGAAAAAATGGATTTGTAGTTCGAGATTTTGGTAATCAGGCTGATATAACCGAACCTTACAACTATCTAAAAGATCATGAGGTCCCTATTTTCGTAACCTCAGATACGCTTTTACATATGTATCATATCTTATTTGATCAGACATTAAAAGGTATCGAAGAACGGGAGTTTTTCGACAACGTTCTTAACCTTAGTAAAATATTATTGGATAAATCGATACAAGACTACAATAGATTTACAGAACCGAACTTAAAAGAAGCAGCTAGACGAAACATTGGCTTCTTTGGTGTGGCGCTCTCCCTGTTACAGACACCATCGGATGACTATAATTATTCAGAGGATATAACAACAGTCTCATTCTCGATTCCCCATTACGTTCATGCTAACGTAACTGAGGAGCTTTCCTTCATCGAAGCACATGAAGGATTTCAGGAGAGCTCTCTTTTTCACTATAAAGAAGATTACTCTCAGTACAAACCACGTGGGCATTACACCCGATCTGAGAAACTCAAACGATATTTCAAAACCATGATGTGGTATGGAAGGATTACGTTCTTGTTGCGGGGTAGTGACATCATCAGAGAGATCGATGCGAAGATCGCGACCATCCAAGCATGCCTTATCTCAACGGCGTTGTTTTCCCAACAAACAAACGACACCTCACTTGAGAAACTCTGGGAGAGGATCTATGTCGTTACCTCATTTTTTGTTGGAACCGCTGATGACCTTATCCCTGTTGAGTACCTTGCAAGCATAAAAACCGTGTTCGGAACGCAATTTAACGCGACAGAATTTACCAATGAAACAAAAATGTTAGACCTCCTCGGGACATTAGCAGAACTTCGAAGCCCACGAATCTATGGCGGCACCGGGGATGTCGGAATACAGCCGCCCTTTACAAAAGAACAACTCTATGAATCTCTTGAGAAAACAAAAGGAATGCGTCTCATGGGTCAGCGATTTGTTCCAGATTCCTATATGTTCCAAAATCTGGTGTTTCCAACAACAGGGTGGTTCACAGGTGAAGGGACACCGTTTACCTATGATTCAGGACAGCGAATCATGCCGCGAGGTCTTGATATCATGACGATTCTTGGTTCAGCCCGAGCACGGGAGATCCTGGATGTGCAGGGTGACACGACCTACGAATTTTATGATCGACAGATAGAAAGCCTTCAGGAAAATTTTTCTTCCTTAAATGTATCAGAATGGAATCGTAATTTGTATTGGAGCTGGTTATATACGTTAAAAACGCTGCTTGAACCCTTCGATACTAGATATCCCTCCTTTATGCAGACCAATGCTTGGAAGGACAAAGAACTGCAGACAGCACTCGCATCATGGACTGAACTAAGACATGATACTATTCTGTATGCAAAACAATCATACACACCACGACTTACAGCTATCCCTCCAGATGAACCTTCGATTGTTGGATACGTCGAACCCGTACCTGAGTTCTACCAACGGATTCTTGCATTAACGAAGATGACACGAACAGGTTTATCTGTTCTTCAAGTGTTAAACGAAACAGAAATACATCGTCTTAACAATCTTGAAACCATCCTCAAACGACTATTGAGCATATCAAAGACTGAACTTGAGGGAAGAGAATTAAATCAGAGTGATTATGAATTTATTCGTGACTTCGGTGAACAACTAAATCGGAGTATCACTGGTGTAAACGACCAAGGCAAAGAAACCACTATTATTGCTGATGTTCATACAGACACAAACACAGGTCTTGTGCTGGAAGAAGGCGTTGGTTATGTGAATCTCATACTCGTTGCATACAAATGTCCTGATGGCCAAATCATTGCAGGGGCAGGTCCTGTATTTAGCTACTATGAATTCAAACAACCGATGTCAGACCGCCTAACAGATGAAGAATGGAAACAATTACTAGAAAAGGGACTACAACCAAACCTACCTTCATGGACAAATAGCTTTGTCTCAGAATAAAACACTAGATATATGATTCCAATGCGGGTATCAACCTGCTTAAATCTTTCTCTTTAATCACGATATCAGCACTATGTTCCACACAGGCATCCTCCGGATTAAACGCTATACCAAGCCCACATACCTCAAGCATGGAGATATCAAAACATGAGTTGCCTACTGCAGCACAGGCATTTAAAGGGACACTAAGTTTCTGTGAAAGTTCCTTGACATTTTTATCTTTATGTGTCAGTTCAACGTGAAGGACTCCTTCACCAGTTAATCGTCCATCTGCACCGACTGTTACTTCATTGGCAAACACATACTCAATCCCAAGATCCCGAGCAACTCTATCAGCGAGCAAATTAATACCAGCACTCACAATAGCGGTATGAATACCACAGTGGTGTAGAAACGAGATGGTTTCCTTTGTTCCCTTAATAAATGGAATTGTATTCATGATATTTTCAAGAGTTGTTTTCTTCACATGTTGATTGTTTTTTTTCCACAGAGAAACATCCCGTCTGATGAATTCCAGATAATCGATATCTCCACGAAGATATGGGATGATAGAACGTTCATTAGTAGTTCCAAAATATTCATGGACATACCGCCAAGAGCTGACTGTATCAAGAAGGACACCATCCATATCAAAAAAAACAAGGGAGATATTCTTTGTCTTTTTTTTCCTATTTGGAGCTGCGACTTTGTTGTATCGATAACAAGGATATGTGCACATCGATTTCATTTTAGGCGCATCAATAAACAGGTTATATAAATATATTTACTCCTAAAGAACATATGAAATCAAATCGCTAGTTGGCGTTAAATAATTTAATCTTTGCTTTCGTCTACGATGGGAAGGGTAACAGATCTCATTAAACCAACTATAGTTTTTAACAGTGTGTGATCTTTCAAAAGAAAGGAATTGTATGTTATTAGATTAGGTGGTTCTTTTACATAAACTTTGACAGTGTCATAACAAACCGGTATGATTGATAAATAGATGTTTATGTTACTCCTACCATTAATAGGAAACACAAGCAGACATATGTTGCTATGGTTCATTTCTTCTTTCTTGTTAGAAGCTTATCGATGTTCATTTTTTCCGCCATCGTAATAAATATTTACGTAATATAAATAAATACTGTGCTATCATCTGTCTTTAAAAACTAACCTACACTCTCAGATCTGAACTAAGGGGAAATTATGCCATTTAAGATATTTTATTCAAACAATCATAGTGTATTTACTGTCTAAGTGAACATTTATTAATGATGATATATACTATAGCTACGGGAATCATATGAAGAAACGTTACAAGAATCAGAGGAATAAATCATTTGTCATATTCCTTATTGGATTTATGCTTATCCTTACTCCTATACTGACAATACAGATGACCAACGCTCATGGAAGGTGTATCAATGATTTACATACTGCTTATTTTAATACCATGGAATCATCCATGTATGATTTACTCATTATTGCTCCAAAAAAGTATGTTGATACATTGCATCCATTAGTCCAGCATAAAAATCAGGTTGGTGTACGAACATGTCTAGTAACATTAGATGATGTGTATCATCAGATGTACTGTCAAGGGCGTGATCAAGCAGAAAAAGTAAAATATTTTATAAAAAATGCAATAGAAGAATGGGGGATACGTTATGTCCTACTCGTCGGAGGAAGAAGCAGCCAATTTCAACAGACATGGTTCTGCCCTGTTCGATACGTACACATGGTTGACGACTGGGAGGCCGAGTACCTAAGTGACCTCTATTTCGCAGATATTTATGATATAAATGGAAATTTTTCAAGTTGGGATAGTGATAACGACGGCGTCTACGGCGAATGGTATACAGGAGAACCAGCGCAAGATACTGACATCGATTTTATCCCTGATGTCGCAGTTGGTCGTCTTCCCTGTCGAAGCCAACGGGAAGTAAGAATTATGGTTCGCAAAATTATCACCTATGAGTCGACTGCGTTTACCCAACCATGGTTCACCACCATGCTTGTTGCAGCAGGGGACAGCTACCCAGAGGCATTGAATGCAAGTTGGGCCGGGTACGAAGGGGAATACTATGGGGATCGTGCCATTGAAAACATGAGTGGATTTTCTGCCACTAAGCTTTATACTTCTGATGGGACTTTTTCTCATAAAAAAGATATAATACGAGAACTTCGCAAAGGATGTGGTTTTGTCTATCTCGTTGGCCATGGAAGTCCAAAACAATGGGGAAACAATGCCCCAAACGGTACAGGGTTTGTCCAGGGACCAAATAGCAATGATATGTGGCGTTTTCGAAATAAAAACATGCTTCCTATTTGTGTTGTCAGCGGATGTCATAACAGCCAGTTCGACGTCTGTCTACGACGACTATTTAATGCGTCAACTCGATGGAAGCAAGAGTATGTCCCAGAATGTTGGAGCGAACGAATTATTAGAGAGCCAACCGGTGGTGCTATTGCATCCCTTGGATGCACTGCACTAGGATACACAAAAGAAGACAAAACCTCGTTTACAGGTGGTATCAATGAACTTGAGGTAGCTTTTTTCCACGCTTACGGTCAGCAGGCTATCCATGTTCTTGGTGATACCTGGATTGCTGCAATAACATGGTATATAAAATCATATCCAGTTGATTGGAATTCACAATGCTTGGGTGATTCATGGATCGATACAAAAGTCATACAATCCTGGGCACTATTTGGTGACCCAAGCCTTCAAATCGATGGATACCCCACGTAATTACCTTGTTATTCTCCAAAAGCTAAGGAATAGTTTTAAAAAGGATGCTCTTCTTACCTTCTGCCATGTCTTTACCATTAGATGTTCTAGAAAAAGCAGTGAACCAAAAACTACTCCTTCTCTTAAAAGATGGACGACACATCGAAGGCAAGCTATTAGGATATGATGAGTACATGAACCTTGTGCTAGATGAAGTGGAAGAATCAAAGGATGAAACCAAGCGCCGACTCGGGAGAATCATTCTACGTGGAAGCAACGTTGTTAGTATTTCCTTCATTTAATCATTTAATCGAAAAGCATATATAGGGGTTATCGCTATTTATTACTTGGAAGGAATTGGGCTGGTAGTTGTTATTTTGTTAGAGTGCATCCCATCCCCTCCTAGTGAGGCCAGCCGTCCTTCCCTTTTATTCTTGTTTTGACAAAGTTTTTGTATATCGTATTGCTTGTTCACACATGAAAACTATGCGTAGACATATGAAGGTTTACAAAGGCAACACTCTTCGATGTAAAGGATGGAAACAAGAAGCAATTCTTCGAATGTTAGAAAATAATCTTGAAAATGCAGAAATACCAGAGAAACTAATCATCTATGGTGGAACAGGAAAAGCAGCACGCAACTGGAAATGCTTTGATGCAATCGTCAAATCACTGAAAACACTGGAGAACGATGAGACACTACTTATCCAATCAGGAAAACCTGTGGCAATGTTTCAAACTTGGACAACAGCCCCACGTGTACTTATCGCAAATTCAAATATTGTTCCTCGGTGGAGCACCTGGGAATATTTCAGAGAACTAGAAGAACAAGGATTAACTATGTACGGTCAGATGACCGCGGGATCCTGGTGTTACATTGGAACACAAGGAATCATCCAAGGAACATATGAGACATTTGCAGCCTGCGCACGAAAACATTTCAAAAGCAACCTGAAAGGAAAAATCGTTCTAACCGGTGGTCTTGGTGGTATGGGTGGAGCCCAACCACTCGCCGTGACCATGAACCACGGTGTGTGTCTTGCGGTGGAATGTGATGAGAAACACATTGACCGGCGTATCAAAGCAGGATTCTGCGATAAAAAAATAATAGATATTAATAAAGCAGTGAAGCTTGTGACACAAGCCAGAGACACACAAACACCACTCTCAGTTGGTGTTCTTGGGAATTGCGCGGAGATCATGCCTAAACTCGTCAAAAAAGGATTCAGGCCAGATATCGTTACTGATCAAACCTCTGCGCATGATGAATTAAACGGATATGTTCCTGCTCAGTACTTTGGGGATTCTCTAAAAGAAGCGGTTGTATTACGAAAAAAGAACCCGAAGGAATATATTCAGCAATCAATGGAAAGCATCAAACAACATTGCAAAGCGTTGCTTGAGTTTCAGAAAAGAGGATCTATAGTGTTTGATTATGGAAACAATCTTCGAGGACAAGCGTTAAAGGCCGGGTTGCGGAACGCGTTTGATTACCCAGGGTTTGTTCCGGCATACATTCGACCGATGTTTTGCGTTGGTCGTGGACCATTCCGTTGGCTTGCCCTCACAGGAAATCCTGAAGATATTCTAAAAACAGACAAAGCAGCGATTAACATGTTTCCAAAAGACACCGTCCTGACGAATTGGATAACGTTAGCAGAAAAATATCTCTCCTGGGAAGGCTTACCTGCCCGTGTTTGTTGGCTTGGGTACGGAGAGCGAATGCACTTCGCCCTTGCCATCAACAAAATGGTTCGTGAAAAGATTATCGGGCCCATTGCAATCACACGAGATCACCTTGACAGCGGAAGTGTTGCATCACCATATAGGGAGACAGAATCAATGTGTGATAAAAGTGACGCAATCGCTGATTGGCCGCTGCTCAACGCACTGTTAAACTGCGCTGCAGGGGCTGATAGCGTTCATATTCACAACGGCGGCGGTGTTGGTATAGGTCTTTCCACACATGCAGGTATGGTAGTCGTCTGCGATGGTACAAAAGAAACAGATGAACGCATCAAACGAGTTTTTACCACTGATCCAGGGATAGGCGTCGCTCGACACGCGGATGCAGGATATAAAGAAGCACGTACCCTTGTCAAGAAATCTAAGATCCGTATTCCAATGATGCAAGACTAGAAAGACAACCTAGCCAAAGACAGCGCAGAATTTTACCCTAAGCTTCCAACGACCCGCTCAACTTCATGTAAGATTTCACAGGATTTTACCAGTTCCTTCATCTTTGTATGATCAGGATATAATGGTCGATCCTCATCTAAGAATCTTACGTGTCTTCTAATAATCTCTTTTGCTTTTGTAACTCCTTTACCACAGATATAATCCCGGAAATCCAATGCCTGTGCAGCAGCCATAAATTCAATCCCAAGGATTCCATACGCATTATCAAGAATCTGGAAGTTTTTTATCGCTGTATTCATCCCCATAGACACAAAATCCTCTTGATCAGCTGCAGCAGGAATAGACTGAATAGACGCGGGCGCAGAAAGAATCCGTTGTTCTACAATAAGGGCATCTGCTGTATATTGACTTAGCATAAGTCCCGAGTACATCCCAGCACCTTTTGTTAAAAACGCTGGAAGCCCAACGTTCAAGGCAGGATTGTTTAATCGGTTCATCCGTCGTTCAGACATCACCGAGACCATCGTAATTGCGGCACCGGCCATATCCATCGGTAACGAAACTGGACTGCCTTGGAAATTTGCACCGGAGAGTTGCAGATCATCATCTGGGAAGAAAATCGGGTTGTCACCAACACCATTCAGCTCGATTTCAACCTGAGACCGCGCGTACATAAGTGCATCATGGGCAGCACCAATCACTTGAGGGGTCGATCGCATTGAATACGCGTCCTGAATTTTACATTTCATTTTCCCCTCAATAAGATCACCACCTTTAATCAGTTTCTGGATTGCTTGTGCACTGCGAACAGCACCAGGGAATCCTCTAGCCTGATGGATTTTCACGTTGTATGGTTTCATATTTGCCTTTAAAGCCTCTAAAGACATTGCCGCTGCAATCTCTGCTTGCTTTAACCAATTATTTGCATCATATAGGAATAAAGCGCTCATCGCAGTAAGAAGGTTCGAACCATTAATAATAGCAAGACCGTCTCGTGCCTGCAGGCCAGGGATGGAGATGCCTGCTTTCTTCAGAGCATCTCTCCCCTCAAGAAGTTTTCCCTGATAAAATGCTTTTCCCTCCCCCATCATAAGAAGCGCTATCTGGGCCATAGGAGCAAGATCACCACAAGCTCCAACAGACCCTTTCTGGCAAACATATGGTGTGACGTCTTTGTTTAACATTTCGATAAGCGTCTGCGTTATCTCCAGACGACACCCAGAGTTTCCATGCGCGTGGACATTTGCTCGAGCTAGCATCGCTCCACGCACATATTCGATTGGAGCAGGATCCCCAATTCCAGCCGCATGATTATAAATAAGATATTTCTGGAATTCTTTTATCTGATCATCGTTCAGAACCACTTCAGAGAATTCACCGATGCCGGTATTGACCCCGTACATGATCTCATGCACCTTGATTTTATTCTCAAGCATCTCACGACATGCTTTAATACGCATAAGTGAGTCAGGATGCAGTGAAACACTTTCGTTGTCCCTTGCGACTTTTACCAGTTTTTCAATGCTTAGCCTAGTTCCAGTGATTACGACAGTCATATAAATCACCTCCTTTTCCGTGAAAAGGTGTTACAAGTATAAAATAAGTAGATATTATGCGTTTTGCTCATAGAAAGTAACTGTTTCTAAAGAAGGAACAACCCTAAAAAAAGATATTTTTAAATACTATGAGAGGACAAGCATTGACATGGTTTTAAATCATGTTTTTGTAAGAATCAAGTAAAGAAAGATGATGAAATGCTTTATTCTCCTTGTTTATCATTGTTTATAACCTAAGGTTCTATCATACCCATGGTGAAAATTATTCTGCATCCATAAAAATCTTAATTCAAATCACCATTAACTAAGACAAGTTTTTATTTTTACCATATTGTTGATGAACTATAATACTTCCCTAGTCATGTC
>SMTZ1_10004193_pt1 | contig 25439 bp, 24 predicted proteins | sample DeeMarSWOR136_30_FD_25667 | JGI IMG/M metagenome (IMG submission 25667)
ACCCGTCCTCGATGGACAGGATAGGATATTTCTTGACCCACTCCTGATATATCCCGATCAGACCTTTGGCTTCTTTGGAAGCATTCTCGAATTTATATTTTCCGTCCTTATAAAAAGAGCTGGCAGCACAATCAAGAGCCAGATACACATCTTTGCCCGGTTTATAGCCTGCTTTTTCAATCGCCTGCAAGATCAGGTCCAGGGCCTCATGATTGGATTCGAGGTTAGGGGCAAAACCTCCTTCATCTCCCACAGAGGTAGCCAGGCCCTTTGATTTCAGGATTGATTTTAAGTTATGAAAAATCTCTGCTGCAAATCTAAGAGCTTCGCGAAAGGTCGGCGCACCCACCGGCATAATCATAAACTCCTGAATATCAAGATTATTATCAGCGTGCAAGCCGCCGTTTAAGATGTTCATCAAAGGAATGGGCAGAATATTCGCTTTTTCGCCACCCAGGTATTTATATAAAGGCTCATCTCTTTCAAGGGAGGCAGCCTTGGCAACTGCAAGAGAGACACCCAGGATGGCATTAGCACCGAGCCTTGACTTATTTTCCGTGCCGTCCAGCTCTAAAAGCAGGGAATCGATTTTCTCAAAATTAGGGCTGAGGCCCTCCATTTTGTAACCGATCACGGTATTAACGTTATTGACGGCCTTTAATACGCCCTTACCTAAGTAACGCGCCTTATCCCCATCTCTTAATTCCAAGGCCTCCTTCTCTCCCGTAGAAGCTCCGGAAGGAACAGCCGCCCTTGCCAGGATCCCGTCATCAAGAATCACGTCTACCTCTATGGTAGGATTCCCGCGGGAATCAAGAATCTCGCGTGCCAAAACCTTTTTTATATTTGCCATTTCTCCCCCTCCGTCTTAAGCAAGAAAATAGTATACCACACTTTAAAACATGGTCAATCAAAAAGGATATGGAAAGTATGTTTGTGTTGACAGGGCCTTAAAGATGTGGTATTTTGGAATGGGTAAAATGAAGATAAATAAAAAAAGGATAAAATTATTCATTAAATTTCACTGGATTGCCATCATCGTATCCATCCTGCTTATCATTATCGGCATTTCTTTCGTATTCTTCCTGCGTAATGCCATCAATGCCTGGGCCACCTCGGAATCGTATTTCAAGAAGGCGACACTCGCCCAATACGCCCTTTTCTTTTATGTCCTGATCCTCATCCAAATCATCACCCTGCCGCTGACCGGCATGCTCTGGATATGGATCATGCGCGGCGGCCATATGAGATTCACGCAGATAGGTGCCAAGGCCGTCGAGGGCAAAGAGATCCGTATCCACTGGAATGACGTCATCGGCATGGACGAAGGAAAAGAGGAAGCCATAGAAGTCGTGCGCCTGGTCACGGACCGCGCCAAACTGCAGGCCATCGGGGGCAAGATCTTAAGAGGCATCCTGATGATCGGGCCTCCGGGGTGCGGAAAAACGTATCTGGCCAAGGCCATTGCCACCGAAGCCAACATGCCTTTTATCTCCATGTCCGGCTCTGAATTCATCGAGATGTTCGTAGGCGTAGGCGCCAGCCGTATCCGCAAGCTCTTCAAGCAGGCCAGGCACTTTGCGGAGATCGAAGGCGGCTGCATCATCTTCATTGACGAGCTCGATGCGGTCGGCGCGCAGCGCGCCGTGGACAGGGGGTTTGGCGGCCAGACAGAATCCAACACCACGCTCAATCAGCTTCTTATAGAAATGGACGGCCTGAAGGAAAAGGATTTCAATGTCATTGTCATCGGCGCCACGAACGCACCGGAGAGCTTTTTAGACGCAGCGCTCCTTCGACCGGGGAGATTCGACCGCAAAATCTACGTGCACCTGCCGAACTTAGAGGAACGGGAAAAGCTATTTGACTATTATCTCAAAGACGTCAAGTACGACACGACCATTGACCGCGTGCGGCTGGCGCGATTGACCGTTGGCAACAGCCCAGCGGATATCTCCAATCTTATCCGGGAAGCCGCCCTGATCACGGTTCGTAACAGGAAAGAAACGATATCCATGAGAGAAATCTCCGAAGCGTATGACCGCGTGGAAATGGGCATCAAGCATAAGGTTGTGTTCACCCAGAAGGAAAGAGAAAAAATCGCCTATCATGAGGCAGGACACGCCATCGCCATGTATTTCTTTGCCCCTCATAAAGACGTATTCAAAGCCACTATCCTGGCCAGGGGAGGGGCCCTGGGGTTTGTCATGCCCCAGCCGCGCGAAGAGATACACGTGCGCACCCGGGAACAGTATCTGGGAGATATCAAGGTGAGTCTGGGTTCCTATGCCGCGGAGAAACTGAAACTCAACATGACCACTTCAGGCGTGAGCCAGGATTTTACCACGGCGATGTGGATAGCCCATCATATGGTCTGGGAATGGGGAATGGGCAAATCCGGGCTGGTCGGCAATTACGGGATGCTGGAATCCATGCAATCGGATCACAGCGTGTTCCGGGGTCAAAGCGCCTCTTATGTATCTGAGGAAACCAAAAAACAGCTCAATAGCGAAGTGCAGGATATCCTGCAGGAATGCCTTAAAGAGGTCGAGGACCTGTTAACCAGAGAATCAGCGCTGCTGGACCGTTTCGCCCAGGAACTCCTTGCGAAAGACGAAATCAATTATGACGAGATCGAAGCTATCTTTAAAGAATTCGGTAAAGTCCGCCCTCCTTTTTAGCCTCGTTCTTTTGAATATATTCGGTTGTTCCAACGAAATCAAACCCACCTATCAGGAAAACGATATCCCCCGGCTTGTCAAAAAAATCTGCAAGGAAGAATACAACCTGGAGGTCACTACGCTTAGGACGCCGACAACCCTTTGGATTTACGCGCCATTAGAAAAAATCCTGCATAAGGACTACGGGGTGGACAAAGATAAAATCTTTGACGAAGAGATGATAGAGAAATTGCGCAATATATTGACCACCACCGGTCGCGTTCTCATCAGTTCTGACAACACCCCCTCCTTCTATGCGCTTGTTGCCTCGGACGTCAACGTAGGGATAGACTACATCATCATTGGTAATGTGGTGGATATAAAGAAGTCCTACGCGGGATTTATCCCCTGGATGGAAGCCAATCGCAGATACCTGATAAAACTATATATGTCTCCTAAAGCCATCGGGGACCACGCAGGAGTGCATGTGGAGCCAGGAGATATCCGGCTGAGCGATTTCCTAGCTGAGCAGATCGCTCAGCGTATTGGCGCCGAATTCCAGAGTGAAGCCATGAAAAAATATTTTGAGATGGAAAAATCTGAAGGCTTCTTTAAGGACGGCCAGTTCCTTTTTGAGTATTCCCTCAAGAAAATCAAGGAACCACCCCCTGGAATGGAAGCAAAAGAGAAAATGCTCGATATCATCGCTTATTGCATTAAAACTTATGACTTTAAGGATTTTACCGAGGTCAGTCTCCGGAATTCGCTAACGCAGGATAAGATCAATTTAAACCGGGGGGCTATCTTGGGCCGGGTTCTACCGAATTAATAATACTTACCTTTCTTCCTTCCAGCTTTAACCTGCCTTCCATAATAAGCTGTATCGCTTGTGGGTAAATCAAGTGTTCGATTCTGTGAATCTTCTTTTCTAGGGTCTCCAAGGTGTCATCTTTTTCAATGGGGACGGCTTTCTGTAATATAATGGGGCCATGGTCCATCTCCTCATCCACAAAATGCACGGTGACTCCTGTCACCTTAACGCCGTAATCATACGCCTCTTTGATTCCATGCTCTCCCTTAAAGGAAGGTAGCAGCGCCGGATGTACATTGATGATACGTCCTTTATAATGAGAGACAAATGCCGGGCTTAGGATACGCATAAATCCTGCCAAAACAATCAGGTCAATTTTATTTTCTTCAAGGATCTGGATGATCCTCGCCTCAAAATTTGCCTTGTCGGGAAAGTCTTTTCTTTCCACCAGCGCCACTTTTACCCCTGCCCTCTTGGCCCTGCTGATCACACCAGCTTGAGGCTGGTCGCAAATCAAAAGAGCCAGACAGGCTTTGATCTTTCCCTTTTTTACGGCCCGGACTATGGCGCTAAAATTGCTCCCCCGGCCAGAGGCAAAAACAGCTATGTTCATATATCTTGACTCCTCACCCGAATCGTCTTCGTGGGACAGACTTCAACGCACTTGCCGCAGGACGTACATTTATTATAATCTATAATTGCCAAATTATCAACGACATGTATGGCATCCACAGGGCAGACCTGTTCGCACTTACGGCAGGCAATGCATCCGACAGGACAAACCAGGCGCGTGTCCTTACCCGTATCTTGGGAGCTGCAGGCCACGTAAACTTTCTTATCTATAGGAACAAGAGAAAATAGTTTTTTAGGGCAGATTGTTACACATTTATTGCAAGCCTTGCATTTTTTTTCATCGACCACAGGCACGCCTTCTTTAGACATCTTGATAGCATCAAAAGGACACACCCGCACGCAGTCGCCAAACCCGAGACATCCAAAGACGCAAGCCTTCTGGCCTCCTAAGACCAGGTTCGCAGCCACGCAATCCTTTATCCCGTCATATAAAAATCTGTCTTTTACCTTCAGGCCGCCAAAACAGTGCAATGTGGCTACTTTTTTTACCTCTGTCTCTAAGTCTTTGCCCAGGAGTTTGGCAATCTGTTTTTTGACCGCTTCCTCCGTAACCTGACAGGCGCTCAAATTACGCTTTCCGCTTAAAAGGTCCTGGGCAAAACCAAAACACCCGGCACCACCGCAGGCACCACAATTGGAGCCAGGGAGCAAACCGTGCACTCTTTCCAGACGCGGATCAACCTGCACAGCCAGCTTCTTAGAGGCTAGGCTTAAGCCGATGCCAAATAATAAACCCAGAGACCCTAATGTTAAGGCAGGTATCAAGTAACCCATTTAAAATCTGAACCCGTTAAACCCCATAAAACTCAAACTCAATATCGAAGCAATGATGAAAACAATGGGGAACTCCTTCAGGCTACGTGGAATACTGCACAATTCAAGCCGTTCCCTTATACCTGACATCAAGACCATGGCCAAGGCAAAACCCATTCCCACGCATAAGCCTTGAGCCAATGAATAATAAAAACTGCCGGTGATAGCCTTTCCATTTGCGAAAAACATATCAATGTTCAACACCGCCACCCCTAACACAGCACAATTGGTGGTAATCAAAGGAAGATAAATCCCGAAAAACCTGTAAGTCGCAGGGCTTACCTTTTTGATCACCATCTCTACCAACTGCACAAAAGAGGCAATAACCAGGATGAAGCAGACAGTACGCAAATACATCATACCAAAAGGCGCCAGGACAAAACGATAAAGGAGCCAGGTGATGACAGAAGACATGGTGATGACAAAGGTCACGGCAAAACTCATGGCCAGGGCAGGTTTTGTCTCTTTGGATATGGCAATAAAAGGACATAACCCCAAGAACCGAGAGAGAATCACATTGTAGATAAAAACGCTGGAAATAAATATGCTTAAGAATCTAGCGGCATTCATGCTTTTTCCTTTTTGAATAGATTAAAGAAAGCAAGCAACAAGCCTATGACCAGGAGCGCTCCTGAGGGCATGATAAAAAGCAGGGCTGGTTCCATACCTGCGATAAATCTGTGACCCATAAGCTTGCCAGAACCAAAGAACTCCCGTATCCCGGAAATCAAAAGAAGGGCCAGGGTAAACCCTAAGCCCATGCCTAAAGCATCCAGCAAAGATTTCAGCACGCTGTGCTTTGAGGCAAATGCCTCGGCCCTGCCCAAAATAATGCAATTGACCACGATGAGAGGCACGTAAATGCCCAGCGCCCTGTCTAAAACAGGGCTGTATGCCTTAAGCACCAGTTCTATAATAGTAACGAAACTGGCAATGACCACGATAAAACAGGGAATCCTAATCCTGTCCGGAATAAAATTCTTGATGAGGGCGATAATGCAGTTAGAGCCAAGCAGTACAAAGCTCGCCGCCATCCCCATACCCAAGCCGTTGACCACAGAAACCGATACAGCCAGAGTAGGACAAAGCCCCAGCGCCAGGACAAAGGTGGGATTCTCTCTGATAATACCCTTCAGGAACTCTTTCAAAAGATTTCTCATCGTAAAATCCCAATTTCCAAGCACCAAATTCCAATTTTCCAAATTCCAAACTTGCAAGTTTCGGACATTGGGATTTGGGATTTGGGATTTATTTGGGATTTGGAATTTGGAATTTGGAATTTATTTTCTCGTACCATATACTCTGCTTCTAGTATATCTGTCAATCAAGGGTGTGGCAGCATTCATCATCAGGATGGCATAGGAAACACCTTCGGGATAACCTCCCCAAAGCCGGATAACCGCTGTGATTATTCCGCACCCCACGCCAAACACCATCTGGCCCTTACGGGTCAAAGGAGACGTCACATAATCTGTGGCCATAAAGAAAGCTCCTAAAATGAGTCCACCGGATAAAATGTGAAATAACCAATCACCCGTTCCCAACCCTTTAGACCCGAATAAAAAAGCAAATAACGCCACTGTTAAAATATAGGTAACAGGAATATGCCAGGAGATGTAGCCCCACAGAAGGAGAAAAAGAGCTCCTAAAACAAGGGCCAGAATACACACCTCTCCGATACAACCTCCTTTGTTTCCCAGGAAGAGGTCCATGTAGGAAATATGTTCTAAAACTTTTCCCTCTTTAATAGCAGCCAGGGGTGTTGCCGTGGTAATAGCATCATAATTTAAAGGTTGGGTGAAAGTGGTCATATATCTGGGCCAGCTGGCCATGAGAAATACCCTGCCCACCAGCGCCGGGTTAAATATATTTTGTCCCAGGCCTCCGAAGACCTGCTTGCCTATGGCAATGGAGAAGCAGGAGCCGACCACCGGCAACCACCAGGGTACGTGCGCAGGCAGGTTATAAGCAAGCAACAGACCGGTGATGACGGCGCTGCCGTCTAAAACAGAAATCTTTTTTTTCATCATCGCCTGCAAAACTGCCTCTGTGGCTACGGCAGCAAAAACACCCAGAACAATCACCCAGAGCGCATTTTTTCCAAAAATGTATATGCCGCTCAAGCCTGCGGGTAATAAACTCAATACCACCAGCCACATGATCTTGCTGACGGATTCATCCTTGTGCAGGTGCGGTGAAACGCTGACAATAAACTTATCTTTCATCTTTCAATAATCCCAAAATCTCTTTGGCTTTTTCAGCCACAGAATCTGTGACAGCCCGGCTGGATATGGTGGCGCCTGTGACAGCCTGGACTTCATTGAGGTCATCGATCTCCTTCTGGGAGAATCTTGCGGCAAAATCAGGCTCAATAACATTTGCTCCCAAACCAGGAGTCTCATTCTGACTCAACACCTTTATAGCCAGGATCTCACCATCTGTACTCATCCCAACCATCGTCTCTATCGTACTGGAGTAACCTTTTCCTTGCGCCTTAAAAGCAACACCTATTTCGCGACCGTTCAAATCAAAGGCCTTATAATACAAAATATCGCTGTTTGCCTTGACCGGTTCAAAATGGTCTGCCTCAGGCAGCACATCTTTGAGGCTTGCCTCTTCTTCTGCCAGGGCTGAAGCGACTATCCTTGGCTGAGCCACAGAATAAACTACGGCGAGCGAAGCACTGGCCACAACACAAATCACACCCAAAATCAAACCGTAACGGATCAGCTCTTTCATTTTCCCACCTCTAACTTTGCTCTTTTTATGGATTGCGTCAACCTTCTGTTCGCCGGACACACATAATTGCACAAGCCGCATTCGATGCAATCTAGGGCGCTATAAGCTTGGGCCTCTATCCACTTTCCCTTCTCCGAAGCCAGATTAATCAGACAGGGCATCAGGCCTGCAGGGCATGCCCTGACACAGGCACCGCAGCGGATACAAAACTCCTCTTCAAAGACCTTGGCTTCCTTCCCGTTAAACAAGACAACGCCTGTCGTGGTCTTGATAACCGGCACGTCAAGCGTGTATTGGGCTATTCCCATCATCGGCCCACCCATGACGATTTTGGCCGGCTCCTCCCGCACCGGGCCACAGAAATCAATCAATTCTTTTATGGGTGTACCAAGCCTTACCCAAAGATTCTTTGGAGCAGATAAACAGCTGCCGGTTACCGTTACCACGCGTTCATACAGAGGTTTATTTTTATAAATGGCTTCGTAAACGGCAAAACAGGTTCCCACATTATGCACGACCACACCCACGTCAAAAGGAAGCTTGGCCGAAGGAACCTCCCTTCCCAGGATGTTTTTTATCAGCTGTCTCTCGCCTCCCTGCGGATACTCTGACCTTAAGACTCTTACTTTGAACTCAGCCTGCCTGTCCGACAGGCAGGAATTTAGAGTTTTGAATTTTTTTATAGCCTCCGGCTTATTATCCTCTATGCCGATATAAACATTCTGGACTCCCAAGCATCTTCTTAGCAATTCTATCCCCTGGAAAATCTCTTCTGTTTTCTCTAACATCAGCCGGTAATCGCATGTCAGATATGGCTCGCATTCAGCAGCGGTAATGATCAGGGTGTCCACAGGCTTGGGAGGATTTAATTTTATATGGGTGGGAAATCCTGCGCCCCCCATCCCCACAATGCCAGCTTCAAAAACTTGCGCGCGTATCTGTTCGGGATTCAGGCTCTCTATTTCTTCTTGGGTTTTGGCCTGCCTGTCCGGCAGGCAGGGATTTGGCGTTAGGGATTTATCCAGACCGTCACTTTCTATAATGATTGCTTTGCACTGGCCCAAAACAGGATGCGGCGCTTCCTGCACAGAAACGACCTTACCCGAAACAGGGGCATGGATAGGAGCATAGACATGGGCCTGAACCTCAGCGATCTTCTGGCCCCTTAACACTGTCTCTCCAGGTTTGACCAAGGAAAGACAAATCTTGCCCAAGTGCTGACTCAAAGGGATGGTAACGCAGCCACAAATGGGAAGCGTCTCTATCGGAAGATGTTCTGTCGTATGCTTGTTTTCTATTAATTTAACCATGCGCCTTTACGGTCCATTATCAGGTTAACTAACCCTAATCCCGTCAAAAAACCTCCCACGACCACTAGGATGATAAGATTGGAAAATCTTTCTGCCAGGAAACTGCTGATGAGCATAAACAGTAAGAATCCTAAATGCATCACGATCTCAAGGGAACTGAAGATCTTTCCCATCATGTCATTATCGCTGACATTATGGACTATGGTGTTGGAGGCGATCATGATCGGCGCTATCAAAACTCCTAAGAGCAGGGATAACCCGGCTGCTATCATAAAGTAAGGATAACGATGAATAGTCAAGGCCAGGATAACCAGCATGGAACCGCTTAAGATCAAAGATACGAATATAATTTTATAGTGAGAAAATTGCTGGCCAAAGCGGCCGTACACAAGAGAACCTAAGAATAAACCTATCCCTAAAAACATGATTAAAAGACCAAGGTCTTTGGTTGCCGAATGTAGCGTATTTTGCACGAATACGATGAAAACAACATAAACCGAGCCAAGCGCCGACCACAATATAAAAATGATCCCTGCCGTAAATCTTATATCTTTCTTTTTTATGAAGTACAAAAAGCCTTCTTTGAGCTCTGCGGCAACGGACTTCTTGATAACCTCCACGATTTCTTTACCCACTTTTTTAAGACTCATGGAGACTTTGGGCCTTTTGGCGATAAAAAAGATAAGCATGGAAGAGACCAGAAAACTCAACGCGTCCAGATAAAACCCGCTTTGGGCTCCCAGCCACTCCACCAACAACCCGCTGATTCCGAAGCCCACGGTAGCCGCGATCATTCCAGTGACATGAACCAAAGAATTGGCTATGAGATAGTCTTTTTTTTGCACCAAGTCTGGGATAATAGATAATTTGGCCGGAACGAAAAAACGGCTTATGGAGAAAACTACGAATACGATAAGGTATACCAGCAGGAGCCCTTGCTTATAAAATAAGAATAAAGGAATAATAATAACCAGGGCTGCCCTCATCAGATCACAGACATACAGGGTTCTTCTCCTGTCCCAGCGGTCCACATACACGCCAGCAATAGGCCCGATTAAGAATACCGGGATAATCGTAAAAGAGAGTAACTTGGCGATCTCAATAGGGGATCCGGGTGCCCTCAGATATATAAAACCGATAAGAGACATCTGGCCGAGCCTATCCCCTATCTGCGAGATGATCTGGCCGAGCCACAAAAAAAAGAAGTCTCGGTTTTTAAGAACTTCGTGAAATTTGGACATCCGCGTAAATATTGTTTATCCCTCGCAGAGTTCGGGATGAAATTGCACCAAACCGCCAGGGACTGGCATTATTTTATCCCTCGCAGAGCTCGGGATGAAATTTACCCTACCCACCAGAGGTAGGATAAATTTCAAGCCGATGAGAGGAATCGAACCTCCAACCCGTCGTTCGCTTCCGCTCACTCCTTAGGAGGGAACAAGCCCCCTCCTAACGTCCTTACTAAAACGTTAGTCAACGGGCAAGGACTGTTCTCCCCCCATCGTGGGGGAAATTTTCCCCCACGCCCCCATCGGGTTGTCGGTTCTTTGAAATAAAAGCCGATGAGAGGAATCGAACCTCCAACCCGCGCTTTACGAAAGCGCTGCTCTACCATTGAGCCACATCGGCGCAATCAGCCAAAATGTTATAACATTATACCAACTTTTAAGGGTTAGTCAATGGCTGCTTTTGTTCAAATCCCGTCCACAAAAAAGGATTGACAAAATCAAAAAAGCTGGTATATTAAATTTAATTACATAAGCATGGAGAAGTTAATAAGTAGCAAGTACTTAAAGAAACCGTAAAGCATGGATTTTTCCTATGAGCTTTACGGCTTTTTTTGTACTTGATCCCTCGTATCAACTAGGGAAGAGCAGAATGATTAGGATTTTCCGTCAAGCTATGGAATAACAGAGGGGATCCTGCTTGTGACTAAAATTACAGAGCGTGAATTTTCTGACCCGTAGAAAGCGGGAATATTGAGGAGGTGAAAAGGTAACAGATGGCAAGAGGAAAAGTCAAATGGTTCAGCAACCAAAAGGGCAACCAAAAGGGTTATGGCTTTATCACTTCTGAGAACGGCAAAGACGTGTTCGTCCACTTTAGCGCTATCAAAGGAGACGGCTATAAATCCCTTGAGGAAGGTATGGAAGTGGAATTCGAAGTTGTCCAGGGCCCCAAGGGTGAGCAGGCAACAAACGTCGTGAGAGTATAGACTTTTGGATAACCCGATTAAAAAAATCCCGCTGCAGCAACCGTAAACAGCGGGATTTTTATTTCATACCTTTTTATTCATATTCTTCTACTTCTTCAACTTTAATCCCATAAGAATCATCAACAACAGTGATGATTAACTGGGTGACAGTTAATCTCTCTGCATTCGGTTTCACTTTTAATTTTCCCTTATTGTTCATTAAAAATACATTCATAATCCGTTCGCGGTCTTTTGACCCTGTCTCGGCACTCCACTCATGTTCAATCTTTTTCAATACGATCTGGTTATCTTTCACGCCTAAATAAATGTATCTTATGCTCACGATGGCCGCGGCATCCATTCCCTTGGGAGGACGCACACTATCCTCGAAGTAAATGGTGTCATTTACCTGGATAGGTATGCTCGGATTGACATATCTTTCACCAAAGCAAAAGGAATGCAAAAGTGCCATTAAAACAGCAACTAAGATCGATATCCTAATTTTCTTCATATGTGCCTTTCTTCCTGTTTAATAAATAAGCAATAAACCTTTCTATATAATTATAACTCTGCCCCTAGGTTTCACAAGAAAAATTTGCGAAAAAATAGAACTTTCCCCTATTTTCCAAAAATTTAAATGCCGAGGAGAAGAGTCTATCGTGCGTGTTTTTGTAACTTGTTGTTGTTTAGCTTTTTGTGCTGTAACTTGTTAATTTACGAGTAAGTTACTGAGTCTGGATGTTACCCGATTACTCCCTTTGTTACCCGATGTTTTTCACTTGGATGGGCACATTTTGGGCACAAGACTATTTCTCTCTACCTGAGGCTTTCTTTAATGCTTCAATAAATTGCGAATTGATGCTGACCCCTAACTCCATTGCTTTATTTACATCTGACCAGCTTTCATCGTATTCCTTGTTAAAAAAATAGGCAACAGCTCTGTTATGATAGGCGTCGGCGTATTTAGGATTAATTTCTATGGCTTTGTTAAAATCAGCAATTGCTCGGTCATAGTTATCCTGATTAAGATAAATAACTGCTCGATTGAAGTAAGCTTTGACATGTTGAGGGTTGATTTCTATGGCTTTGCTGTAGTCAGAGGTTGCCTGCGCGAAATTGCCTTTAGTTGCATAAGCGATCCCACGGTTGAAGGAGGCTTCGGCTAATGCAGGATTAATTTCTATGGCTTTGCTGAAGTCAGCGATGGCCTGCTCGAGATTGCCTTTAGCTCTATATGCATCCCCACGGTTGCAGAAGGCGTCGGCAAAGTATGGATTAATTTCTATGGCTTTGCTGAAGTCAGCGATGGCCTGTATGAAATCGTCTTTAGCTGCATAAGTTTTCCCGCGGTTGTAGTAGGCATCGGCATCGTTCGGATTAATTTCTATGGCTTTGCTATAATCAGAGATGGCCTGCGTGAGGTTGCCTTTATCTCCATACACATTCCCGCGGTTGTAGTAGGCATTGGCATCGTTCGGATTAATTTCTATGGCTTTGCTGAAGTCAGAGATGGCCTGCGTGAGGTCGCCTTTATCTGCATAAACTTTCCCACGGCTGCCGTAGGCGTAAGCACAGTTAGGATCAATTTCTATGGCTTTGCTATAGTCAGAGATAGCCTGCTCGAGTTCCCCTGTTTCTCCATACACATTCCCGCGGTTGTAGTAGGCTTTGGCATCATCAGGATTAATTTCTATGGCTTTGCTATAGTCAGAGATGGCCTGTGTGAGGTCGCCTTTATCACTATATATAGACCCACGGTTGTAGTAGGCTTTGGCATCATCCGGATTAATTTCTATGGCTTTGCTGAAGTCAGCGATGGCCTGTTCGAGATTGCCTTGAGCTGCGTAAGCAATTCCACGGTTGCCGTAGGCTGCCGCGTATTCAGGATCAATTTCTATGGCTTTGCTATACTCACTAATTGATTCATCATACATGCGTTTATGATAATACTCGTCCCCTTTATTGAATGCTTTTTCTCTTGGTACCTGGGCATATGCATTCCTGAGAATCAAAAACCAAACTATAAAACTTACTATTGTTATCGTTATTAAATTTTTTTGTTTCATAGTGCCCCCTTTTACCCTCAATTATATCATTTCCGTTTTCAAATAGTTAATAATTTATTTTGATAGGCACAAATTGGGCACAAAGGAGATTTGATTTTAATTGGCAGGTGTAATTCGTTGCAGGAAAAGGAGTTACAAAACAGAAAAATTTGAATGCCGAGGAGAAGAGTCCATTGAACACAAATTTCTAACCCTTTACAAAACAAGTAATTACAACATAACTATTTAACTACCAAAGAAGTATCTATTCTACCTATTATTCTAGGCTTTCCTCTATTTTCCTGTATATTCCTTTTGGATGGGCACATTTTGGGCACAGGAATCAACTTCGTCCATTTATCAACCGAAACTGTGAATAAAAACTTTTTTCATAGGCTACTATAGATTAGTAAGTAACTAATTTATCTGTTTTGAAATTTACCGCCACAACAGTAAGTTTGCACGATCATACTAAAAATACTTTTTACATTCTCTTATCGAGTATTCCTTTAAGATAGCCTGATAAAATCTCAGCTATCATTTGATGCGCTATTTCATTAGGGTGACCCTCCCCGATCACCCATAATTTTTTATGATCGGTTCCAAGAAAATTTGGCAATAAGTCTATACTGTCAACATTAAACTCCTTGCACCATTCCGTCACAGAGTGATGAATATACTTATATCGATAGGATTCATCAAAACGTTGTGTAAAATCCGGCAGAATTACTACTACAAAGGCAATGTGCCGTTTGTTGCAAAGAGAAACCATACTCTTAAGGGCCTTTTTCGATTCCTTCCATTTGGGATTATTGTGTTTAAATCCAATCAGGTAAGGTTCGTTTTTTTGTATATTTACCGCGAAGTGACATATATTTGGGAATTTTGTGTTCAAAAAATCTTTGAAAAACTCGCATACCCAAGAATAAGCAAGCTTATATTTTACCCCGGGAGATAGCGGCACGTTCATCTGATGCTCGGCGTCATTCATAACATACGCCAAAACAACCACATCAGGATTAAACAAATGGATATTTTCCCGCAGTAATTCGCTTTCTTGAATCGTATTATAACCTGGGATACCTAAATTAATTACTTCAACGTTAAAATCATTATTATTTCTTAGTATTAATTTTAATTGTTCAGGATATGTCTCATCATCGTCAATCCCCCAGCCGAATGTATATGAGTCACCGAGAAACATTATTCTTTTTACACCATCTGCTTTCTCTCTGGCAATATTCTTGCCGCGATAACCATCGTTATTAATCGTATAACTCCAAGTCCCTTCTGGGTTTCCCTCTATTTTGTTGACCTTCTGTAGGTTAGGGATCATACTCATCTCAAGGAGACTGTTGCGCTCAATTTTGAAAAGGCTGTGTTGATATTTAGCAATTTGTCTATCATACCTCGAACGCAGATAAAACCGGAAACTATACTCTAAAAAAAGTAAACTCCCCAGGAGAGAAATTGTTAATAGTAATAGATTGAGAAATATGTTTCTTGCTTTACCTAACATAATTCTAATCATCTTCAAATATACCATTATTTTTCATTAGGGTTTTAATATCACCTTCACTATCTTCTCCATAGTCCCCCTATAGCGCAACCATATGGCAATTTGCGGTGCGAATATTTATTTTTTTTATTATACCATTTCCTCAACAAAAGGGAATTTTAGATTTTGTAATCGTTTTGAGATAGGCACATTTTGGGCACAAGAAACAGGGAAGTCTAAGGAGATCTTTGGAGGATTGGGGGACGTCTCATTGGTTCCCCATATTGGACGAGTTTCGCAACTGGCTTATGACAGAAGAAACATACAATCTCTTCTTTGAACTTACTTTTATTGCTCAAAAGTCGCCTTTGCCCTGAGGCAAATCAGATTTATCTTTCTCTTCTTTCCTGACGTTTCCAGTAGTCGTCTTCCCAGCGCTCTTTCTCTTCTTCATGAAGCTTTCTTTCCTCACGCATTATTTTTTCACTTGCTTCGTGCCTCATTTTTTCTTGATTCCTTCTTTCTTTTTGCTTCCTATTTGCCATTTTGGATAAGACAAATAATATCAGTGGAATGGCTAATGCTATTATTAATAATAAAATAATGCTCATCGATTCTCCTTGCTAAATTATACCACACCATTTAAAAAATGTGTAACAAAAACACTCTGCAACATAAATTGTCACAGAGGTTAAAAGTAATTTACTCCCCCACGAGGACTCGAAGCCGCCCTTCCATAATCCTATTTTTAAGCCAATTTAGAATACGTCATTTTCGCAAGGCACAAATTGGACACAAAAATCCATTCAAACCCAGACTGCGAATGTGAACCCTCTTACTCATCTTTATTCCTTTTTATATGAATTTGTGCTCTCCTTAGTTTTTCAAGATACTTATCCTTCTTAAATGCAGACTCCCACCTCTTCATTATTGTCCACCCGCCAAACCGAGCCAAAGTATTGCGCCAGGGGCGATACCATTTTCTCCATCCTGATTTAATGTTATGCAAGAAAAAAATTATGGCGGGAAGAGAAAAAATATTCAGACCTATCATAAACATATATTTAAACTGATAAAATTTGCCCATAATCTTTCTGGATGAAGCCTGCATCTCTTCGGCACACATAGGTTCATCGGGCTCAAACAAAGGGAAGTTACCATCGTAATACTCCCAGCCTACATCTTCGATTGGATAAATCCTGTTTTGCTTTGTAAGCCTCCTCCTCAATTCTGTCCCAGGCAGGGGTCCAGCCAACAAAACCTGTATGGTATCAATTTTAGCCTTTTTGATAAATTGCCTAAATCGCTTCACGCGTTCCTTTGCCGACATTTTAAAATGGGTGCCTTCTTTTAATGGATAACCAAAGATAAACATACCATGCACCAAAAATCCAAATTTATGAAATATCTTTGTAAAAGCCACCATATCTTCAGATTTAATATGTTTGTTCATGGCCTCTAATTCTTCGTCAATGGGTGATTCAAAACCTATAGCTACTGTGTTAATTCCAGCCTGGCGCATGGCAGAAAGAAGTTCCGGGTCTTTAGCTTTATCCAATCGTATCTGAACAGTTATATCCAGCCTCCTCCTAACATTCCTTTGATAATCTCTAAGCATATTACAAAATCTAATAGTCTCGTCTCGCTGCTGTCCAAAAAGATCGTCAACGATAAAAAAATGTCTGGCATCCTTTGTTTCTAAAAGATTGCTTATACTCTCAAGTAATCGTTCAGGGGAGGCGAATCTAGGCTTACCCTTAACGGTGCAGAACTCACAATCCATACCGCATCCTCTTATCCTTTCAACTGGATAGACTTTAACCTTAGCGTAACGAAGCAAAGAAAAATCAGGCAAAGAGAACTTATCAAAATCCGTCAAAGGTTCTCTTTTGGGAGTGCAAAAAACTTGCCCATTATCAAGATATGCAATGCCTTTCACCTTGTTTATCTGAAGTTTTCCTTGTATAGCATCTAAAAGTTCTATAATTGTTTCTTCCCCCTCTCCCATAACCACATAATCAACGCCGGAAGACAACGCCTCGGCTATATTATCTTCAACAAAATGCTGTCCTCCAGCAATAGTTATAGCACCTTTATTTTTGTAAAAACGGGCTATTTCATAGAGTCTGGGTACAGTGCTTGTTAACCCACCATAGAATCCAACAACATCTGCGGGTCTTGACTTCTGTAAAAATTCATGGTCAGCTCCACCAGAATTGCCTTTTGGCCCGTATCTACGGAGGTTATTCTCATCAATAACCTCCGCGTCCCACCTTGGTATCTCATTCACTACGCTGGCAACACATATGGGCCCCAAGGCTGTAGTCCTATTAGCAATATAAGAATAAACATTAAACGCAGGGTATGCCGGAACCACAATCCTTAATCTATATCTCTTTTTTGATGAATCGATCATAATCATATTTTATTTGTTTAATTATACCACTTTTTCAGTAAAAGGGAATCTTAAGATTTGCTAATCATCTTGAAATAGGTGCAATTTGGGCACCAAGGAAATTGACTTTTAATTGGCAGGTGTAATCTCTTGCAGGAGATGGAGCTACAAAACAGAAAAATTTAAATGCCGAGGAGAAGAGTCTATTGTGCACAATGCTCTAAGTGTCGGAAAAACAATGAATTACAACATAACTACTTAATTACCAAAGAATTGTCTATTCTACCTGTTTTCCTAAGCTTTACTCTATTTTCCTGTATATTCCCTTTAGATGGGCACATTTTGGGCACAAGAATCTACTTCGTTCATCCACCATTCCAAAACCTTAATAAAAACGCTTTTAGTCATGATATCTTAAAATGTTACAACCTTCTTTCTATTGAATCAAGAGTACATATTAAATCTAATACAGTTGTATATAACTTATCCATTTCAAACCTTTGAAATATCCTAAAAACTCTAATGTTAATTCCTTAATTAAATTGTTTATCTAAGAAAGCTTTCAGTTTTTCCATTAAAACAATTGCTACTATCCTTTGTCCCTTCTGATTGGGATGAAATGGATCATCTTTAATCATCTCAAAATCAAAATGAGAATAGTATGGAAATAAATCTATAGTGTGCGTACTTAAGTCGAGTTCTTTTACAATCCCCATTACAGTTTGATACGTAATTCTGCCATAACCTGATTCTTCAAGTAAAGGAAATACTATAAAATAAAATGGGATTCCTTCTTTTTCTAATAGCTGCTTTATTCTACGCAAGGGTTCCTTGACGTTATCCCTAAGCACGCCCTTTTTCTTTTTTGATATTGATAAAAGTCGTAACGCAACAAACTCGTATAGCCTAGATCTAACCAATAAATGAGGATTTATCAACTTGCTGAGCCGTCTCCTACCATCCAAAGCTAACCAAGATCCATCTGACTTCTTTATAATCACAGGTGTTCCTCCAAAGTCATTTGGACAAAACTGTACTAATACTAAATCGGGATTTAGCTTTAATCCTCTATGTTTCAAATATCTGTATTCAAGTTCTGTATCATAGCCCATTACTCCTGCGTTTACAACTTCGATATCTTTATTTTTGTATCGGTTAATTAATAAATCTTTAAAATAATCTACATATTTGCCCCATTGCGTAACGGAATCACCCAAAACTAAAATTTTATAACTTGAAGAGCTATCTTGTATAATTCTCTTCATTTCTCTGTGTATCTCTTTTCTTTCATATCCCAATGTTTCATCATATTCATACAGCTCATTATACCATTTGGGCATTTTGGGGTCCTCCCAATGGTTCCAAACTAGTCGTAGATAATATACCCTATTACTAATCGGTAAAATACGCAAAAAGAACTCTAACAACAAGAACACGAAAAGAGTAGAACTACAAAGTAACGCACAATTTAGAAATAATTTTTTTATACGCATTTATTTAACTTTTTTAAAATCTTTAAAATCATTTTCTCCATACTTGCACTCAATTATTTATTCTAACTTTACAAACGCCTCCGCTATCTCTCCATAGTCCCCTTATAGCGCAAACATCTGTCGGTCAAACTGCGAATATATACTTTTCTTAATTATACCACTTCCTCAGCAAAAGGGAATTTGAGATTTGGAATCGTTTCAAGATAGGCACAAATTAGGCACAAAGGAAATTGGCTTTTAATTGGCAGGTGTAATCTCTTGCAGGAGATGGAGCTACAAAACAGAAAAATTTAAATGCCGAGGAGAAGAATCGAACTTCCCACGCCGGCCTTTTCAGGGCCGCGCTCTACCACTGAGCTACCTCGGCATGAAGGTGTTGGCTTATATTTTGAACAATTTTACCACAAAAAAAGGATATATCAAATTACTTTCGCTTGACCTGCTCAATGATTTTGGCATACAAATCCTGGGCAAGGGCCAGATTCGGAAAGCGGTATTTGCGAGCAGCGACCTTTAATCGGGTGGTATACTGGGTAACACGCATCAATTGAATCCACACGCGGCTCGAATCCGTCTCTAACTCGATAAGCCCCTGGAGCTTATCTTCTTTTTTAACTGTGCCGCGCGCCCGGCTGATCAAGATGGCTGCGCTCCACAGGTTTTCATAGGGAGTATCCGTATCTCCCTCCATGCTGTCTTTACTAAGACTGTACGCGCCTAAGGCGCCTGCAGCGCCTCCCAAAACAAAAACACACCCTGTCATCTGAACAAGCGCTAAAGAGATAAAAAATAAAAAGAAAACTGTTTTTCTCATCAAATCTCCTTTTTTAAAACGCTATCTTATTAGCTCGCTCAAGAGCCTCTTCTTGCGCCAAGCTATTCTAATCAAAACTCCCAACGTGATAAATATAGCCAGCAGCCCCAGCCGTGTTCCCAGGATAAAGGGACGGTTGTCTGAAGAGACATTTTTCATGAAAATGATGGGCAGCCACTCCTGCCATAACCACATCCCTAGAATAGTAAACAAAAATAAAGGCGTTATGTATTTAATAATAAACTTATAAATTCTCGGGACACGCATATCCGCGCCCCTATGGATCTCATCCCAGGCTTTCTCCATGCCAAAGACCCAGGCAAACAATATCGTTTCTATGGTGGCAAACAGGACCAGGAAAAAAGTCCCTCCCCAGAAATCCAGCTCATCCACCACTCCGTTTTTCAAGAAAAATATAGCAGGTTGGCATAATACAAACGCCACGATCCCGAATATCATAACAGCCTTTTTTCTGTCGATATCGAATTCATCTTCCAGGAACGCCACTGCTGGCTGGGCCAGAGAGACCGAACTCGTCATCCCAGCCAGAAATAACAAAAAGAACCAGATGAAACTAAAAAATGCTGCCAGAGGCAGCTGATTCAGAACCAGGGGCATGGTGACAAACCCCAGATTGAAAACGCCTGAGCGCGCAACTGCCTGAATATCCACAGGACCAAAGAAAACAAATGCCGCCGGGATAATGATACTGCCTCCTAAAATGACCTCTGTCAACTCATTCGTGCTGGCAGCAGTGAGGCCCGATAAAACCACGTCATCCCCTTTGGATAAATAACTGGCATAAGTCAATATCACGCCGATACCGACGCTTAAGGTAAAAAATATCTGTCCGGCTGCTTCAAGCCAGACCTTGGCTGATTTCAAAGCGGAAAAATCCGGATTCCAGAGAAAGCCGAAACCATTAGAAATATTCCACGTGGGCTTTGTGGCATCCGGCGCACCCAGGGTTATCACCCGTAGTAATAGCAGCAGGCCGCAGGCGAACAAAAGCGGCATCGCCCATTTACAAAGTTTTTCTATCCCACCTTTAATTCCATAATAGATAACGCTTATATTCAATGCAAAGGTGAGAAGAAAAAACAGGTAGGCTGGCCCCAAACCGCTAAAATACTCATTTTTCTCCAAACCCTGAAACCCGCTTAAAAAACTCTTCATGGCCGCCTGGTCCGTTATCCGAGTGTATTTTCCCATAAGCGCAAAAGCGCTGTAAGCCAGCGTCCATGATTCTATGTAAGTATAATAGATGAAGATGATGAGGGGTCCGAAGATACCAATAGCGCCGAAATATTTGACGAAACGGTTCTTCTGCCAGATGCTATGAAATATTCCCGGCGCTGTCCCATGTTCAAACCCGCCGCCAAAACGTCCCAGAGTCCATTCAATCCACATCAAAGGCATCCCCAGTAAAAGCAAAGACACAAAATACGGGATCATGAAGGCACCGCCTCCGTTGGAGGCGACCTTCGCCGGAAAACGTAAGAAGTTTCCCAGGCCTATGGCAGAACCTGCCACAGCCATAATAATCCCTAAGCGCGAACCCCAGCTATCCCTCTTTTTCTGTGGCTTCATGGAACCATCGCTCCAACGTATCGAGCGCTTCCTGGACTGCGGGACTTAATTTCTCTCCGAATCCTATATCTTGTGGTTGAATAATTAAAATTATTATATCGAGCTTCAAATTGTTTTTCAAGTAGTTAATTGTCAACGAGAGTGAGGCATTATGGGTCGAAAACAAATTAACTGTCTCAAGGCCCTCTCCTTCCATCTCCCTGAATTCTCCCGGCCTTCCTCCAAAATCAACGGCATCGATAATCACGACATTGTCCGGTTTATCCTTGATGACCTTGCCCAGGTAGTTTTCCGGATTAGGGCCAACATCATAAACGATGTAAGGCACCTTGCCCTTGATGCGACTGGCCAGGAGACTGCCGATGCCGTCATCATTATGCAAGGTATTGCCAATGCCTATAATTACGACCTTACCCTCTAAGTGCAATTTAAGATGTTCTAACATGTCAAATTTTTAGTGGTGCATCTTTGGCGGCAAATTCTTGAGCAATTATAACATTTCACACAAAGATCCCTGTTAACTTCTTTGATGGGTTTTAAATCTGATACGCATACCTTATGGCACTCTCCACAGGATGAGCATTTATTCTTATCCAAAGCAACTTTAACAGGACTAAATTTGTTTAATTTTCCATAAATAAGCCCTAAGGGGCATAGAAAGCGGCAAAACGACCTTTTAATGAAAAATGTGCTAAAAAGCAATAGCCCTCCGCCAATAATTGTTACCTCATGAAATACACCCATACCTCTTTTACTGAAGAAACCAAATCGCAATTCAAGAAATATCAATAATACGCTTAAAAATAGAGTGAAATATCTGGTCTCCTTCCATTTATTTGTAATCTTTATTTCTTTAAAGCGTAGGGTATGAAATATATCCTGAATAAAGCCTACTGGACAAGCCCAACCGCAAACCAAAGTTCCCAAGACTAAGCCCGTACCCATTATAAATGCTAATGTTATAAATATGGGAAAGTATGGAATGAAGGCGATTCTCTGTGTAGTGCCTATCGGACAAATCCCAAAGGAAAGTGGACAATTTGAACACGGAACGCCCTTATTGCATACAAAAGCGAACTCGCTTAACGTAAATAAAGCTAATTGCGTAAAACCCCGGGCAGGGATAGTCCATCGTTTAATAATTAATATTGTGGCACTTAAAAAAGCAAAAGCTAAAAAGATCCATAAGAGCAAATTGTGGGACATGTTAAAATCTATTTTCATTAAAAGGTAGCCCTAAATCTGCTATAATAATCTTTCCGCAATGCTTCGGCCCATCACCTATGGTCATACCCTTTTTCTTGGCGACAAAAGTAACGGTTTTATTAGCCTTGATGCAACAACCGAGGACCTTTCCTGTATCGGCATCTAGGCCCGAAGGAATGTCCACGGACAAGACATACCCTCTAGAAGCGTTTATCATCTCAATAAGAGGACGAAAAATGCCCCGTACCTCACCCTGCAATCCTACACCCAAAAGGGCATCTATCAATAAACTGTTCTTTTGAATCTTTTTTCGTACCAGATGTAAATTATCTTCTCGGATGGACTGCACCTTCTGTCTGAGTTTTAAAAGGACCTGGAGATTAACGCCGGCTTCGTTTTTTACATCAAGGGGTTTTCCTGCTAAAAAAATCTCAGGTTTTATCCCCTTTATCAAAAGATGCCGCGCTGCCGCAAAGCCGTCTCCTCCGTTATTACCTTTCCCGCAAAATATGACGACGGCCTTACGTCCCTTCAGGACCTTTAAAGCCTCTTTCGCCACAGCCCTTCCCGCATTCTCCATCAAAACCAGCGTCAAAAGGCCTAATCCTTGAGCCTCTCTATCAATGGCTTTGGCTTCTTGAACAGTGAGGATTTTAGAATTTCTTACCATGACGGTATGGCCGGGTCTTGTTGTATTCTATTTTCTTCAGGAGGGTCTTTTCCAGGTCGATTCCTCTGGCTCCGCAATAATCGAAGATGCGGATACAGCAATCGGCTAATTCTTCGGCAATGGCTTCATTACTGGCATGCTGCCGCATGGCTTCTAACGCTTCGGATAATTCGGAATGCATCAGCGCAATCAGCTCTCCTTCGTTACGCTCTTCGTCCCACCACCCTTTTTCTTTGGCTATCGTATGACAGATTTCGATAAATTCGTGGATTCCCCGTTTATTTTCCTTCATAGACATCCTTTCCCTTTTCTTCTTTAGGATTAAATGCGCTCGACAAATGTTTTGCAAAAAGCTCCTTGGCATGGTTACTCGGTGAAGATACCTCCCATTGCGTATTTCGCGCGTCTCTCTCTTCAAAGAATACACCCACGGGAGTCGTGTCCTCATCCGATACATAAAAAGCAATCATATGATTCTTGATATCTCCCGAATAGACATAAGCGCCATGACTCTTCAAGGTCTCTAGCGCCTTGGCATAACAGGTGGTATAATCAAGAGGAACAGTTTCCATGATAGCGTCCTTGCGGCCTTCTTCCAGGACTTTGGTCGATACCCCTGCAAAACCTTTTGCAGCCTCTTTTAGGGAAGCGCAACCTGATAAAATTACAAATTCCAAGCACCAAATTCCAAATAAGCACCAAATTCCAATGTTCCAAACTCCAAACAAGAAACTTTTTTGTTTGGAGTTTTGGGATTTGGGATTTGGGATTTGTTTGGGATTTGGGATTCGGGATTTGGGATTTGTCATGTTTCCTCCTTGTCTATTCATTGATAACCTTCCATATCTTATCCAGATTCCTGCGCGTCTCTTCTTCACCTCTTTTGGCAAACTCACTGGCACGATGAAGCTCAAGCCAATAGAGACCTGATGTATCAGGATGAAGCACGATATCCGCTAGCGTCGCTTCTTTTTGCGCGACTTCAGATTGGAGAATCTCGACACTGCTAAAGATAATATCAAGGATATTAGTGTGAAACAGGCTCTTGAAATGCTGCCTGAGCCTAAACCAGTTTTTTTTCTTCAAAACCTCACCTGTTTCGACCACCTGTTTCTTCAATCTCTCATACTGTTTAAGGATGTCTTCCCTGGAAGGAGTCACATTAACTGCAATAATTTTCCTGACGCCCATTTCAAACAGGGGTTCGGTCGGCAAAGGGTGGATGACCCCGCCGTCAAAAAGCATCTCCTCCTTGAACCGAAAGGGTGCAAATACCCCTGGCATGGCGCAGCTGGCCATCAGGGCGTCAATGAGAAGACCCTTATCAAACACCCGCGGTTCCTTTCTTTTCACGTCACTGGCAATGATCTTTAAGGGGACCTTGGCATCATAGAAAGTCTTTTGGCCTACGTGCTTCTTAAAAAAATTGAGAAGCTTATTCCCCTTGATAAATCCGATGAGGGGAAATGTCAAATCCACCAGTCCCCAGATATTTTTAGGCTCCCTGAATTCCTTTGCAATTTCAAGTATTTCATCGCTTGACTTACCCAAAGACCAGAGGCTGGCAATAATGGCACCTACGCTAGATCCTGTGATGATATCAATAGGGATCTTCTCCTCTTCAATGACCTTCAGGACTCCGATATGGCAGAAGCCATACCCCACCCCCACCCCCAGGACCAGGCCAACCAGGCATTCGGAGAGTTGCCGGGAAATTCTACGAACGGCCTTGGCGTATTCGCAATCAGGCCTCTCAATAATCAATCGGCCACAGGACTGATCATCTATTCTGGGCAAAGTCGCAAACACATCCTTACCCAGAATCTGGGCCTGCTCCTCATGCGTCAGCTCTGAAAGCCTGTATTCATTAATCACGACCTTGATCTTTTCTTCTTTAAAATTAAATTCCTCCTTGAGCCGTTCGATAAGAAGGTAGGTCTCTTTTAAGTCAACTGCCGCACTTCCCGTTAAGATGTGAATCAGATCAGACTGATTCAACAGGCCGAATATGAAACGGTCCATAAGAGCGGGAAGGTCCAAAAGGATGTAGTGATAATCGTTGACCAATAAACTCAAGAGTTCCATCAGATTTTTCATGGAGCCTTCATCTTCTTCCTTGTAATAAAAACAGGCAAGGTCAATCCCGGCGGCTGTTTTTATAATAATATCCTCCCGCAATCTTTTGTAATCAATCCTGTTGCCAAAAAGCTCTAAAACAGGCGCCTCCTGAATATCCAGCCTGCGGGGGAGGCTGTGGGTATAATCAAGAGGGAGGATATCCAGAATGATGACGGATTTACGAGTCTCTTTGGAAAGGCTTAAGCCCAGGTTAAGGGCATACACGGTTTTTCCGGAGCGGGAATGTGAACTGAATACGGAGATGATGTTGCTTTCAAATATGGTCTTTTGATGGATGTCTTTGCGTTTCAGCCTACGGGAAAGCATACGGCTTAGGTCAATAGCCAGGCGAGGGATTTTTTTCAGAATAACGTCGAAGTTATCCTTTTTAATGACCAGGAGCAGGCAGTCATTCAAAGCCTGCGCAGTCACGGAATGCGGTTCATCGGT
>SMTZ1_10014318_pt1 | contig 25433 bp, 24 predicted proteins | sample DeeMarSWOR136_30_FD_25667 | JGI IMG/M metagenome (IMG submission 25667)
TTGGAGGGGGAACTGAATTCCCCCTTCCAACGCTCGCTTCCGCTCGCTGCCTCCCCTTCTCGGACTTGCGCCCTGCGACCAAGGGGGCATACCCCCTTGGTATGGCTTTTTCCAAGGTAAAGTTACCTCGACCCAAGAAACTAATAGCCATTTAAAGCCTAACTTAGCCCAGTTTAAACCTAATTTTACACTTATTCCCTACTTCTAGTAAGTGTAAATTAGACCGAAAATCCCCTCTCATCTTATATGGTGGGAGGGGATTTTTTTTATAAAAAAGAATTCTAAAAGAATTGAAGGCAATATTAGTTGAAGAATAAAGCATGAGTAGAGATGCAAGTGAATTAGGCTTCTTCCATTTTATTGTAATTTTAACCTAAATATGAAGTGGTAAAATTATTACTATTTTTCCCTTGACTTCATATTTTCATTATGTTAAAGCTTAGGTGGTAAAAGGTGGCGGAAGATATAAGGTCAGCAAAGTAAAAGCTATATCAACCTAAAAAGCTGCACTTTACCAAATCTTTAAATAGCAAAGGGAGGATAAGAATGAAACGGTCGAATTTTTTACTTTCATCATTATTGCTCTGTATAGCGGTTTTATATTCGAGTTGCGCAACTATAATGCTCACCACTTCCCAAGAAGTAAGTATTTCAAGTAACCCATCAGGAGCAGTTGTAACCGATAATGGATTTCAGCTCGGTAAAACACCCTTGGTCGCTAGCCTAAAGAGGAAAGGAAATCATAATATTAAGATTGAACTAGAGGGATACCAACCATATGAGGTAGTTCTTGCAAGAAGTATGAGTGGCTGGATCTTTGGCAATATTATCTTCGGAGGCATTCCAGGTTTAATTATTGATTTAATAACTGGTGGCGTATATGTTCTTAAACCTGATCAAATTCAGGCAGAATTGATTAAGCAAGGAATTAACCTTACCATCGGTGAAAATCAAATGTTTATATCTGTAACGATGAAAGCTGACCCATCTTGGCAAAAGATAGGTGAATTAGAAAAAATAAAATAATCCTTTACCCATAAGTTTCTTTAATTTTCCAGAATAAAAAATAAGGTAGATAATTATATATAAATTTTACCTTTGAGAATAAAAAAATGATTCAACAATACAGAGATCTGATAAGAGACTTTCGTTTTGGAATTACGTTGGCTTCATCCCTAGTGTTAGGTATCCTTATGTTGTTTTACAAAGACGGGACTTATTATATGAAAGAGGTACTTGTCCCATCGCTGGCTATCTATGCCCTTGGAACAGGGTTAATAGGAGGATTACAAATAATAATCACAGTCTTCCAAAATACCAAAGCTGAAGCGAGGGAGAAAGGTTCATCGAAAGGCATATCAATTCTCTGGCTGATTGTGATAATAATATTACACGTATTGTGGTTTGCAGGATTCTTTATTTTTAATGTACTTAATGGGCTTTTTAATTAAGTTTAGAATCTTAAGATTGCTAGAAAGGTGAAAAAATGATTTCACTTATTCTAGACTTGAAATGGAATTCCCCAAGTAAGGGCCTACCTCCTTGGATCCCCCGACGAACTGTCCGATCGTCAACATAACACGATGCCGGCAAAGCTCACGGCTGACTGAGTAGGCCCTTCCTGCCAGATCTCGTAATCAACAAGGATACCTCTGAGTGGGCTTAAAACCTCCAGAAGACAGGCCATGGTCGAGAATCCGCAGACATGGTAGCGGTCCTCGACTTTCCGGGATTCGGCCCAGAAACCTTCGATATCCCCCCGGCATAGCCCATCAATCAACCTCTGATCATGCTCCCTGACATCATTCAATAGGGACCGGGCGCTCTGGTCGTGCCCGAACTTGAGGCCCACATGAGAAAAGTCAACCCCGGCAACGGCCAGAATTCCGGTGCCGTCCTCTTCCAGGGAAAGCCTGAGTTCTTCCAAGAAACCGCCTATGGCTGGAATCTCGGAGGCCCGGGTGACCTTGGCCAGCACTTCATGAAAAGAGCCGAAGAGGACGGGGACGATGGAAAAGCTCGAGCCGAATAGCTTCTGGAGGAAGAGGAGCTGAAGCTCCAGGGAGTGCTCGCTACGGTGAGCCATATCATCCGGAGCGACGACTTTCTTTCCCGCCTCTCTCAGCCTTTGAACTAGCGCTTTATCCGTATTCACCCTCCCCAGAGGAGTCTCAAAATCTTTCTCGGTAAGAGAAACAAAATAGTCATGAAGGCGATGGCCGGTCCCGAGGAGAAAGACCTTCTGCGGAGCAGAATCCCGGATGGCCCGATAGGTTCGGGCATACACTCTTCGACCTGCTTTCAGGTCAATATGGGGCGCAATAACCGCTCTGACCTTTTGATCCTTAAGCGGCGGCGAGGAGTCTTTCTCCGAGCTCAAAATCGCATCCAGGTATTTCTCGAGCTTGCTTGGGTCCGAGGGATAGGAATGGCCGGCAAGAGATGATGCCCGCACTTCGAGCCGTGAGTACTCGTCGATGATCCTCTCTCTTTCCTGACGATAACGTTCACTGTCCAGAAGATGAGCAGAATCCAACTCCTCGATCATCCTCTCCACATACTCCAAACTGATGAACACGCCGCCCTTGCGCCGCATGAGCTCCACCTGAAAATCCCTGGCATCACTCTTTCCGTCGATAAGGCCGATGAATTCCAGGGCTTCGCCGTGGAGAAGGATCGGCTTCGGAATCAAGCCCAGAGAATCTCTGGCCAGAAGCCCTTTCTTCCCCTCGAAGGAAGCAGGAATGAGCTCGATATCCTTCCTCAACCTGGGAACTCTCATCGAACCAGACCCTGATAAACATGACGATTATCCATTAGCCTCTTATTATTCACTCCTTCTCCTTTAAAAACAAGAGAATTTTCAGCATCTCTATCTCTGCAATCAGGAAAACATCCGTCCAATTGGGATCCAGCGCCGGTTCCTCTCCATCCGGAGCCCATGGCGGAGGGTGGGGGGTCTTGGCGAGGATGGAGAGGAACCGGCGCTGTAACATATTTCACCTTCCAAAATTCTGATGTCCTGGCCACCTGTCTTTTCTTTTGGTCTGAAAATGACTATAATTCGGGTTCGGCAAAAATCATCAACAAGGAGGACGCATGGAAAGCATAAAAAATATAGAAACCAAGGAAGACGCCATAAAGCTCTTGAACGCCGCCCTCGAGCATGAATGGGCGGTCAGCTTCGAATACACCATTCACGCCTACTCCATGCCCAAGGGAAAATTCTGGTACGAAGACCCGGTCATGAAGAACCGGACAGACGCCCGGGCCCAGACCATCCAGATCGGCATCGACGAGATGTACCACGCTCTCCAGCTCGGTATCATCATCACCCAGATGGGAGGGACGCCCTCCTTCAAGACTGACGAGGTCATCCGCTACCCGAGAATCATCGATAACCTGAACAGAGACAAGATGACCGAGGATATGGTGACCAGCCTCTATCAATCCACCGAATTCAAGGAAGGAGCCTTTCCCAAGATCCAGAACATGGTCCTCAACATCTCCTATGACGAGGTGCGTCATTCCGACCAGTTCGTCTCCATGATAGAAGCGATCAGAAAGGATGGCGCTGAAGACACTCTCTGTTTTCAGCCCAGTCCGGAGAACGCCGATAAAGAGGAAGTCCGGCTCCTCCACGAGATCACCCGCCTGGAGAACGAGCTGATGCATCGCTATCTCAAATACGTCATGCTCTTCAGCGAACACCAGGACCTCAGCCAGCGCCTGTTCAAAAACTCCATCGACCATATGAGGCACTGGGACAAGAACGCCGGCCTGTTGATCAAGATGGACGACGTCATCCAGATAGAAAATGCGGAAAAAGATGCCGAAGGAGTGGAAAGAAGCCGCCGTCCCATGCCCGATGTCTATCCGGGCGATAACCGGCGCTCAGCCCTGGAAGCACTGCTGCCGGCTGAGGAAACCCTGATCGCCAGGTATGAAAAGCTCATCGGTCTTATCCCGGAGGGAGAGATCAAGGACCAGCTCAAGATCCATCTGGCGCTCAACAGAGAGCATCTCTTCACCCAGGAATGGCTTCTCCGGAATGCTAGGAAAATCAAGGGCATCAAGTAAAACCAAGTCATATAGCGTTTCGTAATAAAGATAAAGGAGCAACTGTGCTCATGAAAAGTACGAAAATGAGCTAATAGGGAGGTGGCGATGAAAAAAATAACAACCCAGATCAAAAAATTCCAGCATTTCTATCCCTATTCTGTGGCCATTGTGGGAGCCCAAACGGATAGCCAGCTCAACTACATGGCCTGCGCCTGGCATACAGCCCTCTCTTTTGACCCTCCTCTCTTCGGCATCCTTATCTCCAAAAAGAGGCTCACCCATCAGGTTATCTCCAAAGCCAGGGAATTCACGGTGAACTTCATATCCGCGGATAGAGTGAAGCTCTCTGCCCAGATGGGAAGAAGATCAGGGCATGACATGGATAAAATCAAGGAATTCCAGGTCAGGCTGTCTCCATCTCGAATCATCCGGTCTCCAATCTTGGAGAACGCATACGTCGCGTTCGAATGCAAGCTGATCGATACTAAATCCTACGGAGACCACGACCTTTTTGTGGGTGAGGTCCTGGCTATCCATGAGGAGGAGAAAAGCTTCACGGCTGAAGGAGTGCTTGAGCCTCGAAAAACCCAGCCACTCCTCTACCTGGGAAGTGACTTCTACATCACCATCAACCCAGATACTCTCATGCATGTCCTTCCTGATTGATGCTTTTAATGAATCTGGGGAGGCATGCTCAAGAAAAAACTAAAAAAAAGGGAGGTTCAGATGGTCCGTCCATATAAAAAACAGCTATTTTCTCTGATCATTCTTGTATTTTTTGTCACGGGGATAATCCACACCCAGGAAAAAAGTCCCGTACCAGCAAAGTTTGAACTGACCATCGACAACATCATGAAGGGAGAAGAGCTCATCGGGACAGCGCCTTCTAACATCATGTGGTCTGTGGACGGGTCAAGACTCTACTTCCGCTGGACAAAACCAGGAGAAGAAAGGAGCGAATTCTACGCCATCACACCGTCCAACCTGACTCCTCAAAAAATAGAAGCCGAGGACCTTCTCAAGCTTCCTCCTCTCCCTTCCCGGGCAGCCTTTTCCCGCTATTCCCGGTACGTCTTCGGTATGGAGGTCAATTTTGACAAGGAAAAAAAGAGGGCTGTCGTCGTCCGCAACGGCGACATCAGCCTTCTGGACGTAGCCACGGGAAAAATCACCCAGCTCACCTTCACCGACGAACGGGAATCCAACGCCAGCTTCACTCAGGACGGCGAAAAGATCTACTTCACCTTTCAAGACAACCTCTTTCTCCTTTCCCTCAAAGACAACATCCTCCGCCAGATGACTTCCATCTCCAAAAAAGCTCCGCCTCCCCAGAAAAAGCCAGATGAAGTAGAGGAATGGTACCTTAAGCAGCAGCAGGAGCTCTTTGAGGAATTCAGCCGGCCACGGCGAGGAAGAGGCATGGGAATGTTTCCCTCCTTCGGAAGCGGCAGCCGGAGACAGCCGTTTTTTCTGGAAGAAGACCAGTCCATCTTTGGTCTTGACCTATCCCCGGATGAGAAATACGTGACATTCCTGCTTTCAGAGAGCCAGCCTGAAATCAAGCAGACCATCGTGCCCGACTACGTGACCCGAACCGGATACACGGAGACGATCGACTCCCACCCCAAAGCGGCCCAGTCGACGCGGGACTTTAAGACAGGGATCATGGATGTCTCCACGGGCAAAGTCCAGTGGGTCGACTACGGCCAAGGCGAGAGAAATATTTACTCCTACCAGGTCTTCTGGTCGCCGGACGGAAAAAAATGCGCCTTGACAGCCAGCTCTGAGGACCGGAAGGACACCTGGCTTCTCTCGTTGGATCCAGAGAGCGGAATAACATCAGTCATCGAGAATATCCATGACGACGCCTGGATCGGCGAATACGGCCTGAGCAATGTCGCCTGGTGTCCGGACAGCCAACATCTCTTCTACATCTCGGAGAAGGACGGGTATGCTCATCTGTATAAAGCCTCCTGCGACGGGGCAAAGAAAACACAGCTCACCAAAGGAAAATTCGAGGTCTCCAGCGCTCAGCTCTCCCAGGACGGAAAGAGATGGTATCTGATCTCCAATGAAGACCATCCCGGGGAGACCCATTTCTATTCCCTGCCGATTGAGGGGGGAAAACGGACAAAGATCACCTCCTTGAAAGGACAGAACGAGGTCATCCTCTCCCCGGACGAATCCTCCCTGGCCATCATCCACTCCTTCAGCAACACACCCCCGGAGCTCTACTTCCAGCCAAACGAGCCCCAGGCCAAAGCCCGGCAGATAACACTTTCGACATCTGAAGAGTTCCGCTCCCACGACTGGTATGACCCGGAAATCATCACCTTCAAAGCCCGCGACGGAATCGATGTCTATGCCCGGCTCTACAGGCCCAAGAAGTGGCATACGCAAAGGCCGGCAGTCATCTTCATCCACGGTGCCGGCTACCTTCAAAACGCACACCGGGGCTGGAGCTACTATTACCGGGAATACATGTTCCACAACATCCTCATCGAGAACGGCTATCTCGTCCTGGATGTGGACTACAGGGGAAGCAAGGGCTACGGCCGCGACTGCCGAACTGCGATCTACCGGCATATGGGCGGAAAGGACCTGGATGATATCGTCGACGCCGCCCGCTTTCTGGCTAAAGAATATAAGGTCAACCCGGAGAGGATCGGGACCTACGGCGGGAGCTACGGCGGGTTTCTCGCCCTGATGGCGATGTTCAAAACCCCTGATGTGTTCAAAGCCGGAGCAGCGCTCAGGCCTGTTACGGATTGGGCCCATTACCATTCCGGCTATACCGTGGATATTCTCAACCTCCCTCACAAGGACAGCGAGGCTTACCAACAGAGCTCCCCCATCTATTTTGCTCAGGGGCTCAAAGGCGCGCTGCTCATCTGCCACGGAATGGTCGATACCAACGTCCATTTTCAGGACACGGTTAGGCTGGCACAGCGTTTGATCGAGCTCGGGAAGGAAAACTGGGAAGTGGCCATCTATCCCGTGGAAGGACATTCCTTCCACAACAGCTCTTCCTGGGCAGACGAGTACAAGCGGATCTTCAAACTTTTCGAAGAAAATTTGAAATAAGACACATTTTCCGTATAATAGTCATAAATTGAATGGAAACCGCAACCCGTATAGAGAATCTCCATAAATCGTTCAAGCTGGGATTCATCCCTCAAACGAAGAAGATCCTCAAAGGCATCTCCCTCACCGTGAATCAGGGTGAGATCTTCGGCTATCTCGGCCCCAACGGCGCGGGCAAGACAACCACCATCAAGTGCATCCTCGGCCTGATATTCCCCGACCAAGGGAAGATCGAGCTTTTTGGCCATCATCACCTCTCTCTTAAGGCCAAAGCTCAGATCGGCTTTCTTCCGGAGAATCCCTATTTTTACGACCATCTCACCGCCTCAGAGTTTCTCTATTTCTACAGCCAGCTGTTCCTCATCAAGAAAAATGAACGGGAAAAAAAGATCAAAGACCTTATTCAGGTTGTCGGGCTGGAGAAGTCGGCAGACCTCCAGCTCAGGAAATTCTCCCGGGGCATGCTGCAGAGGATCGGCCTGGCTCAGGCTCTCCTCAACGAACCTTCCCTGGTCATCCTGGATGAGCCCCTCGGCGGCCTGGATCCCATCGGAAGAAAGGAAATCAGGGATATCATCGTCCGGCTCAAGGAGGAAGGGAAGACTGTCTTCCTCTCCTCCCATATCCTGCAGGATATCGAGATGATCTGTGACCGGGTGGCCATCATCGTCAACGGTGATATCATCAACCAGGGAGCCCTCCAGGACCTGATCTCGGAGAAAATCCTGTTCACGGAAATCGTGATCTCGGGTGTGGAGATAAATGATCTGGAAAACATGGGAGAGCCTTTCAGCGAGCGCGGAGGGAGGATCCTTCTCAAGGTATTCAAGGAAGAGGACGTGGAGAAAGTCCTCGAGTTTGTTGGGTCGGAAAAGGGCAAGATCCATTCCCTGATTCCCAGGACAGAGACTCTGGAGGACCTGTTTGTGGAGATTGTGAAGCAAAGATGAAAATACGAGCTATAGCTTTCAACACTTTCAGGGAAGCCATCAGGGACAGGATCCTCTATCTCATCCTCTTTTTTGCCGTGGTCTGCATCGGCTTTTCGCGCCTGCTGGCCCTGCTCACCGTGGGAGACCGGGTCAAGATCATCAAGGATGTGGGACTGGCCTCGCTCTCCCTTTTCGGGGCATTGATGGCCATCATGATCGGAACGGGCCTGGTCTATAAAGAGATCGAAAAAAAGACGATCTACACCCTGCTCTCCAAACCTATCCACCGCTTTCAATTTCTGCTGGGGAAATTCTTCGGGCTGGTCCTGACCCTGTTCATCATGCTCCTCCTGATGAGCATCATTTTCCTCGGTCTGGTCTTCTTCCATACCTTCAAAGTCGAATGGCAGCTGCTCATCGCCATCCTCTTCATCTTCCTCGAGCTCTGCCTGATCACCTCCGTGGCCCTGCTTTTCTCCTGCTTCTCCACGCCCATACTGAGCTCCCTCTTCACCCTGGCTTTCTACCTGATCGGTCATACGGCCTGGGGCCTGGAGATTCTGATTCAAAAAATCAAGTCCGGATTCGGAAAAGCCCTGGCCCAAGCACTCTATCATTTTCTGCCGGACCTTGAAAATTTCAACTTCAAGACGGAGATCGTACACAACCTTCCCATCCCCCCCAAGATCTTCCTCTACTCCATACTTTACGGAGTCTTCTACACGCTTTTTGTCCTGATCTTAGCCCTGCTCATCTTCAGGAAAAGGGATTTCATCTGAGAGCCATGCCAAAACGATACTCCAGCGAAAAAAACTTCAGCACGCTCTTCCTCGTTGTCCTGCTCCTCCTGACCTGCGGCGTCTTCATGAACCTGAAGATCGCCACCGACAGGATCATGCGTAAAAAAGTCCCCGGCTCCTCGATCATCTACCTCCCCAAAGGAGAATACCTCAAGTTCGCCACCTTCGGCTATTCCTCTTTCCTGGCCGATATGATCTACCTCTGGGCCATCCAGTACTACAGCGACTATACTATCCCGGACAGCTACCAGTATCTTGAACATATCTTCACCATCATCTCCGAGCTCGACCCTCAATACTTCGATGCCTATGATGTCGGAGCCTTCATCGCTGTCTACGAGGCTCAGGACCTGGAGCTGGGGCTGAGAATCCTGGATATGGGACTGGAGAAAAATCCCCAGGAATTCTGGTTTCCCTACATCGCCGCCCATTATCTCCAGTTCATCAAAAAAGACCATGAAATGGCTCAGGAGTATTACAAAAAAACGATGAGCATCGAAGGCTACCCGCCCATCGTCAGGCGTCTCTACGCCGATGCTATCTTCAAAACCACGGATTACAAAGGTGCCTGGCAGGCAGGATGAGAAGATAAAGAGAGTTGCCGCCAACCATCTCTACAACGTCAAGGCCACCATGGATATCGAGATGCTCAAGGACGCTATCGCCAAATACGCGGAAAAATTCGGCCGCAATCCCGCGGATTTGAGCAAACTCGTCTATGCCGGATTCCTGAAGGCCATCCCCAGGGACCTGGATGACAAGGAATATATTTATGACGCCCAAACAGGAGAGGTCAAGACACCGACAATCCCATGGAAAAGATAATCATCATCACTGTCTTCGGGCTTGCCTGGGGAAGCTTCCTCAACGTCCTTATAGAAGAAGATCAAGGTTTACGATAACATTCCCGTTATCTCTTACCTGGTTCTCGGAGGAAAGTGCCGCTTCTGCAGGGCCAGAATACCCCTCTCCTACCCTTTGGTCGAGGTCCTGACTCCCCTGAGTTTCCTCATCCTTTATCTTCACCACTCACTGAGCTTCTTCTTTTTCGCCTCCAGTCTGTTTGCCAGCGCCATGATCGTGCTGGGCTTCATCGATTTCTACCACCAGATCATACCCGATGAGATCACGCTGCCCGGGTTGGTCCTGGCTCTTGTCTACTCGGCATTCCGGGATGACTTCAGTCTCACTCAGGCCTTGATCGGGGCCGTGACCGGAGCCGGGTTTCTCCTCCTTGTCTACGGAACATATTACCTGGTACGCAAAAAGGAGGGATTGGGCATGGGGGATGTGACGATGATGCTGCTGATCGGAGCCTATTTAGGCTGGCGCCAGACTTTTTTCACCCTGATCCTGGCCTCTTTTGTCGGAGCGCTGGTGGGCGTGTGCTTTATTTTCTTTCGAAAAAAGGATTTTCAGTATTCTCTTCCCTTCGGGACCTTCCTGGCGCCCGCAGCCTATTTCTCTCTTCTCTGGGGCGAGAAGATCATCCGGGCCTACCTGAGTTTATTCAAGGGCTTGACTTAATAAGGCTGGAATCCCAGACTCTTTCAAAGATAAGGCAATGGCGTTAAAAACCTGACTGGAGCGAAGCGATTTCCCTTTCGTTTCGATCTGAAATATTACTCACGCAAAATGGAAGAGATAGATAATTTTTATTTCTCGATGAGTACCGGAGCAAGCTCTTCCTGCCAGGATTTGACGCCGTAAGGCAGGTCTTCCATGTCATCTCTTTTCAAGCCAGCCAAAGCCCGGTCATAGTGAAACCGGGCGTTGGAGCTGAACTCAAAGGTATTGGCGATAATCGAGCCGTAGAAATCGATGTTGCTCCGGAAATCTACGTGAGCCCGGGGCACGTAGACCGCACCGTAAAAGTCGGTGTTGGAATTCCAGGTCATGGTACCGTTGAAGCTGTCCGTCCCCAGGATCAGAAGTTTGGTCGGGTCCTCGGAGAGGTTGTTGATCTGGGAATTGCTGTTCTGGCTGAAGGTTCCGCCGAGATAGATGGTGACGCTGACGCCGTCAGCGATGTCGAGCTGGCTGTTGCTGGACATGGTGAAATCGCCGGTGATGTAAAGCGTCACATCCGAGGTGATGGTGAGCGTGGAGTTGCTTCCGAGGATGAACGAGGTGTATTCCCCGCTGGCGTTGATCGTGCCCACGTCCCCGACTCCAAGACTGTATCCTCCCATAAAAGCAAGGCCCTCGGGTGGTGTTACCGAAGGCATCTCCTTTTCTTCGACAAGGGCCTTCTTTTCGCCGTCGATATAGGAATTCCCCTGGGTGATGATCACCGACTCCGGGTCGGACCCAGGGCCAGAGACAGCGTCGCCGTAGATCTTGGCGTTGGGACAGAGGTCAATACAGCCCAGCAGGTCGCCGTTGGTGCCCACGTCCCCTTCCGTACCCACGTTAGTCCCGCCGTAGGGGCCGTCCGTCGAATCATAGCTGTCCACCTCTGCCGCCGATGAAAAGTCCACATCTTCATCCCCGAACACGGCAAAATTCCAGGGGTCGTACTTGACCTCCTCCAGCTCGACTCTGGTCGCCTTGGCCATGAGCGCCGAATCAGAGTAGGATAATATTCCCGTGGCTTCAATCAGCGGGGTCTTGGTCTCGGGATTGTGAACCTTGATCTCGATATCGCCGACCACGTTCCCGCTGGGAGTTTGAAAGGAAGTGATGGTCATCGTGCGCAGCGCAGCGTCCCCGTCCCAGGTGGTGATATCCCCAAAATTCAGCTCCCAGACAGCCCTTTCAACTCCGGCCTCCGCCAGGGAAAGGGCAGCACAGGATTTAAAGGATTTATCCGTGAGCCTGTTTTCAGCTGAAAGCTGGCTCATGAACGGCAAAGCCAGCAGCAGCAGGAAGCCCATAAGGATGACTGCGATGACCAGGACAAATCCCTGTTCGTGTTTTTTTCTGTTTGTATTCATAGTTTTTTTAATCATTTTAATCCCCCCTATTTTTTTTAGGAAACTCTCTCTCAGGGTTTGAAAAACAGTCACTTTCTTTCCTTTAATAATATCCAACATCTGGATTTCCTAATCCATTTTATTCCGCAGCTTCACTCCCGTCTGGAGTGTTTCCTGGTAGGAACGGCCCAACATATTCTTGCTTGAGGTCAGGTTGATATCGACGCTGCACAATTGACTGAAATCCGCGACAGCAGAAAGGTTGACTCCCTCGGAGCTTACCTGGAAGGAATTGACTCTTGTGGCCAGGAACCGGCTGCTGTCAGCTCTGGAGCTCACTCCGTCTTTGGCATCCACGATCCTTTCCAGCCTGCCGGAAATCTGAGGATGGAGCCTGTAGATTACATGGTCAAATTCGTATTCGATGTCGATGATGTATCCGCTGGCATCTATCGACGGGAGGCGAAGGATAAGACAGCTGTCTGATGCCGTGTAGGCATCCCAGGTCGGGAGCACCTGAACGGCTTCCTTGATATCCCGGGACACCCAGGTCTGGACATGACGGACATCCCGGAGCACATCAGCCCTCGAGCTTTCGCTGATGAAATAGCGCTGACTGGCTGTATAAAGAGAGAGCAGGCCGGTGACGATAAGCGAAACCAGCGCCAAGGCGATCAGGAGTTCCATCAATGTCAGGCCTTTTGGCCTGGATCTCTGAGTTGAGGTCCTCTCGCTTTTTCCTTTTTTTCTTTTTTTGATCATTTTCTATTTATCCCCTTTTTGGTCACATAGGTAACGACTTCCTTGCGCATCTGTCGTCCCCGGTATGTCCAGGCCACGCTCACGGTCAATTTCTTGATCTCGGCACCGACTGAGTCCTCGAGGCTAATGACGCCGCTGCTGTTTTCCAGATAAGAAAAATTGTCGTTGGTGAAAGAACTATCCATGGTCAGGATATCGTTATAGTGCATGTTGCGGATGAGCTCCAACTCCTTCTGGATGGACTGAGTGGCGATGGTCATCTGTTTCATCCTCATCAGGATATCAAAGCCCTGAATAAAACAGCTGAGGAGCGCGGTCAGGACCACCGTGAACAGCAAAATGGTGATCAACACCTCGACCAGGGTGAACCCAGCCTCCTTTTTTCTCCCTTTGTCTATTGGTCTTTGTCTTTTTTCCCTGATTTTCAAAAGGACCATTTTCCCTCTCCTCATCGCATAGAGCCTTTTACCACGGAAAGAGATGGCGTCTGAGGAAAGAGAGAAACCCAGTTAAATCCATCCCTCTTGAGCACGGTTCCTGCCTTTCTCTCGACTATGAACCTGGCTGTCATGCCTCTCTTGAAGGAACCCGTGTAGGCCACTCTGCCGATCGCTTCCACCACCGGATTGTCCTCGTTGAGCCATTTCACCCGGATCTCGACATCACCGGTTTCTTTTGAGCCCGGAACCTGCCAGGAAGAGAGCGTCAGCGTCTTCAGCCGACTGTCCCCTTGCCAGTAGGCAATCTCACCACTGTTCATCTCCCGGATCGCTTTCTCCACGCCGGCTTGAGCCAGGGCAAGCGCAGAGGAGTAGACGGAAGGCTTGTCGACACTCACGGGCTCCCTGTTGATCTCGATCAAGACCGGAAGAGCCAGGGGAAGCAGGATGGCCATCAAAGCCAGACCAATGAACAATGAAGACCCTCTTTCCTTGAAGTATCCTCGATACCTTGCTTTCTTGAAGTCTTTCATCGCCCCAACCTCCTGTTGCTTTTAAACTGTCCAGGCAAAGCCTGTCCATATCAAATCCATTCCGAGGAATGTTTTGCCACACATTTTTTGACTTTGAAAATTCTGACCCGGATAGCTGTCTTTTTTGATGTTTTCCATTGCAGGAGCTTTCTTTTCCGCCTTGTTTTATACGCACAAATTTAGTCGGCAGATGAGGATAGGAATCACTTATCTTTGAAGATGATTTTGAGGGTGATATTTTTATAACCCCCTCCCTCCCCCTTGAGGCTAACCTGGTTTATTTCCAGATGAATCAGGATTGGGCCCGGATAACCGGAGAAGCAACCAGGGAAGATACAGAGGCCTCGGGGGAGGATTTCGATTCGAGCCTGCTGATAAGGCAGAAAAAAGCGCTCAAGGGGAGTAAAATTCACATTAGCTGAGCGAAAAGGAGAAAAAGCGGGAAAATCCGGCCCTAAAACAAGCGATTAGTCTTCAATAAAAAAGAGGACCTGTTTCCAGGGTCAGAAAAATGCCTGTCAAGCCAGCAATAACAAAACAATCAAGTTTATCCCCGTGCGACAGAAATGAAGAGCCAAAAAAGGCCTGCTCCTTTTTATCATATTTCCATGAGATTGCCGCGCTGCGCTCGCCATGACACAATAAACCCATAATGAGATAAAAACTCGTAATTATATAAAAAGAAGATAAAAAAAAACGGCTCCCCTCTTGGGGGGAGCCGTTTCTTGCTTTCCTTATTTTAAGGACTACTCCGCGTCTTCAGCGGAATCTTCAGCAAACTTTATCTGATGATCTTATAGATCTCTCTCCAGGATTTCACCTTCAACAGGGCAATGGCGAACTGTTCCAGCTTCTGGATCGTGGAGTCATATTCCGTCATCCGTCCTCTGTCTCTCACCCAGGGTCACCGCAGCTCTGGTCTTGATGGAGAGCTCCAGGCTCTCGACCGGTCCGGTGAAGGTCTTGAGAGCGGTGCCTCCGATGAGGGAACCCGCCTCAGCCTGGATGAACCGCGCGTAAAGCTTTCCGACACCGGCCAAGCTCTCGCAGGGGTCGACGCTTTCGATACTCCCGACCAGGGTGCTGAAGTAGACGATGAAATCCGCCACCTTGGGATCAGCCCAGACTTTCTCTCCGACCGCGAGGTTGCCCATATCCTTTTCCATGGGCAGGCCGACAACAGCCGGGTCGCCGAGGAACCATTCCACCTCGGGGACCGTGCCGTCGATAAGAGAGATGAACGAGTAATTCACATCTCCTGTTGCCCGGTCGTCTCCCCCCGTCCCGAAATACAGACGGGGAACGGTCTCCGCTGAGATGGGGTTGACCCAGATAGCCGGCTTGCAGACAATCGGAAAATTGTTTGAATCCTCATATATCACTACTCCCTGCCAGTCATCAGCTTTTTTAAACTCTATACTGATATCCACCTTCCACACTCTCCCATCCAGGTCCGGGATATAGACCCTATCCGAATAGCCATCCTGGTCGAGATCGACTACCTCTGGAGAGGCAGGAAGTGTATTAGGAATGTTCCAGCCTAAAGCAGCTGTAGTATCCACTTCTGTTGCATCAAACCCCCAAAAATCAGCTCCTGTTTCAATATCTACCGCATAAAAACGATCTCCGACTTTATTAACAGGGTCATTGTCATAACCAGTCCCAGAGCGGCTGCGGGTCTTCAGGGTCAGTGACGTCTAGAACAAAATAGTAGTTCAACCCACCTGCCAGGGCGCTTCCGTGTCCGGGCCCCTGGCCGCAGATCAGGATCGTCTTCCATTCGTCCGTACCGTCGCCGTCTGCATCGATGAAGACATCAGCGGCAACAGGGCTACCGTCAACATAGATGTGGTGCTCATAATACCTCTGGCCGGTGGAGGGGAAGACCTCCCACATATCCCTCAGCCGGGGAAGAAGGTTATAAGGAATGAATCCCCACAGCTCTTCTCCGGTGAGCGCGTCAAAGCAGTGGAGCATGCCGTCGTTGGCTCCCAGATAAATGACTTTTTTCCTGTCCGCCCAGTCGTTCATGAACGTCTGGTAGTTGGCTCCCATCCTCTGCGGAGCTTCCATCGGAGGCCCGACCACGATCGGGTTGGAATGGTTGCTGTCTCCGAGCTTCCAGTCGCGGTCCTGTCCCCTGACGAAATTGATCAGGCCTTCGTTGTCGTTGTTCACATCCTGGAGGATCGGTCCCAGGACACCGACATTGGCGGCCGTAAAGTCAACGCGGTCTAGAACGCCACCCGACTTAACAGCAGTATAGATGTTCCGGGCGCTGGCGTCGCGGTCCCTCAAAAGGAGTCCGGCATCCCAGAAGATCTCGACTCCTTCCTGGACGATCTCCCTGCCGGAGGGCTCGCTGGCGTTCGGCCGGGTTATGGTCCTCAGGACAGAATACGTTGTATCTTGAGGAGTCATTGTTGAAACATCATAGGCCCGTAGATGGCCATAAAAGCTGGGATAATAGAACGTGCTCCCGATGATCAGTTTTCTCTGAAAGGCCAGCTCATCGGTCACGGTCGCGGCCACAGAAGTCCGGGAGTATTCTCGCCGGTCGACATGGATGTATTCGAAATCTATCTCGCCTATCCAGGGAGTGTCGAAGGATGCACCCGAGTACTCCTCCATCGGATCCTCGGGAGCGGAGAAAACAGCCTTCCAGAGGAGTTTGGACCCGAAATGCTTGAAGGAGTAGGTGGGCAAGTTATTGTAATTGTGGATGTTCGCGCCCTCCCAGGTGGCGAAAAGCTCCCAGTCCTCACCGTTGTTGGAGAGGTAGAACTCGACTTTCAGGCCGTCCTTGGACTTGCCGCGCGTTCCCATCTTGAGGTTGGTGATGGACGCTTTGGTCACCGCGAACTGGAAACTGTCCAGAAGAGGGATCATGTTCAGCGACTGGGCCTCTCCGTAGGTGGTGTAGACGTTGGCCAGGTTGTTGACAGCCAGGTAGTAATCCCCGGAATCGTTAGCATCGGCCAGGATGACGTCGATGTCTCCGTCCAGGTCGTAATCCAGGGATATTCCCATGTCGCAGTCGTTTTCGGGTTCGATGATGGGCTCGCAGTTGTTGAAGCATCGCCATTCGAAATCGATCGGGGGGCTTCCCCCTTCGACCACGCCTTTGTTCTTCCACATGTACATCCTGGCCAGGTTGCCGCTGCGCCAACGGTCGTTGGCAGCCATGATATCGACCAGGCCGTCCTGGTCGAAATCATCGACCATCAGGGCCACTGTCCCGATACAATTAGGGTCGCCGTGGGGAATCTCATGGCGCTTGAAGAAACCCGTTCCGTCGTTCTCGTAGAAGACGATGTAGGGCACGTTCTCCACGGAGCCCGTGACTACATCGATGTCTCCGTCCAGGTCAAAATCTTTGGCCTTGACGGATGAGCCGCCCATCAGTTCTCCGACAGGAAAGCCGGGCCTCTGGTCGTAGCTGAGTTCAGTAATGGTGAAATTGGCCAAGTCAAAACTGGCTGCGCCAGGGTTTCTGACCAGGTAGATCTCATCATGGCTGACGACCAGGATGTCCGTGTCGCCATCCCTGTCTATATCTGTCGAGCAGAGGTGGTCAGCGGACCAGCGGCAGTAGATCCCAGCATCCATGAACCTGGTGGTGAAGTCAAGACTCGGCGCCTGGAAGTAGCGGTTGAAGTTCGGGTCGTCGGCTGTGCCGTAGTTGATGTACATCCCGGCGACGAACCCATCATACACATCCTCGTCCGGTATATTCTTGTAGAAGAAGAAATCCATCAGGCCGTCGCCGTTGTAATCGCCGGTGGTGATGGCTGCAGGCCCGACCGGCAGGTCCCAGTCATAAATCTCAAAAGGGTCGACATCAAAGATCAGGCCGTCGTCATCCTCTCCGTCCAGGTTCACGTCTTCAAACCGGTTCCTGACAAGAACCAGGCTGTCGGTGTTGATGTCCAGGCCGATCAGGTCAGGCTTACCGTCACCGTCAAAGTCTCCGGCCTCGCAGACATAAATCCGCGCGCCCATTCCTGCGGGGAGCGTCACTTCCAGGTTCCCGCCCAGCCAGTTGAGGGTGATCGGTCCCGGCGGCCAGTAAGCTACCGAGGTCATCGCTGCGTTCTTGTAGATATCGGTGTCGAAATCCTCGACAACGGTCTCCGTGTATTCTGTACACGAATCCTCCTGCGCCCAGAATTCGAGGCAGAACAAGGAGATGATTATGAGCAACGGGAGAAAAATCGTCCTCATTTTTTTTCTTTTGCTCATTGTATACCTCTCTTTATGATGAATTTTATCAGGTTCCCGGAAGCTGAATAGCCAATTCGACTTCAATCCTGGATGTCGTCATGGTGGCCCCTGAACCGACACAGCCGATGCAGACCAGCAGGCAATCAGCCGGGTCAGGGATACCGCCTCCGGCTTCATCATTGATCAAAAAGGCGGTGAAGGTGAAGCGGGGATCAAAACTGCCGTCAGGATTCTGGACATAGAGCTGGCGGCAGTAAAGAACTGTATTTATGTTCGGGAGCCCGTCCTCGTCAGGGTCGATCAGCTCCAGAATTTCCTGGTCGGTCAATTTCCGGAAGTAACCGTCCGATGCGGGATCATCGATCCCGGCCGGCTGGATCAGGTACTGGCCGTCAAAACGCACCCAGCTGCCGTTGGCAAAATTCTCCTCGATGGTCGTCCAGGCCGAATCAAAGGCGGCGTCAGCACCATTGTAGGCCTGCTGCTGGGAGCGGATATTGCCCGCGACCCTGGGGCCGGTCCCGGTCACCGTGAGCAAAACGATCCCGATGACCTGGAGAAAAGCCAGGACCAGGATGACAATGACCAGAGCCATGCCCCTCTCTGACGAAGAAGGGGTCTCCTGCTTGTTTCTTGCCAATGATCTCATTGTTTCCTTCACTTTTTCCCTCTCTTATATGGTCCCGGTGTTATACACGTTCAACGACATATTCCTGATGTTGGCGGTGGACTCCAGCAGGAATCTTCGGTGTCTGTCCATCTGCGCTCCTGCCGGGGAATCGGCGATAGCCGGTTTTGTGTAGATATAGGTCGCCTCGGAGGGCGGGGTTCCGGAGACGCTCACGTAGGGATTCTCGGTCCTCCCGAGAACCATTATCCTCACGAACCGGATTCCCCCGAGTACGGCAGGGTCTGTGAAGTCATAGATGTCGCCCCAGTTGATGAAATCAAGGCTGCTGATGAGCGTATCGCCGTTGTTGTCATCGAGCAGCTGGTCGCCGTCCATATCCCCGTGGTACTGGAACTGCAGGTCTTCGCAGTTCAGAGCCAGGGCCAGATGGTCGTAAGCGTTGGTCATCGGGTTCCACTGGGAGACGTAGACCACTCCGGGAAGTCCCAGGTAGCCGTTCGACCCTGCGGTCAGCCCGGGATAATTGCCGTCAATGTCCAGCCAATACGTCTTGAGCTCGATAAAATGAACCGTTCCTCCGCTGTAGTCAGCGCTGGCGCCGCCGGGAACAAGCCCGTTGGGCAGGGTCACGTTGATGGTGTTGAAGGTTATAGTGCTGGAGGCGAAGTCGACGTCCGTGATCTGGCCCAGCTCGCCGTTAGTGGTGTTGTCTTGAGGATTGGGGAGGATGAGGATGGCCCGGTTCACATAGCCCAGTGGGTCTGCGGGATAAGCGTTGGCCGTGTAGGGATAGAGGAAAAGTTCGGTCGGCTCGAGCGTGATCGAGCCCGTGCCGGGAACATAGGTCTGGATGAGGAGCCTCAAGGGATCGGAGTTCCCGAGGAATGTTATCCGGTCTGTCTGATAATCATAACTGGATTGATTAATATCGTTATTCACTCCCTGGATGAAATAGGCGGCAAACCTCTGGCTCACGCCAGCGCCGATGGACTTGACATCCCTGGAGATAAAAAACATGGCCGATCGGACATCATGCTGGAGCGAGGCGAACTGCTGCTGGTCCACGGACAGCCTGTTGCTGCTCACGTAAAGGGACAGCGTGGCCAGCACGACCAAAAGCATGATCACAGAACCTATCAGAATTTCAATGAGAGTGTAGCCTCTTTCTAAGTGTTTTGAAAAGACTTGAGGGCTGAGCCCTGATTTCTTTTTTCTCATCTGTGTTATCCCAGTTTTTCTCATGATTCATCACCTGCTGATGACCGTGCCCATATCCGCCCGGATCTGATGCTGGGTCGGATAATTGATCAGGTCCTCGACGCTCGTCTGGAGCTGGGATGCCGGGAAGACCCGGACTCTCACATCCCAGTTAAACCCGACCGCCTGGATCACGGTGATTCTTCTGAAATCCATATTCCCGTCACTGTTGACATCGATCTGCTCATCGACCGGGCTTGCGGCCAGGTCGTTCAGATTCGTAGCGGGCAGGTTCCTGAGAAAATCGATCTGCTGCTGGGCGAGAAATATCGAGTTGGTCATCCGGTCAGAGCGCTGATTGTTCATCACGCTGAAGGTGAAGAGCTGAGCCAGGGCGAGCAGGGCCACACCGACGAGGAAAATCGCGAGCGCTGTCTCTATAAGAGAGAAGCCTTCTCTTTTTATCCTTCCGGGTTTCCCGGAATTCTTCCTTCTTTTCAGAAAATACCTTATATTCATCATCACTCTCCACCATATGCTTTGGCGAACTGGACAGAGCCGCCGATATAGACGCTGACTACTCTCAGGTCAGGCTGGTTATAGTGTTCCAGTTTGGGGCTCTGGATGCTGATGCTGTTCTGGGTGCTGTCGTAGTTGGAGACAAACCCCAGCGGTGAAAACTGGACGATCTGGTTGGGGAAGCTCACGGTCACGGTGAATTTGGTCGGGATAAACCTCCTGCTAAAGCCGGGCATTGAAGTCCAATTCCCGGGAGTGTCTTCTCTCTCGATGTAATAAGACCACAGGTTCATTTCAGCTTGGTTTATAAAATCAAATCTCACTCTGTGGTTGATCCTTGTCTTGACTGCCTCGAACTTGGCCCTTTGGAGGGAGGTCAGGACATCCCGGGACACATTCTCCAGGTTCCTGATCTCCAAGGAATTGATTATACTCGGATAGAAGACGAGAGCCATCATGCCGATTATGGCCACAGCAATTATAATCTCGATAAATGTAAACCCTCTCTGTCTTGATGCGTTAAGATCCCTGTTCAAGGATTCCTTGTGCTGAGAGATTTTTGATATTCTTTTCATTTTTTCCCTCACACGAATAGAGTCGGGGACTCAAGGAAAAGTATGCAATTTGCCTTCATCCTGTGCTCGATTCGCCCCTTGGGCTCCGTTCTGTTCGACTCTCCGCTCCGCAGCTTCGCTATCCCCATGTTTTTCTTGATTTTATCCATTTTCTCCAGCATTTTCAAGGAGTCCCTGTATCGCATCAAAACAGAAGAACCAGCGTGATGCGAAACTCTTCCCTTATTCATAGATAAATGTAAATCTACATAAATAAAGTCTAAGGTTAATATATAGTATTTCCAGTATTCGTCAATAGCCCTTGAGGATGAAATCACAGGTGATATTTGTTCTTGAATATTTAACCCTCTGCAAGGAGTAACCTTCACCCCCAAAGAGTAGTGCCGGAATCAGGCTGAAAAAGTGCCTGTCCCGTCCCTTTTTCAGGGGAAAAATGAAAAAGGAATCTCCTGACCTTTTTGAAGATCTTATTCCGGCGTGCATAATGACTTAAAAAGGGGGTTAGTCCTTGCAGCAAATTCTATGGTTTGGATCCAGGCTGTGACTTCATTTTTAATTGAAAACGGGGTGATTTTGCCAAAAAAAAGGATTAGAGCTTGATATCAGACATTTTTTTTATCTGGAAAATATCGACGGTTTCCTCTTTGATCCTGAATCTATCGGAAACCGGAAGACCCAGGATCCAGACGATCTCGTCTCCGGAGAGGAAGACAGGATGCTTATCCCTCTCGGAAAGAGGAATCCCTCTGGCCCGCATGATCTCCTTGACCTTTTTCTTGCCGGGCGCGCCTAAAGGCTGGTAGCGGTCCCCCTCCCGGCGGTTTCTGACCTGAAAAGGGAACTTCAGCTTCTCAAGGTCGAGGCATGCCTGGGTTCGGTCGTCAAAACGGAGAGACGATGCTTTTTTCCTCAGCAGTTTTTTCCCTGTAAACCTCAACCCCAGTCCTTTGATCTCAAGAAGCCCTTCCCCGCTCCACAGGTATTCATAGTCATCAGCACGGGCCCTCTTCTTCACAAAGACCCGATTCCCCTCTCTCCGCAGGACCAGCCGCTCTTTCAGCGAATATTCTTTTCCGTCCGCAAGAGCCAGCACGGATTCCACATCTTCGAAGGAGATCTTCCTCAAGTTACCCCTCAGTCTGGTGATGAATTCCCGGATGACCCGTCTGGCCAGCGCCCGGGGAAGAGAAGAAAGGACAGGGAGGTCGAGGGAAACATCGGCGTTCTTACCGACGATTGCTTTCCGGGCCTTTTCCCGGGTGATCTCATCCAGCACTCGGTCTTCCTCCCGGATGATAGCGGCGACCCTCCCCAGGTGCTGGACGATGGCCGGCTCAAAATTTTCCTGGAGATAGGGAAGAAGGTCGAGCCGGATCCTGTTCCGGAGAAAGCGGCGGTCAAAGTTGCTCTCATCCACTCTGAATTCGATCTTTTTTTTCTTGAGGTAGGCCGCGACATCCTTACGTTCTACCTGGAGAAGGGGCCTGACGATCACGCCGTCCTTCATCGGAAAAATCCCGGCCAGCCCCCGCAGCCCGCTTCCTCTCATCAGCCGCATCAGAAGCGTCTCGGCCTGGTCGGTCAGGGTATGACCCGTGGCCACCTTGGCCCTGCCGATCTCCGAGGCTGTTTTGCCTAAAAAATCATACCTGAGCTTTCGGCCCGCCTCCTCGATATTCAATCCCGAGGCTTCAGCTTCGGCCCTGACGTCTCCACTGCCCACAAAAAGAGGAAGGGAATACTTCCCGGCTACGCTTCTGACAAACCGCTCGTCCTCCTCTGCCCCGGGACGAAGCCTGTGGTTGAAATGCCCGAGGAAAAGCTCAAGGGACCATTCCTCGCGGAGCTCAAGGAGGAGATGAAGCAGGGCCGAGGAGTCTGCTCCGCCTGAAAAGGCGATAAGGACCTTTTCCTTTGGCTCCAGGAGGCCAAACTCCTGGATGGTTTTTTTGACGATCTCCAGAATCATTGATTACGGCCTTAACCTCTTTCTTGTCTGAAATCAAGCCTCGATTTTTCTCTATTTTCAGAAAAAGAGATTGCTCTTATCTGATCCGTTGAATAACAGGAAAGTGGCGGTGGAGGGATTCGAACCCCCGACACTGCGGATATGAGCCGCATGCTCTAACCGCCTGAGCTACACCGCCGAAGGCACAAATTTCCATAGTCAACTTGGATGGGGAACTGTGGCGGCGGTTACACCCCATCAAAAGCCCATGGTGGCGGGTGGGGGGGTCTTGGCTTGGATGGGGTGTAACCGCCGCTGCACCTCTCGATCAGACGAGAAGGCGGGGGATGAGCGGATTGATCCGGGTCACGATCTCATAATTGATGGTCCCCACCAACGAGGCCAGGTCATTGGCGGTGATGCTCTCCTCCCCGTCATTCCCGAGGAGGACGACTTCCTCTTCCGCTTCTACTCCAGGGATATCGGTCACATCTGCCATGATAAAATCCATGCACACTCTTCCCCGCAACGGCGCACGTTTGCCTTTGACCAGGACATAGGAGGAATTGGACAGGCGGCGGTCATAGCCGTCATAATACCCCACGGGGACCACGGCCAGGGTTGATTCGCGGCTGGCCCGGTAAGTGCATCCATAACCGATAAAAGCGCCCCGGGGAACCTTCTTGACCTGAACAACCCTGGTCTTCCAGGAGAGGACAGGTTTCAGGAGGAGCGGCTCCCGGTTCTGGAGGCGGCAGGAAAGAAAGGTTTCCTTGGATGGCCAGAGCCCGTAGATGCTTATTCCCGCCCGCACCATATCGAAATAGGTGTCCGGAAAAAGAATGGCCGAGGCTGAGCAGGACATGTGCTTGAGCGGAATTTCGATCTTATTCTTCTCCAGCATCCCAACGATTCTCTTGAAAGTGTCGAGCTGGTACTGGGCATAGGAATGATCCGTCGTATCCTCGATGTTGGCAAAATGGGAGGAGATCCCCTCCAGGACCAGTTCAGGAAACTCCCGGGCCTTTCTGGCAAAGGACAGGACATCCTCCTCCGTTATTCCCTGGCGGTAAGTTCCGGTCTCGATCTTCAGGTGAAGATTTGCCTTTTTCCGGAGCTCACGGCAGACCTGAACGAGCCGGTCGAGCGTCTCGAAGTTATAGACGGTCAGGCGCATCTCACCGGCAACTGCCTCTTTCAGCCCCTCGAACGGAACATAGCCCAAAGCCAGTATCGGACAGGTGAATCCTTTTTCCCGAAGAAGAACCCCCTCTTCTAGGGATTGAACGCCCAGCCAATCCGCACCGGCCGCCAGCGCGGTCTGCGAAACCTCCAGCATCCCGTGCCCGTAGGCATTGGCCTTGACCGTGGCCAGGAATTTTCTCTTTTTTCCGATCAGCTTGCGGAATTGCCTGATGTTGTGAGTCAAGGCAGAACGGTCGATTTCCACCCATTGCAGGAGTTTCTCGGATTTCGGTTTACTCTGGACCAAGGAAGATCAGATCTCCGTCATCACTTTTTTCTGGTCAATCCGCTTTCCCAGCTCATTTTTACGTAATATCGTATCCCGCCTCTCCATCCCAGTGGAGATGATCGCCACTCTGGCCCCCACATGGTCCTCGAGAAGCTTGATGTAATCCTTGAAGGTTTTGGGCAAGGAGCTGAAATCTCTTATCTTCCCGACTCCCTCCTTCCACCCCCGGACCGTCTTGTACTGGGGAGCGACCTGGCTCAAAACCCAGCTTTCGGTGGGGTAACCGGGGAGAAGCTGTCCCTTGTACTTGTATCCGACGCACACCTGGACCTCATCCAGGCCATCCAGAACATCTGGCTTGGTCAGGGCTATCCGGTCGATACCGTTCACCCGGCAGGAGTAGGAAACAGCCACCGCGTCAAACCAGCCGCAGCGTCTGGGACGGCCGGTCGTGGCCCCGAACTCATTCCCCCGTTCACTCAGGTATTTCCCTGTTTCGTCGAAAATCTCCGTGGGGAAGGGGCCGCTGCCAACCCGGGTGGTGTAAGCCTTAGTCACTCCCATAACGGAATCGATGCACTGCGGTGAAATCCCCAATCCCGTACACGCACCTCCGGCAGTGGACGAAGACGAGGTGACAAAGGGAAAGGTTCCATGGTCGATATCCAGGAGCGTGCCCTGAGCACCTTCGAAAAGAACGGACTTCCCTGCTCTCATCTTTTCATCCAGGAGAAGCGAGACATCTTTGATGTATTTTTTGATCCGGGCCGCGTACTCTTTATACTCTTCATAGACAGTCCTGGCGTCAAAAAGGGGCTTTCGGAAATGGGTGAAATAGATGTTCTTAAGCTCGACGTTCTCCTCGATCTTCTCTCTGAGCACATCGAGATTCAGAAGGTCTCCGACCCGGATTCCCCGGCGGGCCATTTTATCCTCGTAGGAAGGACCGATCCCCCGGCGGGTAGTCCCGATCATCCTCTTTCCCCGTCTTTCCTCACACACCTCTTCCAGCAGCGAATGATAGGGAAGGATGAGATGGGCGTTCTTGCTGACTGCGATGTTATCATCGACCTTGATCCCGTGCCTCTTCAGCTCTTCCAGCTCTTCCAGGAAAGCCCGGGGATCGAGGACGACTCCGTTACCGATGATGCACAGTTTTCCGGGGTGGAGAATCCCGGAGGGAACAAGATGGAGAACGATCTTTTTGCCCTTGACGATGACCGTATGGCCGGCATTATGGCCCCCCTGATAGCGGGCCACCACGTCAAAAGACGGGGTCAGAAGGTCGATTATCTTCCCTTTGCCTTCATCTCCCCATTGGGTGCCGACGACGAGCA
>SMTZ1_10001352_pt1 | contig 25430 bp, 20 predicted proteins | sample DeeMarSWOR136_30_FD_25667 | JGI IMG/M metagenome (IMG submission 25667)
ACCTCCGCAAACCGTAACATGTGCCACAGGTTTCGAGTGGAAAAACTCGAACCGAATTCGGAGACCAATTGTGTCGACAGTGTCGACACAATCTCCTCACCGTAATCCGCTCGCTTCTTTTTGAGGATGTCTTGGCGGATGCGTTTGCCCACCTGCCAGTAGAGCAGGACCAGCGCAGAGTTAACCTGGCGGGCGACATCCTGGCGCGCTTCGATGATCAGAGACCTCAAATCCTGGAACAGGCTGCTGGATATTTGAATGGGTTTTGTCATAACCGTTCTGGCGGACGTTGTTAAATTCTTAGACTCATTTCGCTCATCAGAGCTGCATAGCTCGCTCACTATTTAAAACACTTGATAGCATCAATATTCCATGCTCCGTGAAGGCATAAGGACGATACTTGATGTGCTGGCCTCTTTTTAAGGTCACAATTTGTGACCTCAAGTTCCCGCACTCCTCCAACGTCAAACGGAACATAAAATCCGATGTGAACCGCACCCCTTTGAAACAAAAACAAAAAGCCCATTCCTTTTGAGAATAGGCTTTTTGTGGAAACCTTCGGATTTTCATCACCCCCTCGCGAGGATGACTTAATCTACCAAAATCACAACAAATAATCAAATTAAATCGAATGCAGAATTAAGCTATTTTGTTGAAGCAGATTCTGTTTTTTGGACAAACTGAATCTTTCCAGTCTCTATTCCTTCTAAGAGATATTCGGGGGTGGTCATCACCTTCAGCTTTCCTTCGAACGGCACGCCCTGCTTCAGGTTATGTTTGCAGGAGAGGCAGTCGGTGAGTAAGATGTCGGCCTTCACCTCCTCTGCTTCTTTGACTCTCCGCCGGGCGATATCCCTTGAGAATTTCGGGTAGAATCCCCTGATTCCTCCTCCTGCTCCACAGCAGAGCGATCCACCAAGTTGTTTCCAAGTTTTTCCAATAAATCTCTCGTCCCGTTGAAGGACCCAAGACCTCTTCCCAGATGGCAGGGATCATGGAAGGTGATCGTAGCGGGATCCGCGTCTGACGAGGTGAATGAGAAATGTTCAGCAAGAAAGGAAGTGAGGGTTCTGAAATGAAGACCTGTTGGGTGCTTGCGGTCGTATTCCAGAAAAGTTTTCAGACAGGTGGGGCAGATAAAAAGGACCTCACGGCCTCCGGCCTCTTTCACTTTTTCAATATTCTGTTTGATCCGCTCCCGATTGGGACTGGAACCCGTCTCTCCCTTCACCGCTTCGCAACAGACCTCATCGATCAGAGTGAAATCGACGCCCAAACGATTGAGAAGTTTGATGGCTAACTCGGTTGTTTCACTCTCCGTGGCCACTCCCACACATCCGATATAGAGGACGACAGAAGATTTCTTTTTCGGAACCGGAAATTCCGCTCTGGCCATTTTTTCATAAGGCGTTCCATACCGATCGATGGAAGCCTGAAGCTGTTTGACTTCATCGAGCTCAGCAGAGATCTTAGCATCCTCGAGGCCTCTTCTTCTCAGATCTTTAAGTCTCTCTCCAGCATTGATGCCGAAGGGGCAGACTTCTTCGCAGAGACCGCAGGTGGTGCAGAGGAAGAGCCCATCTTCAACTCCCTCTCTTACCCCATGAAGAAGGGAGGAAAGAGCGACTCCCCTTCCCCCCAGCATTCCATCCGCTCCAAAAAAAGGGCCCACAGCATTGTAGGCTGGACAGTCGAGGAGGCAATTGCCACATCCGATGCAATAGAGGAGCTCCGAAAACTCCTTGCCCGTGTTTAAAATTTGCCTTCTTCCATTGTCAAGGAAGACGATGACGACTTCCTCTGGTTTATGCATGCCATAAAAAAGCTGCTTTTCAATATCCGAAGACTTGGATCTCCCCGCCACGATATCGATGAACGATGGGAAAAGGGCCCCAGTGGCAAGAAAAGTTTCCAGTCTCAGCATCAAGATGGCATCCTCAATCGTAGGATAGATCTTATCAATGGCCGTGATGAGGATATGTTTCTCCCTTATCCGGACCCGGGTGATATTTCCTTCATTATGAAGGATCAAAGCTGCCCCCTCTTTGGCAGCAATGGCGTTGGCTCCTGTGATACCGATTTTCGCTTTCTGGAGATATGATTCGATGTCGAACCTCACCGCCTCCATCTCGTCTTCCGGTACAGGGCGGACCTCCTTCTTGAGATGTTCAGAGAGGATTTCGGCAATTTCATAACGGGAGAGATGGACAGCAGGGGCTGTGGCGTGGGAAGCCCGGTGACCGGCAATCTGGATGATCCGGTCACCAATATCCGTCTCAATGACCTCAATGCCATGTTCATTCAAAAAGTGGCTGAGTCCAATCTCTTTGGAAATATTCGATTTCGACTTAACCACCAGTCTTTCATCACCGATCTCTCTGAGGATAACCTCACAGGCCTCTTGACGATCCTTGGCCTGAAGGACTTTAAACCTGTTCTGCTCTAGGTGAGAGATCGCTTCTTCGAAGAGATCCCAGTTTCCTACAGATTCGGATCGAAGGCGCTTCACTTCCTTTCCGATCTTTTCCAAGTCTCCAAACAAAGACAGGTTCTGCCTCTGGCGCTTTCGGGTCTCTTTGAAGGCGCGCCATTGGTTTTCCAGGTGAGACTTCTTGATTTTCTTTCTTAAATCGTCATATTGCTTTTGGATGAGTCCCATTCCTGCACTCCGTGATCCTTGTCCCTGACTCGTGTCCGTCTGTAATTAACAAATTTAATTTTGCCCTTTTTCGGTTGATAAAACAACTTCTTTTCTAGCCTGCATTGGAAAATAGGGCTCTGTTAGGTATAATTAAGGCGATTTCGCATTTCCGAGTCTTTGTTCGCTTTATTCGATATCATTCGTTCTATTTGGCCTTCGAAGCAATGAAAAAAAAGGTCTTTCTGGTCAGCCTGGGCTGTCCAAAAAATTTGGTAGATTCTGAAGTGATCCTTGGGCTTCTCTCAAGGGCGGGATACGCTCTCGCCCCCCACCCCTCGGAGGCTGAGATTGTGATCGTCAACACTTGCTCTTTTATTCAAGATGCGACCCGGGAGGCCATTGAGACCATCCTCCAACTCGCACGCTATAAGGAGAAGGGTCGTTGCCGTCTTCTGGTTGTTTCAGGATGTCTCCCCCAGCGCTACGGGAAAACACTGGAGAAGGAATTCCCGGAAGTTGATCTCTTCGTCGGCACAGGGGATTTTCAAAACCTTCCACAGATTCTGTCGCAGAAACAGAAGGTCAAGAGTTTTCTATCTAAATCGGCTTTTCTTTATAACGAAGAGACACCCCGAATTCTTTCGACCCCCTCTTTTTTCGCCTACGTTAAAATAGCAGAGGGCTGTTCCAATCTTTGCACCTTCTGTACGGTTCCAAAGATCAGGGGACTTTACCGTAGTCGAAAGATTCGTTCTGTCCTCGAAGAGGCTAGGAGGCTTGTGGATCACGGAGTCCGTGAAATTATCCTCATCGCCCAGGATACGACCGCTTATGGGAGGGATTTAAGAGATGGAACCAATTTAGAAAAACTCCTGAAGGGCCTCACCAGAGTCGATGGGCTCCGCTGGATCCGATTCCTCTACGCCTATCCCAAACCGGATAATTTCACTCAAAATCTTCTTGAACTCATGGCCCATGAGGAAAAGATCTGTCCCTACCTCGATCTTCCCATCCAACATATTGATGATGAGATCCTCAAACGCATGGGCCGAAGATCGAGAAGCCACGACATCTACAGCCTCCTTCAGAAAATTCGGACAGCTCTCCCGGAGGCCAGCCTTCGGACCTCCCTCATCGTTGGCTTTCCAGGAGAAAAGGAGAGACATTTCGAGGCCCTTTTGCATTTTGTCGAAAAGGCCCAATTTGACCATCTGGGGGCCTTCAAATATTCAGCGGAAGAGGGAACCCCGGCTTCCCGGTTTCCCGGTTCGGTCCCTGAGGATGTGAAGGAGGAACGACTGGGAGTCCTGATGGATCTCCAGAAAAAGATCTCCTTAAAAAAATATCGAGGCATGGTGGGAAAAACGGTGGAGGTCTTAGTGGAAGGACAGGATCGACGAAAAAACCTTATAAGAGGAAGGCTCAAAACCCAGGCTCCCGAGATCGATGGCTCCGTCTTTCTGAAAGGAAAAACAAAACCTGGTGGTTGGGTGGAAGCTCGAATCACCAAGGCCCTCCCCTATGATCTTTTCGGCCGGATCGAGAGAATCATCCCTTAACTTGCAGATTTCAAACTTCAGATTGAAGATTCTTCCCGGGGAGAGACATGTTCAAACGTTTCGAAAACCTTTTTCCCCTCCATGGGACCCCCAAGGCCCCGCTTGAGGAGGGGGATGGTGAGCCTGCGAGGTTATCTCGAAATCCGTGCTTCATCTTAAATTTGCGATTTCAAATATGAAATGGCCTCTCGAACCGCCTTTTCTCTTGACGACTAGGGGGAAATGAGTTAATTTAGAAAATCTTACATCAAGGAAAGATAACTTCTGAATCTCACATGGGAAATAATGTTTGAGAGAGCCTAAGGCCGAATGGCACAAATGGCAGTGAATGAAACGAATACTCGATATGCTCTTTTCGTCAAATCAATACAAATCTATTTCATAAATTGAAATTCGCCAATCACCCCTCCCCTCTCCCCCAATTTGGGGGAGAGGGGAGGGTGAGGGGGAAATCATTCGAAAAATTCGATCAGGAGGAAAGGCTGACATCCGGGTAGATGGAAATGGATGAATCGAGTGAATTGATTCAGCAAAGGGTTCGAAAACTGGAAGCCTTGAGGAAGGAAGGGATCGACCCTTTTCCCAATGATTTTAAAGTGACCCACACCACTTCGGACATTTATGAGGCCTTAGGTTCTAGGTCTGAGGAGGAATTGAAGTCTCTTGAGGAACGATTTTCTCTCGCTGGGAGGATCATGGCGATCCGAGATTTTGGGAAAGCCAGTTTCCTTCAGATTCAAGATGGTAAGGGAAGGATCCAGGCTTATCTCCAGAAGAATGTCGTGGGAGAGCAAGCCTTCAAGTATTTTAAGAGGTTCGACATTGGCGACTTTATTGGATTGGAGGGAAAGGTCTTCCGAACGAAGACAGGAGAACTCACCGTCCTGGTGGAGGTTTTCAAGCTCTTGGTCAAGTCCCTTCGACCACTCCCTGAGAAGTGGCATGGCTTGACGGACATTGAGGCCCGTTATCGTCAACGTTATCTAGACCTCATCGCAAATCCCAAGGTCAGGGAGGTTTTTCTTACACGGATCCGTACCATTCAGAGAATCCGGGACTTTTTCACCCTGAAGGGATTCATGGAGGTGGAGACCCCAATGCTTCACCCCATTCCCGGAGGAGCAACAGCCAAACCCTTTAAAACCCATCACAATGCCCTCGATATGGATCTTTACATGAGGGTGGCTCCCGAACTCTTCCTGAAACGACTGGTAATTGGAGGGTTTGAAAGGGTCTTTGAGATCAACCGTTGTTTTCGAAATGAAGGGATCTCAACCCAGCATAACCCTGAATTCACCATGCTTGAATTCTATCAGGCCTATGCCACCCATGAAGTGATGATGGAAACGACCGAGGAACTTCTGAGTTCCATGGTTCAGGAAATCCAAGGAAAGCTTTCGCTCACTTATCAGGGGAAGGAGCTTCATTTCACCCGACCCTGGCAAAGGTTACATTTCAAAGAGGCTGTCCTCGAATATGGGAAGTTCGATCCCATGATCTGGAATGAACCCTCCAAAGCTCTCGATGTAGCCAAGAGACTTGGCCTCGAGCTGAAAAAGGGAACTTCCCACGGAAGGGTCTTGGCGGATCTCTTCAAGGAGGTGGTGGAACCCCATCTTCATCAACCTACCTTCATCACCCACTATCCGACGGAGGTCTCTCCCCTCTCCCGACGAAACGGTGAGGATCCCACGGTCGTGGATCGATTCGAACTCTTCATTGCGGGTCGAGAGATCGCCAACGGTTTCTCTGAATTGAATGATCCCATCGATCAGAGGGAGCGATTCATCCAGCAGTTGAAGGAGAGAGGCGACGAGGCTGACTTCTATCTCCGCCTCGACGAGGATTTCTTGCGGGCCCTTGAATTCGGGATGCCTCCTACGGCAGGAGAAGGGATCGGGATTGACCGCTGGGTCATGCTCCTCACTGATTCGCCTTCCATCCGGGATGTCATCTTCTTCCCTCTCCTTCGAATGGAGCAGTAGTATCCTATGAAATACGAGTGGTTCATCGGCCTGAGATATCTCAAGGCCAAACGGAAACAGACTTTCATCTCTATCATCACGGTTATTTCCATCGCTGGGGTGATGGTGGGAGTGATGGCCCTCATCGTCGTCTTGGCAGTCATGAGTGGTTTCGAAAAGACGCTAAAGGAAAAGATCCTTGACACGCAGGCCCACCTTCACCTTATGAAAGCCACTCAGGAGGGAATGGATCACTATAAGGAAGTCACAAAGAAGGTGGAGGAAGTAAAGGGGGTGGTTTCTGCAGCCCCCTTCATCATCAGCCAGGTCATGCTCTCTTCCGAGTCAAATGTCTTTGGAGTTGTCCTTAAGGGGATCGACCCGGAACGGGAGGGGCGGGTCACCAAACTAGCCAATAACTTAAAAGCGGGCCGTCTTCAAGATCTAACAGATAATAGAGGGGGAGATCCTCCGGGCATCATCCTCGGGGTCGAGTTAGCCAAACATCTCGCCGTCTCCCTCAATGATCCCATCCAGGTCATTTCCCCCCTTGGCACAGTCACCCCCATGGGGATGATGCCCAAGATGAAACGTTTTCGGGTCAAGGGAATCTTCTACTCCGGCATGTACGAGTTCGATAACACCATGGCCTATGTCTCTTTGGAGAGTGCTCAAACGTTCTTCAGCATGGGGGATCGGGTGAGCGGAATTGAGATCAAGACGGATAATATCTATCACGTGGGAGAAATCGGTCGAGAGATTCGAAGGAAGATGGGGTTTCCCTTCTGGACCAGAGACTGGATGGAGATGAACCGAAATCTCTTCAGCGCCCTCAAACTGGAGAAGATCGCCATGTTCATCATTCTCGTCCTGATCGTATTGGTGGCGGCCTTTAACATCATCTCCACCCTCATCATGGTGGTGATGGAGAAGAACAAGGATGTTGCCATCCTGAAATCAATGGGGGCCTCTTCAAGGTCCATCCTAAAGATCTTCATCATTGAAGGAGGCGTGATTGGCGTGGTAGGGACGATCCTGGGGACGATCTTGGGGCTTGGGGCCGCCTTCAATTTAGAAAAGATCACTGACTTTGTGGAAAAGCTCTTCGGATTCAAAATCCTCTCGAGCGATGTCTATTATATCGATAAACTCCCTTCCCAGGTCAATCCCCTGGATGTCACCCTCATCGTTCTAACTACTATCCTCATCAGTCTCCTGGCCACGCTCTATCCCTCCTGGAGGGCCTCAAAGCTCGATCCTGCTGAGGCATTGCGATATGAGTAAAGGGAAGATGTCATTTAAAGAGGAGGCTCTGCGAGCCATTTCGAAAGGGGAATGGAACAAAGCCCTCGACCATTTCCAGAAACACTGCTCCCGGGAACCAGGCGATCTTCGATCCCGGCAGAAGGTGGCCGAATTGCTGGAGCGATTGGGTCGGAGAGAAGAGGCCATTCAGGAATATCGAAAAATCGCTGAGCGTTATGCGGAGGAGGGTTTTCTCCTTCAGGCGATCTCGGTGAACAAGATCATTTTGAGGATCAACCCCTCTCTGAAAGATGTCAATAACCGGTTGGCCCAACTTTACTCCGAGAAGTATCAGGAGGCCAGGCCGGCTCACCCCTTTTCCCAGATCCCCCTCTTTTCTGAACTTCAAGAGCAGGAACTTCAATCCATGATCTCCCAAGTCGGTGCCAAGACCTTTCAGAAGGAGGAGATCATCTGTCAGGATGGAGCGCCAGGAGACTCCCTCATGGTCATCAGCCGCGGTGAGGTTGGAATACTAAAACAGACCCCGAAAGGCCAAGAGAGGCTCGTCCGTAAACTGAAGGAAGGGAGTTTCTTCGGAGAGTTTGGTTTCTTCACGGATCACAAAAGACATGCCACGGTCAAGGCCATAACAGAATGTGAGATTTTTGAGATCTCCCGAGAAGGGCTGAATGAGATCATTCGCACTCACCCTCGCATTCATGAGGTTCTCTACGATCTTTACAAGCACCGAGTCCTAGACCTCTTCCTCTCCGTCTCCCCCTTGTTCGCGTCTCTCTCCAATTTGGAGAGAGACGAGGTCTTTAAACGGTTCCGTTTGGTCCCGGTCCCTGAGGAGACCCTCATCTTCAACGGAGGGGAGCCTCCGGGTTCCCTCTACCTGATTAAGAACGGAGAGGTGGAGATATTCATTCGAAACCCGAGAAGGGAGAAAGTAGTCCTTTCCATCTTGACGGGCGGCGACTTTTTTGGTGAAATTGGGCCTCTTTTTAACAAACCCAGAATGGCCTCTGCCAAAACGGTCCAGCCTTCGGAGTTGCTCGAACTAACGAAGAAGGATCTAGAGGCTTGCCTCCTACAGTTCCCACAAATCCGTGAGACCCTGAAGGAGATCTCCGTGAAGCGCCTGACCCGGATGAATTTAGAGATTTTCTCACAGAAGAATACCGAAAAAGTCAGGGAGGCCATGGTGTGAAGGAATTGATTAGAGTCGAACAGCTCTTCAAGTCCTTTGGAAATGGAACCAAACAGGTAGAGGTTCTCAAAGGGATCGACCTGTCCTTTGCAGAAGGGGAAAGGGTGGCCATTGTGGGGGCCTCCGGCGTCGGAAAGACGACCCTTCTTCACATTCTGGGCACCCTCGATCGGCCCAGCTCAGGCAAGGTTTTCTATCAGGGGGAAGACATCTTCAGCATGAGTGAAAGGGAACTCGCCCGTTTCCGGAATCGGGAGATCGGTTTCGTCTTCCAATTTCATCATCTCCTCCCTGAATTTAATGCCTTAGAAAACACCCTGATGCCTTGCCTCATCCAAGGCATTCCGAAGAAGGAGGCCTCTCTTCAAGCTGAATCCATTCTCACCTTGGTGGGTTTAAGAGATCGCCTTTCCCATAAACCGGGGGAACTCTCCGGTGGGGAGCAACAACGGGTGGCCGTGGCAAGGGCATTGGTCCTGGAACCCAAAGTCCTTCTGGCCGATGAGCCAACTGGAAATCTGGACACCAAGACGGGGGAGTCTGTCTTCGACCTTTTGACCGAACTCAATCGGATCAAAGGCGTCACCCTCATCATCGTCACTCACAATTTAAAATTGGCTGAGAAGATGTCACGCCAGATCCAGCTAATTGATGGAAAAGCCCAGGGATCGAGGGTGTCCCATTGATGAGAAGACGGGGACTCGATTTGAATGTCAAACTCAATACCCTTGCCCCGTCAACCATGGCAACAACGAGCTGCTCTTCTAGAGATCTTTTCAATGAGAGGACTAAACCTAGAATATGAGGCGAGTGAGTCTGGTTCTCCTCATTCTGTTTCTCTTGGAAGGGATATGTGTTGGAGCGGAGGACGTGATTGACAAGATTACGATCCTCGGAAATGTAAAGGTCGAAGAAGGGGTCATTCGAGGAGCGATCAAGAGCAGGGAGGGAGGGCCCTTTTCCGACGAACAGGTGCGTGAAGATCTGCGATCAATCTATGGCCTGGGCTACTTTGCCGATGTGCAGGTCGATATCAAATCGACCCCAAAGGGTAAGGAGATTATCTATATCGTTGCTGAGAAACCTTCGATTAGAGAGGTTCTCATTGTCGGAAACAATAAGGTGAAATTGGACGACATCAAGGAGAAAGTGACCCTCACCCCCCGTTCCATCCTGAACCTTGATAGGGTGATGGAGAACGCGGAGCAGATCCGAAAGCTCTATTTCTCTAAAGGGTATTATGGGGTGAAGGTGGATTATAAAGTTGACTCCCTGGAGACGAATGAGGCCATTGTCACCTTCCAAATCACCGAGGGACCGAAGGGCCATATCAAGAAAATCGTCTTCAAAGGGAACCGGAAAATCAAATCCTCGGATCTGAAGAAGGCGATGATGACCAAGAAATGGACCCTTCTCTCTATCATCACCAAGACCGGTATGCTTGATGAAGACATCCTCAAGAACGATGTCCAACTCCTAACGGCTTATTATTACGATCATGGGTATCTCGATGCAAAGATCTCCCAGCCCAAGATTGATTTTAGCAACCCTAAACGGATTCGGATCGAAATTGGCATCGAAGAGGGGCCTCAATATCGCCTTGGAACAATTGACTTCAGGGGCGATGTCCTTACCACAAAGGAAGCCCTCTTCAAAGACCTCCAGCTAAAGCGAAACGATACTTATAGTAATACGGCGGTCCGTAGGCAAATTGGTCTCCTTACGGAGAAGTTTTCTAATGAAGGCTACGCCTACGTAGAAATCATTCCGGAAAGCAGCATCGATTCCAAAAACCTTTTGGTTCACCTCACCCTTGTGATTGATAAGAATAAACGGGTCTCCTTTGAAAAGATACAGATCACGGGGAATACGAAGACTCGGGATAAGGTAATCCGCCGGGAACTCGAGGTGGAAGAGGGGGAACTTTACAACGTCACGGGTTTGCAAGAAAGTCGGGACAAACTTAAAAGGACGGGGTATTTCAAAGAGGTAGGGTTCACCACCAGCCGTGGAAGCACCGATGAGAAGATCAACCTGGATGTTAAGGTCGAAGAGGCTCCCACTGGGGCTGTCAGTTTTGGACTCGGTTATAGTAGCCTCGAAGGGGTGATAGGTTCGGGCTCCGTTTCGGATCGCAACCTATTTGGCCTGGGATACCAGGGACTGCTGAGGCTTCAATTAGGGTCAGAGTCAAATACCTTCAGGGTGAGTCTTACCGATCCTTATTTCCTGGGATTCCCCTATTCGGTAGGGATCGATGCTTATCGCGAGGAGGTGGCATATTTCGACACCTATTCCTACAATTTGATCGGAGGAGATATTCGTTTGGGTAAGCAAATAACCAAAAAGATCTATCTCGATACGATGTACAAACTGGAGAATGTGGATGTCTTTGATGTGTCGGAGTTTGCGTCCCAGTCGATTAAGGACCAAGAAGGGAAAAATACCACCAGTGCACTCTCGGCTACCCTCTCCATAGATACTCGCGATGATTACTACTCGCCAACGCGGGGAGGCCGGCATGCGCTCTTTGTCCAATATGCGGGAGGGATCTTAGGAGGGGATAATTACTTTGGAAAGGGATCCTTAGAAACGAGTTGGTTCTTCCCTCTGCCTCTCGATCTTGTTCTAAACATCCGTGGAAAATTCGGGTTCATCGAGCCCTTCGGGGGTAAAGAGGTGCCCATCTATGAAAAGTTCTTTGTGGGAGGCATCTATAGCATCAGAGGGTTTGAATACGGGACAGCCGGCCCCGTCGATATAAACGGAGATCCTCTCGGTGCAAGCTATATGGTGGTCTTGAACACGGAGCTGAGTTTTTTCCTCTCCCGGGACATCGGGCTGAAGGCAGCTGTCTTTTGGGATGTGGGGAAAGGCTTTGATCGCTGGGAGGACATTCTGCCTCTAAGATCAGGGGCAGGGGTGGGGCTCCGCTGGTTCTCCCCATTCGGCCCGATTCATATCGATTTAGGTTTCAATCTTGATCCAAAGGAGGGGGAGAAGAAAAGGGTGTTTGATTTCACTGCTGGAACGGTGTTTTAGACGCCGACGCTTAAACATTTATTAAAAAAGGAGAGCCGAAGATGAATAAGAAGAAGGTTGGGATCATGATTGCGATGTTCCTTCTTATCGAGAGTGGGTTGACTCTTTCGATGGCGTTTGGGGAGTTAAAGGTCGGGTGTGTGGATATTCAGAGGGCTATGAATGATTGTCAGGCAGGAATCGAAGCAAAAAAGGTGATCGGCAAGGAGATGGAGAAGCTTCAAAAGCTTTTTGCAGAGAGGCAGAGAGAACTTCAAACCATGAAAGAATCTATTGAGAGGCAGGCCCCCATGATGAGACCGGAGGTCCGGGAGACAAAGGAAAAGGAGTTCCAAACGAAAGTCCGGGATTATCAGAGGTGGCTGGAGGATAACCAGAAAGAGATCCAGCAGAAAGGGGCGGGAATGGAGCGAGCGATCCTTCAGGACATCCAGAAGATCATCAAAAAGATAGGCGAGGAGGAGGGTTACACCGTCATCTTAGAGCGGAATGAGAACATCGTTCTTTTTTCTTCGAAGGCCATTGACCTTACCGATCGGGTGATTAAGGCGTATGATGGCCAGAAGAAGTAAAATTTCAAATTGCAGATTGCAGATTTCAGATTGAATTAAGACTTAAATCTAAAATCTTAAATCTAAAATCTGAAATCTATGGGGATTGGGGTGAAACGATGAAAAAGACATTAAAGGAATTGGCGGAGTGGTTAGGGGGAAAAGTCGTCGGAGATGGGGACGTTGAAATTTCTGGAGTCGCTTCGATCGATGAGGCCAACCCTGGAGAGATCACCTTCATTGCCAATCCCAAATATCTTCCGAAGTTGGCCCAGACGAAGGCCTCAGCCGTCATCGTCTCCCCAGAGGTCACCCAGGCGGAGAAACCTCTCCTCTGTGTACCCAATCCCTATCTGGCATTTGCGAAAGTCGTCAGCCTCTGCTCGTCCCAACCTTATCAACCCAAAGGCATCGATGCCCAGGCCTGGGTTAGCCCTACGGCTCAGCTGGGCAAAGACCTCACCCTCTATCCCTTTGTTTATGTTGGAGACCGTTGCCGGATTGGCGATCGGGTTACCCTCTATCCGGGTGTCTTTATCGGCGAGGACGCCTCCGTCGGTGAGGAATCGATCCTCTATCCCAATGTCTCTGTCTACTCAAGGACGGTGATTGGGAAACGGGTCATCCTTCACAGTGGGGTCGTCGTGGGGAGCGATGGGTTTGGATATGCAAAGGATGGAAAAAAGAATGTGAAGATTCCACAGGTTGGAACCGTAGAAATCGAAGACGATGTGGAAATCGGCTCTAACACGACCATTGACCGGGCGGCCTTGGGCAAAACAATCATCCGAAGAGGGGTAAAGATTGACAACCTGGTTCAGGTTGCCCATAATGTCATCATCGGTGAGGATTCGATCATCGTCGCACAAGTCGGGATTTCAGGTTCTACCAAAATCGGGAGCAATGTGACCCTGGCCGGACAGGTAGGTGTGGTGGGACATATCGAAATTGGAGACAATGTGATGGTGGGCGCCCAAGCCGGAGTGACCCATGATCTCCCTGCTAACCAAGGGTACGTTGGGAGTCCTGCTTTACCTCACCGCGAATTCCTCCGGGCCATCACCGTCTTTCCAAAGCTGCCGGAGATGAAGAAAACGCTCAATGAAATTGAGAAACGTTTAAAAGAGCTCGAAAAAAACGTCTTATCGGTAAGGGAGGAGAAGTAGATGCGTGAGATTAAAGAGATCATGAACATGTTACCCCATGCCTACCCTTTCTTGTTGGTGGACCGGATTATTGAGTTGGAACCAGGCAAACGGATCGTGGGCATCAAGAATGTCACTTATAATGAGCCCTTTTTCCCCGGCCATTTTCCAGGTCGCCCCATCATGCCCGGGGTGCTGATCGTGGAGGCAATGGCCCAAACGGCTGGAGTCCTTGTTTTCGAATCCGTGCCGGAAGAAGAACAAAAGAAACCCGTCTATTTCTTGGGGATCGATAATGTCCGGTTCAGAAAACCGGTCATTCCGGGGGATCAGCTTCGTCTCGAACTAGAGATCACCAAGCACCGTCAGTCGATCTGGGGATTTAAGGGAAAGACTTTGGTCGATGGGAAATTAGTTGCTGAAGCAGAACTATTAGCCATGTTAGGAGAAGCGTTATGATCCATCCCACTGCAATCGTCGATCCAAAGTCTGAAATCGGCGATGAGGTCGAAATTGGTCCTTATTCGATTGTGAAAGAAGGGGCCGTCATCGGTCAGGGGACGAAAGTCGGGCCCCATGTGGTCATCGGGGAAGAAGCTCAGATTGGCAAGGGGTGTCGGATCTTCCAATTCGCTTCGGTTGGAGAAGCCCCTCAAGCCTTGGCTTATAAAGGAGAGAAAACCACCCTTGTCATGGGCGATCGAAATATCGTTCGAGAATGTGTGACCCTCAATCGTGGCACGGTCCAGGGAGGCGGGAAGACGGTCATAGGAAATGATAATCTCTTCATGGCGTACTCCCATGTGGCCCATGACTGTTATGTCGGGAACCAAGTGGTCCTGGCAAATGGAGCGAGTCTCGCTGGACACATTATCGTCGAAGATTATGCGATCATCGGCGGACTCGTCGGCGTCCATCAGTTTTGCCGTATTGGCACCCACGCATTCATCGCTGGAATAACAGGCATTGTCCAAGATATTCCACCCTATACGCTGGCCTCAGGGAGTCGGGCTAAACTTTTTGGGCTCAACCTCGTTGGCCTTAAGCGGTTTAAATTTCCGGAAACCACCGTGAGGGCCCTGAAAAAGGCCTACCGGATCATTTTTCGTTCGAAACTGACTCTGGAAAAAGCGATCAAGCAGATTCAAGAGGATGATATCTATCAATTGCCAGAGGTCCAATATCTCCTCCAGTTCATCCAACAATCCAAGAGGGGGATCACTCGTTAAGTGGGCAAGATTAGGGTGGGTGTGGTTGGGGTTGGCTATTTTGGTCAGTTCCACGCAGAAAAATATTCCAGAATGAAAGACGTAGAATTGGTGGGCGTGGTCGATATTGATGCTTCCCGTGCCAAAGACGTTGCCAAACGATACCGAACCCAACCTTTCTTCCATCATGCTGACATCCTCGATCAAGTTCAAGCGGTAAGCATCGCGGTCCCTATGCCTCTTCATTATCCCATTACAAAGGATTTCTTGCTCCGGGGAATCGATGTTCTTCTGGAAAAGCCCATTTCCAAAACCCTTGAGGAGGCCGATGAGTTGATCGAGTTGGCAGAATCGAAGGAACGGATCTTTCAGGTGGGCCATCTGGAACGGTTTAACGGACCCCTCCTGGCCCTGGAAGGGGTCATTCAAAATCCCATGTTTGTTGAATCGAATCGGCTGGGCCCTTTCTTACTGAGAGGGACGGAAGTCGATGTCGTCTTGGATCTCATGATTCACGATATCGATATTCTTCTAAGTTGGGTGAACTCGAGAGTCAAATGGTTCCATGCCGTGGGCATCCCCGTCCTCACCCCCCACATCGACATTGCCAATGTGAGGATTGAGTTCGAGAATGGGTGTACCGCCAATTTGACAGCCAGTAGGGTTTCTCGAGAGAAGGTCCGGAAGGTCCGTCTCTTTCAGCCCAATGGCTACATCTCCATTGATTTCTTCTCCCAAAAAGTCATCTTCGCAAGCAAAAAGGGGGGTTCGGAAAAGGAAAGGGTCCCAGGAATCGTTATTAAAGAGATTCCCGTTAAGAAAGTTGATCCTTTAAACATGGAGATCCAATCCTTTGTTCAGTGTGTGAAGGATCGTCACACCCCTCTTGTCACCGGAAGGGAAGGGAAGCGGGCCTTGGAGTTGGGTCTTCAGATTGCCGGGAGCATTAAGAAACTTATTAGTGAAAAGGTGATTGGGAGCTAAATGGACGGATGAGCCCTAAGAAGATTTTGATGGTCGCAGGGGAGGTATCTGGAGATATCCATGGCGCTCATCTCGTGGAGGCTATCCACCGCATAGACCCAAAGATCCAATTACTGGGAATGGGTGGAGAGGGATTGGAAAGAGCGGGGATGAAAGTCCTCTTTCATTCCCAAGACCTTGCCGTCGTTGGTATCACCGAAGTCTTCCTTAAACTCAGAATCATTTTAAGAGCCTTCCGCATCTTAAAGCAATCCCTCGAACAGGAAAAGCCGGATTTGGTCATTCTCATCGACTTTCCAGACTTCAATCTACGATTAGCCAAGTCCGTTTATCGAAAGGGGATTCCGATTCTTTATTACATCAGCCCCCAGATATGGGCTTGGAGACCAAAAAGGGTTCAGTTGATCGCCCAATGGGTAAAAAAAATGATCGTCTTCTTTCCCTTCGAGGTTCCCCTCTACGAAGCCGCAGGCGTGGAAGTGGAGTGGGTAGGCCATCCCCTTCTCGATATCGTGAAACCCACCCTCTCCAAAGAGGAGGCCTTTCAACGATTTGGTCTCGATCCTCAAAGAAGGACCATCGGCTTGCTCCCCGGAAGCCGAATCCAGGAGGTGGAAAGACTTTTCCCTTCCCTTCTAGCTTCGGCCCACCTTCTTTGCAGAGAGGTCCCGGATCTCCAATTTATTATCCCTCTTGCTCCGGGCATTCCCAGGACCACCCTATCCTCCTTATTGAGCAATATTTCAATCCCCGTGAAAGTGGTTGAGGGGTGGACGTACGACGCGATGAACCTCTCTGAACTTCTAATCACAGCCTCCGGCACGGCCACTTTGGAGGGAGCGATTCTTGGAAAACCCATGATCATCATTTATAAAGTTTCCTTGCCTTCCTACTGGGTTGGCAAGGCGATGGTTCGAGTCGACCACATCGGCCTGGCCAACCTGGTGGCGGGGGAAAGAATTGCCCCAGAACTGATCCAGAAGGATGTCAATCCCCAAAGAATCTCTGAAGAAGCCCTTCGCATCTTAAAGGATTCAGGCTTTCAACAAAAAATGGTAGAATCTATGCAAAAAGTTCGTCAGCGGCTGGGACATCCCGGAGCTGCCCAACGAGCAGCCCGGATTGTCGTATCCATGCTTCAAACAGGAGAATCTCAGGAGGTCAGTTAATTCATTGAAAATTGCAAGTCTCGAAGTACAAATTTATCAGTAGAAGACAGAAAAAATCCTTTTTTGAAATGTTAAATTTGCATTTTTCGTTTTACATTTTGCACTTTGCAATGAGTCGTGGAGGAAGATGAACCTTTATCGCAGGCTCTTCGGTCTGGTGAAACCCTACTGGTTCAGGCTAGGGGGCGCCATGCTCTGCATGGTCTTCGTCTCTCTCTTGACCGCTGCGCAGGCCTTTCTGGTCAAACCTGCCCTCGATGGTGTCTTTCTGAAACAGGAACAGGTCCCGACATGGGTGAAGAACATCATTATTCAACTCCATCTCGATAGCCTCCTTCTCAAGAAGGATATGGAGATGCTCCTTTTACTTCCCATTGTCATCATCCTTCTCTTTCTCTTCAAAGGGATCTTCGACTACGGCCAGGCCTATTTAATGAACTATGTGGGGCTGAGGATTGTTGCCGATATCAGGGAGAAGCTCTACAACCATCTTCAAACCCTCTCCCTTTCCTTCTTTGCCAAAACCCCCACGGGGATTCTCATCTCTCGGATCACCAATGATGTCAACCTCATCCAGGGGTCTGTCTCCAATGCCGTCACCGGCATCATTAAGGACACGTTCACCATCTTTGCACTCATCGGCGTGGTTATTTACCGTGACTGGAAACTGGCGCTCATCACTCTCCTCTTCTTCTCATTCGTCATTATCCCTATCAAGGAATTTGGAAAGAAGCTTCGGAAATTCAGTCGGAGGAGTCAACAGCGAATGGGTTCCATTACCACCTTCCTCCATGAGACCATTACTGGAAACCGGATCGTCAAAGCCTTCAACATGGAAGAATACGAAAAGCGCCGATTTGCAGAAGAGAACAACCGGTTCTTTAAAATCCTATTCAAACGCGTAAAGATACGGGCCCTTTCCCCTCCCTTAATGGAATTCATAGGAGGCTTGGGTGTGGCCATCATCATCTGGGTAGGCGGCTACAGGGTCATCCGGGGAGAGATGACACCCGGAGAGTTTTTCTCGTTCATGACCGGCCTTTTCTTGCTCTATGCCCCCATTCGGGATCTGAACAAGGTGAACCTCGAAGTTCAAGAAGGTATTGCAGCGGCGACGCGAGTCTATGAACTCCTCGACACGGTACCGGAGATCCAGGATGAAGAAGGAGCCATCCCTCTGCCCCCCATCTCGAAGGTGATTGATTTTGAAAAAATCACCTTTAAATATGGGCAAGAAGCTGTTCTCAAAGATATCTCACTCCATGTAAAGGCAGGAGAAGTGATTGCCCTGGTGGGAATGAGTGGAGCCGGTAAGACCTCCTTGGTCAATCTCCTGCCCCGATTCTATGATATCGAAAAAGGCCGAATTCTGATCGATGGAAAGGACATTCGAGAAGTGACACTTCAGTCTCTAAGAAATCAAATCTCCCTCGTGACCCAGCAGACGATCCTCTTCAACGATACGGTACGAAATAATATCGCTTACGGAAATATCCATTGTTGCTCGGATCAGGAGATCATTGAGGCAGCTAGGGCAGCCCATGCCCACAACTTCATCTTGAAGCTTCCCCAGGGATACGACACCCTCATCGGGGAGCAAGGAGTTAAACTTTCTGGCGGGGAACGTCAACGTCTCTCCATTGCCAGAGCCCTTTTGAAGAATGCGCCCATCCTCATCCTGGACGAGGCCACCTCCTCCCTCGATTCCGATTCAGAAACCGAGGTCCAAAGGGCCCTGGACCAGTTGATGGAAGGAAGAACCGTCCTCGTCATTGCCCATCGTCTCTCCACCATCCGAAATGCTCATCGGATCATCGTTCTCTCAGAGGGTCAGATTGTGGAGCAGGGAACCCATGAGGAATTGATCACTCGTAATGGAGAATATCGACGGCTCTACGATCTTCAATTTAAAGATGACGGATTGAGAGTCTTGAAAGAGGCCAAGGTGCAAAAAATCTACTAACTTAATTTCGGATTTTGGAATTCGCCTGCCTGCCGGTAGGCAGGGATTTCGGATTTAATTCCGCAATCCACAATCCGCAATTCGCAATTCGGAACGATGTCCCTCAAACCTCTAAGAAAGAAAATAGTGGCTTGGCTGGGGCCGTGGTTCACCTACTGGACCATCAAGGTATTGGGTTGGACCGTTCGGGTCAAAGTCGTCCATCCAGAAATCCCCGGATCTCTCTGGGAAAAAGGAATTCCATTCATCATGACTTTCTGGCACGGCAGGCTCTTGATGATGGCCCACGGCTATAAAGGAAAGAGGCTCAGCTTTCTCATCTCCTCACATCGCGATGGTCAGGTCATGGGAAAGGCAGGTGAATTGCTTGGCCACCATCCCATAGTAGGTTCCACCACGCGGAAAGGTTTCTCTGGCTTCAAAAATATGATCAAGGCTATTCAGAATGGATCGGATATTGTCATCGCTCCGGATGGTCCGAAAGGGCCTCGTCAAGAAGCCCAGATGGGTGTGGTTGAATTGTCGAGACTTACGGGAAAACCAATGGTCCCAGTAATCTTTAGTGCTTCTAAGAAGATCCTTCTTAATACGTGGGACCGTTTCCTCATCCCTTATCCTTTTTCAAGGGGAGTTTTCATCTGGGGGGACCCTATTTATATCGACCCCAATGGAGACCAGAACCATCTCGAGGAAAGGAGACAACTGTTAGAGAAACGCCTCAACGAGTTGACCGAACAGGCAGACCATTTTTTTGATCCTCACGTCTCTGGAAGGGGCCTGAGGAAAAATTCTGACTTTGAGTCGTAAGATTTCCAGAATTTATAATATCGAATTTCGAAGCACGAAATCCGAAACAAGCACAAATGTTCGAAATGCAACTGACCGAAACGTAAACGTTTTTGAATTTGAGCATCTGAATTTTGGATTTGCCCGCCCTGTTAAGTAGTTTTGAGTCAGTTTTGGTTTGATGGATTACGATCTGTCTGGAAAAGTGAAATCGTCAATTGGTGGCCAAATTAGTTAACAGGGTAAAAGTTTCAATATTCGGATTTCGGATTTAACATAATGATCTATCTCCTCTACAATAGCCTTCTCACCGTCCTTCTCGTCTTCTGCGCCCCTTACTTCTTTATCCGAAGCCTCTTTCATAAAAGGTTTCGAGAGGCACTGATTCAGCGAATGGGTTTTTGGGGAAACCCATCTCTCAGAAGTCCAATCTGGGCCCATGCGGCATCCGTTGGGGAGGTCATCTGTTCCATCCCTCTCTTGAAGAGGATCAAGAAGGATTTTCCGGACTGCGAAATCTTGATGACCACCATGACCTCTACCGGAAATGAGACGGCTAAAACCCAATTGCCCGAGGCTGACCCTATTTTCTTCTTCCCGATCGATCATCCTTTCATTCTTCGAAGGATGATTGAGAAAATCCAACCCCGTCTTCTCCTCATTGCGGAGACGGAACTCTGGCCGAACCTCCTCCGGGCCTGCGGAAGGAAAGGGATTCCCATCATCCTCTTCAACGGGAGGATCTCTGAGAAGTCCTTTCGAGGATACCTCTTTTTCAGATTCTTATTCAAAGAATGTTTGAAATATATCTCCCTCTTCCTCATGCAGACGAGTGAAGATCAGGACCGAATCATTCGAATCGGGGCCTCCTCGGAAAAAACGAGAGTGGTGGGAAACCTGAAATTCGACCAAGCGCTTCCTTCCTTCACTCAGGAGACTAAGGCCACTTTCGCCCAATCCCTCGGTCTTCGAGGAGGGGAAGCCATCTTCATTGCAGGGTCCACTCACACCGGGGAGGAAGAGATCTTAATCGACCTTAGCAAGGAATTAAGGAAGATCCATCCCCATCTCATCTTCATCCTCGCCCCGCGCCACCTCAACCGGTTGGAGGAAGTGGAGCGGATTTTAAGAAGAGAGGCCGTCTCATGGGTACGAAGGACGCTGTTGGCCAGGGATCAAGACCATCTCGATCAAACAGGACGGCCCGAGGTGATTCTCCTCGATACCATGGGTGAACTCATGGGCCTGTATAGTCTTGGGACATTGGTCTTCGTCGGTGGAAGCCTTGTCCCTGTAGGAGGCCACAACCCCCTGGAGCCTCTTTTCTTTAAAAAGTGCGTTCTTTTCGGTCCACATATGTTTCACTTCTCAGAAATCTCTCGCCGACTGATGGAGGAAGGAGGGGCGATTCAAGTCGATGGCATGGAGGATCTTGCCGCCCATATGAAACGTCTCTTGAAGGATGAACGGACCCGGAGGGAAATAGGAGAGCGTGGTTACCAATTTCTCCAAAAACACCGGGGAGCCACGGAGAGGATATTTGAGAAAATTCGGCCCTACCTCTAACAACATTGCAGATCGTAGATTGTAGATTGCAGATTGAAAATCTAAAATGTTTCAACGACGTAAATTCAATCTGAAATCTCAAATTTGAAATCCTAAATAAAAAGATGAGCTGGCGCATTGATCAATTTCTTTATCAGAAAGAGAAGCCCTTCTGGGTAAAAGTCCTTCTTTTCCCTCTCTACCTTCTTTCCCTTCCTTACGGTGGGGTGGTTCGGATTAGAACACTTCTTTACTCCAAAGGCATATTAAATTCAAAGCGACTTCCCTGCCCGGTCATCAGCATTGGAAATATCACCGTGGGGGGAACCGGAAAGACCCCTTTGGTGATCACACTGGCCAAAGAGTTGATGGACCGAGGTATTTCCGTTGCCGTCATGAGCAGAGGCTATAAAGGGAAAGGATCCACCGGACCCTTCGTGAGTGATGGGAAGACTGTTCTCCTCTCACCAGAGGAATCAGGTGACGAGCCCTTTCAGATGGCCAAAGCCTTGAAGGGAGTTCCGGTTCTCATCGGAAAGGATCGATTTACCAACGGCCAGTTGGCACTTGAACGTTTCGGTGTCCGGGGACTGCTCCTGGATGATGGCTACCAGCATCTTCAACTCCATCGAGACTTGGATATCCTGCTCATCGATTCGCAGATCGGTTTTGGAGATCACGATCTTTTACCAAGAGGTATTCTGAGAGAACCTTTACACCATCTTCACAGGGCGCACCTTTTGATCCTTACTAAAGTAGAGCATCCTGAGGCCTGCCGACCTCTAGAGAAAATGCTTCAGGAGTTGCATCCCTCATCTCCCGTCTTTCACAGCCACTATGAAACCAGGGGGTTGATCGGTCCTGAGGGAGAGCGGGAAGAACTTCCTTCCCTTAAAGGGAAAAAGGTCCTGGCTGTTTCCGGGATCGCAAACCCTCACTATTTCTCCTTCCTTTTAAAGAAATGCGGAATGGAGATTGTCAGAGAAATGGCCTTTCCGGACCACCATCACTTCACTCCAAAGGATTTGATATCCATCCAGGAGAATGCCAAAGGTTTGGATTGGATTGTGACCACGGAGAAGGATATGGTAAAGTTGAGGAACATGAGGTTTGGTCATCCTCCCCTTCGTGCTCTTGATATCGAAATGAAGATCTGGGAGGAAGAAGAATTTTATAAAAGGGCAATGGAAGTTTTTTGAGTTATGAGTTATGAGTTATGAGTTATCGATTATGAATTGATGCACGCATAGCACCGAAAAAATCTCCCCCTTGAATAAAGGGGGGAGAGGACGGGATTAAAAGGAGAACCAACAAAATGGCACAACATGTTAAAATATTTGATACCACACTGCGCGATGGGGAGCAGTCCCCTGGGGCGACGATGAATGTAGCAGAAAAGGTGAGGATCGCTGAGCAGTTGGAAAAACTGAATGTCGATATTATTGAAGCTGGTTTTCCCATCTCTTCAGAGGGAGATTTTGAAGCCGTCAGGGCCATTGCAAAAGCAATTAAGCGTTCGGAGGTGGCTGCTCTGGCCCGGGTGAATCCGAAGGATGTCGATCGGGCCTGGGAAGCAGTCAAAGGAGCAAAGTTCCCTCGCCTTCATATCTTTGTCTCGACTTCCGATATCCATCTGAAACACCAGCTAAAAAAATCGAAACAGCAGGTCATTCGGATTGCCGCTCAATCTGTAGCAAGGGCCAGACGGTATACGCCCAATGTTGAGTTCTCCGCCATGGATGCGACCCGAAGTGATGTGGGATTTCTTATTGCCGTCTGCGAAGCCGCCATCCGGGCCGGAGCGGTCACGGTCAACATCCCTGATACAGTAGGCTACGCTATCCCCTCGGAATTTGGAGAGCTCATTCGAACCATACGGCAGAAAGTCCGAGGAATTGAGAAGGTGACGTTAAGTGTCCATTGTCATAATGATCTCGGCCTGGCAGTGGCAAATTCGATTGCTGCCATCCAGAATGGCGCTCGGCAGGTGGAATGCACCATTAACGGAATCGGGGAAAGGGCTGGAAATACCTCTCTCGAAGAAGTGGTGATGGCCCTTCGCACCCGTAGAGACCTTTTCCATTTCCACACTCGCCTCATTCCAAAACACCTCATGGCCACAAGCCGCCTGGTCTCGAAGATCACCGGAATGGTCATTCAACCCAATAAAGCTATCGTGGGTGCCAATGCCTTTGCCCACGAATCCGGGATTCATCAGGATGGTGTCTTGAAGGAGAAATTGACTTATGAAATCATGACACCGGAGTCCGTGGGAATTCCCAGGAGTTCGATCATTCTCGGGAAACTCTCCGGGCGGCACGCGTTCAGGGAGCGAGTGATCGAATTAGGCTATCGGCTTTCGGATGCAGACCTCGAAAGGGCCTTTGACCGGTTCAAACAATTGGCTGACAAAAAACGTGATATTTTTGATGAAGATATCGAGTCGATCGTAGTAGAAGAAATTCTCAGAATGCCACATCGTTTCAAATTGGTCTATATCAATGTGATCGCTGGAAATGTCACTGTCCCCACGGCCACAGTCCAGATGGAGATGGATGGCAAACTCATTCAGGAGGCAGGTTTCGGTGACGGACCGGTAGATGCTACCTTCAAGACGATCAAGAAGATTACGCGCACGAAGTCGAAACTTCTCCAGTTTGCCATCAACGCCATTACTTCTGGAACAGAGGCGCAAGGAGAGGTGACCGTTAAGCTGGAGGAGAAAGGTCATACGGTCATCGGTCAGGGCGCAGATACGGATGTGATTGTGGCCAGTGCAAAGGCTTATATCAACGCCCTCAATAAGATGGAATTCAGGAAACAGAAATTGCTAGGAATGTAGATACTGCAGACACAGGTTGAGGTTCAGGTTAAGATAAAGATCCAAGTTTTATTTTTTTCTTAACCTTAACCTTCTTGTGCAGCGTAGGTAGCACATGAAGAAGAGTCCCATGACCATCACAGAAAAGATCTTGGCGGCCCACGCCGGAAAAAAACAGATTGTTCCTGGCGACCTCCTGAATGTCCGGGTTGATTTGGCACTTGGAAACGACATCACGGCTCCCCTTGCCATCCAGGCCTTCAAAGAGATTGGAGTGAAAAAGGTATTTAACCGCAACCGGGTTGTTTTGGTCCCTGACCACTTCACTCCTGCCAAGGATATTCTTTCGGCAGAACAGTGCAAGATGCTCAGGGAGTTTGCGAAGGCCCAGCACCTCACGTATACCTTTGAAATCGGGGAGGCGGGTATCGAACACGCCCTGCTCCCGGAGAAGGGACTGGTCCTTCCGGGAGATGTGGCGATTGGTGCGGACAGCCATACCTGTACCTATGGAGCCTTGGGGGCCTTTTCAACGGGTGTGGGCAGTACAGATCTCGCAGCAGCCATGGCTACCGGGAAGCTGTGGTTGAAAGTTCCAGCTAGTATCAAACTTATTTATCGTGGGAAACTCAATCCTTGGGTATCAGGAAAGGATCTCATTCTTTTCACTATTGGGGAAATCGGGGTCGATGGAGCTCTTTATCAAGCCATGGAATTTTGCGGAGAGGCCATCCGGTCTCTTCCCATGGCAAGCCGCTTTACCATGGCCAATATGGCGGTCGAGGCAGGGGCCAAGAATGGCATCATGGAGCCGGATAAGATCACTCTGCAATTTATTAGGCAAAGGGCCAAACGACCTTACCAAGTCTTTCGAAGTGATCCAGCGGCGTCCTATACGGAGGTGCTGGAATTCGATGTTTCAAAGATTCATCCTCAGGTGGCCCTTCCTCATATCCCCTCCAATGTCAAGGATGTGAGAGAGATTGGAAAGATTGAGATCGATCAGGTAGTCATCGGCTCCTGCACCAATGGCCATCTCGATGACCTCCGTGTGGCAGCGAAAATATTGAAGGGGAAAAGGGTGGCCTCCTCTCTCAGGCTCATCATTATCCCAGCAACCCAAGAAATCTTTAGTCAGGCTATGAAAGAGGGTCTCCTAAAGGTATTCCTTTCTGCCGGCGCCGTCGTCAGCCCACCTACCTGCGGTCCCTGCTTGGGGGGCCATATGGGTGTCCTTGCAAAGGGGGAAAGGGCCTTGGCCACGACAAACCGGAATTTCCGCGGAAGGATGGGGCATGGCGAGAGCGAGCTTTACCTTTCCAGTCCTGCTGTTGCTGCAGCCAGCGCTGTCAAAGGAAAGATCTGTCATCCGGAGGAAGTCATGACGGATATTAGTACTGCTATGAAAGACGTTTTTGTAATAAATACTAGAACCCTGGGACCCTTGAATCCTCGAACCCTTATTTTTAGGAAGGACCTATGAAAATAGAAGGCAGAATTTGGAAATTCGGTTCCGATGTCGATACCGATGCCATCATCCCGGCACGATACCTCAACCAATCTGACCCGGAGGAGTTGGCCAAACATGTGA
>SMTZ1_10001590_pt1 | contig 25426 bp, 23 predicted proteins | sample DeeMarSWOR136_30_FD_25667 | JGI IMG/M metagenome (IMG submission 25667)
TCCTGATCACCAGCAAGGTATTAGATGCAAGGCGCCGAGGAGCGACGACTGAGGCGTATGGAGCAATACGCCGCAAGGAGGAGCGATCGAAGGCCACGCCGCAGATGATGCCTTGATGGTGGATCAGGGAGGGCTTTTCCCTTGACTGGCTGGGAGGAAGAGTGATATTTTATTGTGATTTAAGGAACTAATGGAAGGGGGATCTATGGACGAACTCCAACCCCTGATGGTTCAGAGGCTTCGCAAGATTGACGAACTCAAGAAAGAGGGCGCAAACCTGTTTCCCAACGACTTCCGAGTGGAAAAAACGTGCGTGGATCTTGTGAACCGATTTGGCCAGGCAACCCCTGATGAGTTGAAAATGGTGAAGGAATCCTTTTCACTGGCCGGTCGAATCATGGCCATGAGGGATTTTGGTAAGGCGGCCTTCATACACATCCAGGACAGGGGGGGTAAAATTCAGGTTTATGTTCGAAGCGACAGGGTCGGGAAGAAATCTTTTGGTCTCTTTAAGAAAATGGATATCGGAGATTTCATGGGAATTACCGGGACCCTCTTTCGAACCAAAACAAATGAGTTGACCCTTGATGCCGAAAGTATCCGGCTCTTGACAAAATCCATGAGACCCCTACCGGAGAAATGGCACGGGCTAAGGGATGTAGAAACCCGCTATCGGCAGCGATATCTGGATCTCCTCGTGAATCCAAAGGTGAAGGAGATCTTCACCAAACGGACCAGGATTATCCGGCTGATCAGGCAGTTCCTTGATGCAAGGGACTTTCTCGAGGTCGAAACCCCCATGATGCAGCCCATCCCGGGGGGAGCAACGGCCCGGCCCTTCAAGACGCATCACAACGCCCTGGATATAGACCTTTACCTTAGGGTGGCCCCTGAGCTTTATCTGAAACGCTTGGTTATCGGGGGGTTCGAACGGGTTTACGAGGTCAATCGGAACTTCAGGAACGAGGGAATTTCCACCCAGCACAACCCGGAATTCACCATGCTGGAACTCTACCAGAGCTATGCTACCTTCGAGGATCTGATGACCCTTACCGAAGAGATGGTTTGTTTCATAGCTCAGAATGTCCTTGGCGGCCTGGCCCTCGAATATCAGGGGGAAAAAATAGACCTTTCTCCCCCCTGGAAACGGTTAACCGTCAAAGAAGCTATCCTGCATTGGGGAAGGATCGATCTAAAAACCCTCCAGGACTACGACAAGGCGTTGGAATACGCCCAAGGGTTAGGAATTCCCCTGGAAAAAGGGATTCCCCATGGGAAAATCATCACCGAACTATTGGGCGAAATCGTGGAACCGCACCTTACCCGGCCCACGTTCGTCACCCATTATCCGACCGATGTTTCTCCCCTCTCTCGCAGAAATCAGGACCATCCGGATCTGGTCGATCGCTTCGAACTTTATATAGCAGGAAAAGAGGTCGCCAACGGATTCTCCGAATTGAATGATCCCGTGGACCAGAGGGAACGGTTTATCAAACAGCTGGAGCAGGGTAACAGTGGGGAAATGGAAGGTCACCGTTTAGACGAAGATTTCCTCCATGCCCTGGAATGTGGAATGCCACCCACTGCGGGCGAGGGGATAGGAATCGATCGCTTGGTGATGCTGTTGACAGATTCCCCCTCCATCCGGGAGGTAATTCTTTTTCCCCTTTTGAAGCCTCAAAGGGAATAGATCTTCTTAGGTCACCGAAATAGCCGGGAGGAAACGCCCTCCATGCAGATGCCATACGAACTATTCATTGGCCTGAGATATTTGAAGGCCAAGAGAAAACAGTTCTTCATCTCCATTATTACCATCTTTTCCATTGCCGGAGTCTTCCTCGGGGTGATGGCCCTTATTATTGTATTGGCCGTAATGAACGGGTTTGAAACGGATATCAAGGGGAAAATATTGGGCACGTATTCCCATGTCATCCTCATGAAACACGGGGATGAAGGAATTTCAAGGTATTCCGCTCTGATTGAACAGGTGAAAGGGCATAAGGGGGTCGTTTCGGCCTCCCCGTTCGTTTACAATCAGGTGATGCTCACATCGAAAACCAATGTCTCTGGCGTCGTCATCAGGGGGATTGACCCCGGTTCCGCGGTTGAGGTAACCAATATCGGCCGTGCCATAAAGGAAGGGTCCCTTAGTGAATTGAAGCCACAAGAGGGAACTGGAAACATCGCGGGGATCATTATCGGAAGGGAGTTAGCCAGGCATCTGGGTGCATTTCTCAATGAGCCCATCACCGTGATTTCACCCATGGGGACCATAACGCCCATGGGGATGATTCCCAGGATGAAGCAGTTTAAGGTTGTGGGAATCTTCAACGTGGGAATGTACGAGTACGATTCCTCCCTCGCGTATATCTCCCTCAAGGAGGCACAGCGTTTCTTCGATATGGGAGAGGCCGTGACGGGGATAGAGATAAAGGTGGATGACGTCTATAAGGCCAAGGCAGTGGCCAGGGAGATCCAACAAAATCTCGGCTTTCCCTATTGGACCAGGGACTGGATGGAGATGAACAAGAATCTCTTTTCCGCATTGAGGCTGGAAAAGGTGATCATGTTTATCATCTTATTCCTCATTGTCTTTGTGGCGAACGGCCCGGGACATTATGAAGATCTTTATCATCGAAGGACTCATCATCGGTGCCGTTGGGACCATTTTGGGAGCTCTGGCGGGCATGCTGGCCGCCATCAATATGGAGACGATCGCTGGGTGTGTCGAGAGGGTCCTGGGCTTCGAAGTCTTCCCTAGTGATGTCTATTACCTCGAGCGTTTTCCATCCGAGCTGAATCCCGTCGACGTGATAATAATTGTTATCGTTGCGGTGATGTTATGCTTTTTGGCAACCCTCTACCCTTCTTGGAAGGCCTCGAGGCTGGATCCCGCGGAGGCCTTGCGCTATGAATAAAAGTCATATGGCCTCCGAAAAGACCCTCATAAAAAGCCAAGCGCAGAAATATATCTCCAAGGGGAATTACAAAAAGGCCCTGGGGGAATTTCAAAAAATCATTAAGCTGGACCCGGTGGACCTCAGGGCCCGCCTGAGAGTAGGTGACCTTCTCCAAAAACTTGGAAGGACCGGTGAGGCCGTTGCCCAATACAAACAACTCACCCGTCACTATGCCAAGGAGGGTTTTCTTATCCAGGCAATCTCCTTAAACAAGATTATCCTCCGAATTGACCCTTCTCAGGAGGGCATCGATAAGGAGTTGGCCGACCTCTATGCCCAGATTGGTATCTCTTCCCAGATACCGGCAAAGGGACAAAAGGTCAAAAAGAAGCTTCCCGAAATTCCCCTCTTCTCCGAATTGAATCGGGATGAACTCCACCAAGTGGTAAGCCGCCTCAAGGCCAAACACGTGGCCAGGGGAAGTCTCATCTGTAAAGAGGGGGATCCCGGGGATTCCATCTATATCATCAGCTCCGGGAAAGTGGGAATCCTTAAATATTCCAAGAGTAAACAAGAGGACATCCTTTTGGCCACCCTACGGGAGGGGGATTTTTTCGGTGAGTTCGGTTTCTTCTCCGATCAGAAGAGGCATGCCACCGTCAGGGCCCTGGTCAATTTGGAGGTTCTGGAAATTTCAAGAAACGATTTTGACGAAATTGCCAAAGTTCACCCTCGGATGAGGAATATCCTGCTTAACTTTTATAAGAAACGCATTATCGATACTCTCCTGGCCTTCTCTCCCCTCTTTAGGCAGCTTCAACCGCAGGAGCGTGCCCAACTGCTTAGTCATTTCAAACTGAGGAAGGTTGGGGAAAACAGGTTAATATTCAATCAGGGCTCCCCACCCACATCCTTTTTCGTCATCAAAAGTGGGGAGGTAGAAGTCTTTGCCTCAAAAGGGGCCGAGCAGAGGGTTATTTTGGGCTGTCTCAGGGGAGGTGATTTCTTCGGGGAAATTTCGCTGATCTTCAACCAACCTCGAATGGCCAGCGTGAGGACTACCAAAACAACCGAACTGCTGGAATTGGAGAAGGCGGATTTCGATCATGTCGTGGCAGCATATCCCTCCATCAAGGGAACACTGGAGGCCTTTTCAAGGAAGAGATTGGAGGTAACGAGCCACATCATCTCCTCCTCCTGGACCAAGAAAGCAACGGCAACAATGGTTTAAGGTGAAAACCCCATGTGGAAAGAGGAAGAACCCTTGGAGGCGACTCATCCTTTAATCCTCGTAGAAAACCTCTTTAAATCCTTTGGCCGTGCGCCAAAGAAGGTTGATGTCCTCAAGGATATCACGCTCACTTTTTCCACAGGTGAGGCGGTGGCCATCTATGGCTCATCAGGAGTAGGAAAGACTACCTTTATGCATATCCTCGGCACCCTCGATAGGCCCACGTCGGGGAGGATTATCTACCGCGGGCAAGACCTCTTTTCCATGGAAGAGAAGGCCCTTGCCGCATTTCGAAATCGAGAGGTGGGCTTCGTCTTTCAGCTCTATTATCTCCTGCCCGAATTCAATGCCTTAGAGAACACCATGATGCCCGCCTTAATTCAGGGAATGCAGAGGAGGCAAGCCGCCGTGAAGGCCGAGGAAATCCTCGTGGAGGTTGGCCTAAAGGACCGAATCACCCATAAACCTGGTGAACTCTCCGGAGGCGAACAACAGCGGGTGGCTGTGGCCCGATCCCTCATACTGCAACCCACCCTGCTGCTCGCCGATGAGCCCACGGGAAATTTAGACACCGCAACGGGGCATGCCATTCACGATCTCCTCATGAGGTTGAATACCGAGAAGGGGGTGACCTTGATCGTGGTCACCCACAATCGTGAGATTGCCAGCCGAATGCGCAGAAGGATTCAGATGATGGACGGAAAGGTCTTTGAGGAGGTTTAATGGAGACAACCTCGATTTTCCCTATTTACAAAGGATCATTTATTTGTTATGAAAGACTACCCAAAATCGCTGCAGATTTAGATCTTGGCCAGAACCTCTTTTCCAAGGAATCCATATGACCCCGGCACTCAAGTTCGGTGGGAGAATAGTGGTTTATATCCTGCTCTATCTCCTCCTATCCGGCCGGTGCTTTGGAGAAGACGAAAAGATCGTAAAAATCACCATCCTAGGTAACGAGAAGGTCGCCGAGGACGTGATCAGAAACAACATTAAAAGCAAGGTAAACGAACCCCTCTCGATCCCGCAGGTCAGAAAGGATCTCAACTCCATCTATGAGATGGACTATTTTACCGATGTCATCATCGATTTGAGGAATGTGGAAGGGGGCAAAGAGGTTATATTCATCGTTGTGGAAAAACCCTCCATCCGAAATATACTGATCTCGGGAAATGTGAAGATCGAAGCCTCCAAAATAAGGGAGGGGATCGATATTACCACCGGTGCCATTTTAAATATGGAGAAGCTCAAACAAGCCTCTGATAACATCAAGAAGCTCTACTTTTCCAAGGCTTACTACCGGGCAGAGGTCGATTATCACCCGAACTACCTGGATAAAAACCAAGTCGATATCGAATTCATCATCAAAGAGGGGAAAAAAGGCTACATTAAGAAGGTCCGATTCCAGGGTAACGAGCATTTTTCGGCGAGGAAACTCCGAAAATTCATGAGGACAAAAAAGAAGGGATGGTATGGGTGGCTAATGAAAAGGGGGATGCTGGATGAAGATATCCTCAATGCCGATATTCAAAGCCTCCGGGGTTTTTACTTCGATCACGGACACATCCAGGTTAAAATCGACAAGCCCGAGATTACCATAACCAAGGATGGGAAATGGATTTACATCGACATCAAGATCCATGAGGGGGAACGGTTTAGAGTGGGGGAGATCGACTTCAAGGGCGACATTCTTACCACACGGGAGGACCTGTTCAAAAAGTTAACCCTTAAAAAGGGCAAAATCTATCGCAGCTCCGTAGTCCAGAAGGACATCCAGGAGATCACCAATTTCTATGCGGACAGGGGATACGCCTACGCCGAAATTGTCCCCCTCACCTCCGTGAATTCGGAAATGAGGCTCGCCCACATCACCTTCGATATCCACAAGGGAAAGAAGGTCTATTTCGAGCGAATCACCATTTCCGGAAATACAAAGACCCGGGATAAGGTAATCAGGAGGGAGCTCAAAGCGGGAGAAGGTGATCTGTACAGCTCAACAGCCATAAGCAAAGGTCGACGAAAGCTCAAGACCACCGGGTATTTTAAGGAGGTTGAATTTACCACCAGTAAGGGAACCCGTGATGACAAGATCAACGCGGATATTAAGGTAGAAGAAGCCCCAACAGGAGCCATTAGCTTTGGGGCGGGATTTAGCACACTGGAAGGATTGTTGGGAACGGCCACTATCTCCGAGCGAAACCTCTTTGGGTTCGGCTATAAAACCCATCTATCCGGTACGATAGGAGGCGAGAGCCAGCGATTTAAATTCGGTTTTACCGATCCCTGGCTCCTGGGAACACCCACGAGGGCTGGGTTTGATGTCTATAAAGAGGAGTCGGAAGCCTTCGATACATACAGCTCCGATGTTCTCGGAGCGGACGTCCGCCTGGGCAGAAACCTGACGGACTATATATCAGCCTCTCTTGTAGGCCGAGCCGAGAGGGTAAAGATCTTCGACGTCTCCCCTGATGCCTCCGATCTCGTAAAGCAAGAGGAGGGAACCAAGGATACCCACAGCCTCACCCTGGTGTTGGCGAGGGATACGAGGAATGACTTTTACAACCCTACCAGGGGATCCAAACACACCCTCAGCCTGGAGAATGCGGGAGGGATTTTAGGGGGTGACAACACCTTCTACAAGATTGTGGGCGATACCAATTGGTACTTCCCCCTGCCCTGGAACACGGTGTTCCATCTGCGGGGGAGAGCTGGCATCGTCGAGGGATACGATGAGAAAGACGTTCCCATTTACGAGCGATTTTACGTCGGCGGCATCAATACGATACGGGGCTTCGAATATGGGGAGGCGGGACCCAAGGACGAAACCGGGGAGGTAATCGGGGGCGAGAAAATGGTTATCTTCAATTCGGAATTCATCTTTCCCTTGAGCAGGGCGATCGGGTTGAGGGGCGCTATCTTCTACGATGGGGGGGCAGGCTGGGATGAAAAATTTGAAAGGTGGAGACACGCCGTGGGGGTAGGGATCCGCTGGTTCTCGCCTGTGGGTCCCATTCGAATCGACTGGGGATATAACCTCGATCCCAAAGAGGGCGAGAGGCAGTATGTTTGGGACTTCACCGCAGGGGCGCAATTTTGAAGACGACCTTTTGGAGGGAGGAGAAATGTTTAAGGACACAACGAAGGGAAAAAAGATCATTCTTTGTGGGGTCTTGATCTTTTCCGCCTTGGGCGCCTTGGCTCGCGCAGCAGAGATAAAGATCGGCTATGTAGACATACAGAAGGCTCTGAATGAATCCGAGGCCGGCGAGGCGGCAAAGGTGGTAATGGAAACCGAATACAAAAATATGCAAACCGCAATTGCCCAAAGGGAGAAAGAACTTCAGGCCTTACAGGAAACCCTTCAGAGACAGGGCATGATGCTCAGCGAGAAGGGGAGGAAGGAAAAGGAGAGGGAGTTCCAGAATAAGATGAAGGAATATAAGCGGTGGAGAGAGGACAGGCTAAATGAATTCAAGCAGAAGGAGAGGGACTTCACCAAAGCCGCGTTGCAGGGTTTAGGGGCGGTGGTCAGAAAGCTGGGAGAAGACGAGAATTTCACCGTCATCCTGGAAAAGGGGCAGGCTATTTACATCTCAGGGAACATAGACCTCACGGATCGTGTCATTCAGATCTTCAACTCCACCAGCAAGAAATAGAAGGGGAGAACCCACCCATGGAAAAAACGCTGAAGGAACTGGCCCAATTGGTGGACGGGGAGGTTGTCGGCGACGGAGAAGTAAAGATCCTCGGCGTAGCCCCTATCGAAGAAGCCCAAAAGGGTGAGATTACCTTCGTTGCCCACCCGAGATACTTGCCAAAATTGAAACAGACCGAGGCTTCGGCTGTCATCGTTTTCCCGAAGGTCCGCGAGGCTGATAAACCCCTCCTTAGGGTAGCAAACCCCTACCTGGCCTTTGCCAAGATTTTGGAAGTTTACGTCCGTCGACCTTACGAATCAAGGGGAGTTGACCAACGGGCCTGGGTTAGCCCGACGGCCAAGCTGGGGGAAAAGGTCAGCATTTACCCCTTCGTATATGTCGGTAATCATGCCGAGATCGGCAATCGAGTCACCCTCTTTCCCGGGGTTTTCGTCGGCGATAACGCTTTCATCGGGGACGATACCCTCGTCTATCCCAATGTCTGCATATACGGGGGAAGCAGAATTGGCAAAAGGGTAATCCTCCACGGCGGGGTTATCATCGGGAGCGATGGCTTCGGTTTCGCTAAGGACGGCAGACGAAATGTCAAAATACCGCAGATAGGTATTGTGGAGATCGGAGACGATGTCGAGATCGGGGCCAATTCCACGGTGGACAGGGCCTCGATGGGAAAGACCGTCATAGAAAGGGGTGTAATAATCGACAATCTCGTTCAAGTTGCACACAGCGTCACCATTGGCGAGGATAGCATCATCGTCGCCCAGGTAGGAATTGCCGGCAGCACCAAGATCGGAGCCAATGTGATCCTGGCAGGTCAGGGTGGCGTGGCAGATCACATTGAGATCGGGGACAACGTCATGGTCGGGCCCCAGTCGGGAGTGGCCAAGGATATTCCTCCCAACCAGGTAGTCACCGGAACCCCTACTCTACCCCACAAAGAACAGATGCGAGCAGTCCTGACCTTTCCCAAGCTTCCGGAGATGTGGAGGAAGATCGGTCAATTGGAGGCCAAGGTTAGGACCCTGGAGGCGGGACAAAACGTAAGACGAAAAACATCCCGTCAATCTTTGGAGGATACCCATGATCCAGATCAATGAAATTATGGGGCTGTTGCCCCACGGATACCCATTCCTCCTCGTCGATCGCATCGTGGAGGTGGAAATAGGGAAGCGAATCGTCGGCATAAAGAATGTCACCATCAATGAGCCCTTTTTCCAGGGCCACTTTCCAGGCCAACCCATCATGCCTGGGGTATTAATAGTCGAGGCCATGGCCCAGACCGCCGGTGTCCTTGCATTCAAATCAATGCCTGAAGAGTTTAAGAAGAAGGTGGTTTACTTCATGGCCATCGACAAGGTCCGATTCCGAAGGCCGGTTCAGCCGGGAGATCAGATTAGGATGGAGATGGTTGTTTCAAAACGGCGCACATCAATATGGGGCTTTACGGGGAAAGCCTATGTAGAGGACCAATTGGCTGCCGAAGCGGAATTAATGGCCATGGTAAGCGACAAGGCATAAGGGAGTCGGAGGCGCTCTTTATGATACACGAAAAGGCTGTTGTTCACCCTCGGGCAAGGATCGCCGAAGGCGTTGAAATTGGCCCTTTTTCAGTCGTCGGCGAAAACGTGACCATCGACAAGGACACCTGGATCGGACCCCACGTGGTCATTACCGGATGGACGACGATCGGAAAAAATTGTAAAATATACCAATTCTCCTCAATTGGAGAAGTTCCCCAATACCTCAAATTTACGGGTGAGGAATCCCATGTCATTATCGGCGATAACAACGTCATCAGGGAGTTCGTCACCATCAATCGGGCGACGACCCATGGGGGAGGAAAGACTGTCTTGGGCAATGAGAACTTCTTGATGGCCTATGCCCATGTGGCGCACGATTGCCTCATCGGAAACCAAGTGATAATGTCCAACGCTGCTACGTTAGCGGGACATATCGAGATTGAGGATGGTGCGATCATCGGTGGGTTATCGGCCGTGCACCAATACGTCCGAATCGGCGCATACTCTTTTATCAGCGGGCTAACCGGTGTCCCTCAGGATATCCCCCCCTACATCCTTGTTGCGGGCGGGCGGTGTAAGCCATATGGGTTAAACTTGGTCGGCCTTAAAAGACACGGTTTCCCGGAGAAAACTATCAAGGGGCTCAAAAAGGCTTACAGAATCATCTTCAGGTCCGCATTAACCCTCGAAAATGCCATAAAGGACATCCAGGCGGATGAAATAAGCAGCATTCCCGAAGTGTTTCACCTCGTTCAATTCATTCAAGGATCAAAAAGGGGGATCTGCAGGTGACGAGAAAACTGAGGCTCGGTGTGGTCGGCGTGGGATACTTCGGGCAATTTCACGCCGAGAAATACCACCAAATGCCTGAAGTGGAGTTGGTGGGGCTGGCGGATATCGATCGCTCCCGTTCACAGGAAATAGCAAGGCGTTTCAATACCAATGCCTTTTACCATTATGAGGATCTATACGATAAGGTAGATGCCGTCAGCATCGCCGTCCCAACACCCATTCACTACCAAGTAACCAAAGACTTCTTCCACAGGGGGATCGATGTCCTTTTGGAAAAACCCATAACCGCTACTCTCCGAGAGGCGGATGAATTGATCGATATGGCGGAAAAGAAACAACTGGTCTTTCAGGTTGGTCACCAGGAGAGGTTTAATGCCGCCTTAATGGCTTTGGAGGGGAGCCTTCTCGATCCCATGTTCATCGAATCCCACCGGCTGAGCCCTTTTCTGCAAAGGGCGGCAGGTGTCGATGTGGTCCTTGACCTGATGATCCATGATATTCAGATTATTCTCAGCATGGTGGATTCCCCAATCCAGTCCATTCAAGCAGTTGGCGTCCCAATCGTATCCCCTTATTTAGATATTGCCAATGCGCGGATCGAATTCAACAACGGTTGCATCGCAAACGTAACGGCCAGCCGTGTCTCCCGGGAGAAGATGCGGAAGATCCGAATCTTCCAACCCACCGCTTATTTCTCCATCGACTACGTCTCCCAAAGGATTACCGTCCTCAGCAAGGATGGCAAGGGGCGTAAGCCCATTTTCCCCGGCGTCTTCGCCGAGGATATCAAAATTGCCAAAAACGACCCCCTGGAGTCGGAAATAAACTCCTTCATCGAGAGGATCAAGGACAGAAAGAAACCTTTGATCTCGGGATTGGACGGGAAGAAGGCCCTCGAGGTCGCCTTGAGGATTACCGACCAGATCCAAAGGAATATCGAAGAAAGGAAAACATCGGGTGGCCTTATGGCATGAAGCACACGGGAGAAAGGAAAATTTTGATCGTCGCGGGAGAGACCTCGGGAGATCTCCATGGGGCCCATTTGATAAAAGCAGCTCTCTCCTTGGATCCCAAGCTTCACTTCTACGGCGTGGGAGGAGTCCATCTGAGGAGCATGGGAACCGAGGTTGTTTTCGACAACGCGCAGGTGGCCGTTGTCGGCATCGTGGAGGTCCTCTCCAAGCTGGGGTCCATCTATCGGGTTTTCCGATGGCTCAAGAGGTCCCTCGATCGAGATAAACCCGCCCTCGCCATCCTCATCGATTTTCCCGACTTCAACCTCAGATTAGCCAAGGAGGCGAACAAGAGGGGAATCCCCGTCTTTTACTACATCAGCCCCCAAGTATGGGCCTGGAGAAAGGGAAGGGTCAAGAAGATCGCAAAATTGGTCCACAAGCTGGTGGTAATCCTCCCCTTTGAGGTTTCCTTCTATCGGGAAAGGGGTATCGATTGTGAATTTGTAGGCCATCCCTTGATCGACATCGTCAAACCCCATCTCGCCAAGGAGAAGGCCCTCGATATATTCCGCTTGGACAAGGATAAGAGGACTATTGGACTGTTGCCCGGAAGTCGCCGGGAAGAGGTCCACAACCTCCTTCCCGTCCTCCTCAAGAGCGCCCATCTTCTTCTGCGGGATTTTCCGAACCTCCAATTCGTCATCCCCATAGCGCCGGCCATCAACCGCTTTGAGGTCGAAAAATATATTGCGGACTCCAATGTGGACATCAGGGTGGTTGGGGAGCATACCTACGATGTACTCAATATCTGCGACCTTATTATCACCGCCTCCGGGACGGCCACGCTGGAAGCGACCATTATGAGCACCCCCATGATCATCGTCTACAAGGTGTCGTTCCTCTCCTATCTGGTAGGTCGGCTTCTCGTGAAGGTCAAGGACATCGGTTTAGTCAACCTCATCGCCGAAAAGAGGATTGTGCCCGAGCTCATCCAAGGGCAAGCTTCCCCCGTCAATATTTTCAATGAGGCCTCCAGGATGCTTAAAGACCCCCATCTCCTATCCGTGATCAGAGGCGAACTGGAAAAGGTCAGGGAGAAATTGGGGAACCCGGGGACATCCCAAAGGGCGGCACAAATCCTGTATCGCGTTATTCACCAAGGGGCATAGACCCCTTCCCCTGTCTCGACATGACCGTGGAATTATACAAAAGGCTCCTGCAATACGTTAAACCCTACTGGGTAAAATTAGTCCTGGCCATGACCTGCATGGTCTTCTTCGGCCTCTGCCAGGGCGGAACCGCCTGGCTCGCCCAGCCCGCAGTGGACGACGTTTTAGTCGGCAAGGATATGAGGATGTTACTCCTCATACCGGTGGCTATCCTCGCGCTCGTTCTCATTAGGGGAGTATTCGACTACGGCCAAGCCTACCTCATGAACTACGTCGGCCAGCGTATCGTGGCCGATTTACGGGAACAACTCTACAATCACCTCCAATACTTCTCCCTCTCATTCTTTACCAAAACGCCAACGGGCGTCCTCATATCGAGGCTCACCAATGACATCGGCCTCATCCAAGGGGCTGTTTCCAACGCCATAACCACCATCATCAAGGAGTCATTTACCATCATTGCCCTCACCGGGGTGGTCTTTTACCAAGACTGGAAGCTGGCCTCTATCGCCTTCATCGTCCTCCCCCTCGCCGCTATTCCCATCGTCAAATTCGGCCAGAAACTCCGCAAGTTCAGCATCAGGGGCCAGATCCGAATGGGATCCATTACCTCCTTGCTCCAGGAGACCATCTCCGGGAATCGCATCGTAAAGGCCTTTACCATGGAGGATTACGAATCCCGCCGGTTTTCCGCCGAAAATGAACGATTCTTCAAGGTCGTCATGAAGAGGCAGAAGATCAGGGCCCTCTCCTCCCCCGTCATCGAGGTATTGGGGGGATTGGGTACCGCCGCCATCGTGTTGATTGGGGGATATAGCGTGATTAAGGGGAATTCCACCCCGGGAAGCCTCACCTCCTTCCTGGTAGCCCTTGGCCTCCTGTATAGGCCCATCAAGTCCCTCAGCAGGCTGAATGACGTCGTTCAAGGGGGGTTGGCAGCAGGCTCGAGGGTCTTTGAACTCCTGGACCAAACACCCGAAATCAGGGATACCGATGGGGCAGTGCCGCTAACCGGAATTTCGGACGGTATCAAATTCGACCACATCTCATTCAAGTACGAGGACAAGAACGTGCTGAAGGATATCAACATAGAGGTGAAGGTGGGGGAGGTATTGGCGCTGGTCGGAATGAGCGGGGCGGGGAAGACAACCCTGGTGAATTTGATCCCCCGGTTCTACGACGTAGGTGAGGGCCGGATCACAATCGATGGAAGGGATCTCAGGACCTTCACCATAAAGTCCCTCAGGGAACATATCGGCGTCGTGACCCAGCAGACCATCCTTTTCAACGATACGGTGAGGAATAACATCGCCTATGGGGATATCACCAGATCCGAGGTGCAGATCATCGAGGCCGCCAAGGCGGCCAATGCCCATGGATTCATCGAGAAATTGCCCTTGGGCTACGATACGGTGATCGGCGAAAGAGGATTAAAGCTCTCCGGCGGAGAGCGACAGCGGATCTCCATAGCCAGGGCGCTGCTCAAGAACGCCCCCATCCTCATTCTGGACGAGGCCACCTCGTCCCTAGACTCACAATCGGAACTTCAGGTTCAGATCGCACTGGAAAGATTGATGGCAAACCGAACCGTCTTCCTCATCGCCCACCGCCTCTCCACCATAAGAAATGCCCACCGCATCTTAGTCATCGATAATGGGAGAGCCGTCGAAGAAGGGACCCATGACGAGCTTTTCGCCCTGAATCGGACCTATAGAAGGCTCTACGATATGCAGTTCAGGGATGACGGCCAAACGGTTTTGCGGAAGGCCAAGGTGAGACAAATCTACTAGGGGGTTTTATCACGCGGGGCAGGATTCATCGGGGTGGTATACGCATGCCGGAGGGCCACTGAGGTATCGGGCATAAAACACCTCGAAGGGAACTGGAATTGAAGAGGTTGATTAAGCGTCTCATATTAGCCGTAGTACCGCCCGTCGCCTATTGGGTAATCAAGCTCCTCTCGTGGACCATACGGATAGAGATGGTTAACGGCCACATACACGATGACTATCTGAAAAAAGGGACACCTTCTATCTTTGCATTCTGGCACGGCAGACTTTTGATGATGTCGACCGGGTATAGAGGAAAAGAGGTGGCCATCCCCATCAGCCGCCACCAAGATGGGGAATTCATCAGCAGAACCGTGAAGTATTTTGGCTTCAGATCCATCCGCGGATCTACCACCAGGGGAGGATTCTCGGCCATGCGCGAGATGTTGAAAGCCTCTGAGCAGGGATATGATATCGCCATCACCCCCGATGGCCCACGGGGCCCGCGATATCAAGTCCAAAACGGAATCATTGATCTTGCCAGGCGGACGGGAATGACCATCATTCCCGTCACCTTCAACGCCTCGAGGAAAAAGGTATTTCGAAGCTGGGATCGCTTTGTGCTCCCCTACCCTTTTTCAAGGGGGGTATATATTTTTGGGGAACCCTTACTCGTTCCACACCAGGTAAGTAAAGGCGCTTTCGAGCAAACAAGGCTTCTGCTGGAAAGGCGACTGAGGGAAATAACGGATCGAGGAGACCGGTACTTCGAGAAGGGGACCGGGAATAGATGATTAACTCCCTCTATAATACCTTATTAACTTTTGCCCTTATCCTGTCAAGTCCCTTCTTTGCCTTCAAAATCATCACAACCTCCTCCTATAGAAGGGGGTTAAGCCAGAGGTTGGGCATCGGCCACAAAGATGTTCGTAAAAAGGTGGGGGATGAAAAACCCCTCTGGATCCATGCCGCATCGGTGGGTGAAGTCCTGGGGTCATTACCCATAATCGAAGGGATAGGGCGAACCAACCCTGAACTCCCCATCCTCCTTTCAACCATGACGGCGACAGGGAATGACATGGCCAAGAAGAGGGCCTCGGATGTAAAGGTAATCACCTTTTTCCCCCTGGATCACCCATGGGTGGTGAGGAGGGCCATCTCCCGGGTTAACCCGAGGGCCTTTCTCATGGCGGAGACGGAAATCTGGCCAAATTTTCTCATGGAACTGGGTAGAAGGGGAATTCCCGCTATGCTCTTCAACGGTCGCATCTCGACACGCTCCTTCCAATGGTACAAGCGGTTTCGTTACTTCTTTGCCTCCCCTCTGGCCACAATCTCCGCCTTCTGCATGCAGTCAACCTTAGATGCCCAAAGGATCGTAGAGATGGGGGCAAATCCCGCAAGGGTTACCGTCAACGGAAACGTCAAATTCGACCAACTGCCTCCCGAAATAACTCAAAAAGAGAGAGAAGCCCTCCTTCAAACCTTGGGCCTCCATGCAGGACAACCGATACTCATCGCGGGCTCCACCCATAGGGGGGAGGAGGAATTTATGCTGAAAGTCCTTCAGCGCCTCTCCCCCGAATACCCCGATCTGGTCCTTATACTGGCTCCCAGATACCTCGATAGGGTCGGAGAAGTTGAGGCTCTCCTTACGCGGGAAAAAATCCCATGGAAACGGAAATCCCAGATCCAGACAAGGGGGGATAAGGAAGGATCTGTCGTCATCCTTTTGGATACCATGGGGGAGCTCTCCAAGCTCTATAGCCTCGGAAGCCTTATCTTCGTGGGGGGAAGCTTGGTAAGGGTAGGTGGTCATAATATCCTCGAGCCCCTGTTCTTCAAAAAACCGGTCTTCTTCGGCCCCTTCATGGATCACTTTCGGGAAATATCCAACGAAGTTCTCACAAGGGGCGCTGGATTTCAGATTAGGGAAGTCGAGGAGATGATCTTTCACGCCAAAAGCCTCTTGGAGGACACATCCCTCATGTCGACCATGGGGAAATGCGGCTTCGAAATCATCCGGGACAACAGGGGAGCGACCGGCAAAACCCTGGAAACCATATCTCGGTTCCTTTAAGGGAAGGGCCGTGATGCGTCGGGCAAGATCTCTTGAGCGGACCATATTCGGAAAAAATGGGCCTTCATGCCAAAGGGCTTATCTCTTACCCCTCCATGTGATCTCCTCCATTTACGGATTGGGAGTTCGGGCCCGTCTTTTTCTCTACGGCACCGGTTTCCTTAGGGGAAGCCAACTACCCTGTAAAGTGATCAGCGTAGGCAATATTACCCTTGGAGGAACGGGGAAAACCCCCACCGTGGAATACATCGCCAAGCTGCTCAATGAAGAAGGCATTGATGTAGTCGTGTTGAGTAGGGGATATGGCGGAAGGAGGCGGGGGAAGTTCAGGGTGGTCAGCGACGGCAATCGCCTCCTTCTCCCATTCAGGGAGGCGGGCGATGAACCCTACATGCTGGCCCAGCGGCTCCAAGGCATTCCCATTCTGGTCGGCCGTCGCCGCGATCTCTCCGGGCGATACGCCTCTACCCAGTTTCACCCCCACGTGGCCGTCTTGGACGACGGGTTTCAACACCTGGGGGTCAAACGAGATGTGGATATCCTCCTGGTAGATTCACAAACCGGATTCGGGAACGGCTACTTGTTCCCCAGAGGTCCCTTGAGGGAATCCCTCGATCAATTGAGCCGGGCCGATCTCTTTATTATTACCAAAGTAGAAGAACTTGATACCTGCGGAGAATTGGAAGAAATAATAAAATCTCATAAAAAAGAAGCTGTCATCTTCCACAGCAACTATATCCCCGATTATCTCACCGATCTGGATGGGGGTAAACGATTACCTCTGGGATATATAAAGGGAAGGCGAATCGCAGCCCTCTCTGGAATCGCCAATCCCGCTTATTTTCGCCGGCTCTTAGAGGTGGCCGGGGCGAAAGTGGAGGAGGAGATCATCTTCCCCGACCACCATGTCTATTCGCGGAAAGATATCCCTATTATTGAAAGGGGTCTTCGTAAGGCAGAATACATCGTAACCACTGAAAAAGATTCGCCCAAGCTGAGTGGGGTAATAACGGGGGATTTCCCCGCTATGAGTATGGGAATCAGCCTCAAGATTATCGAAAGTGATCATTTCAAACGAGTCCTCCTCGATCTGGTTGTGGAACCCCAGAAATGAGTCACATGGGATGTCGGGAAACCTTTTAGGAGAATCTCTCCTTGCTGCCCCTTTCTCCACGTTTTTCGGTGCTGCGGTTGTAGGGTGCTGCAGTGCTGCACGTAAATTTATTTGGTAAACGCTACTCAAACTACGGGGTAACTATTTCTAAGAACTCCTTTCCATGGTTTATCACAGAATTCCTTAAGGGTATTGACAATCATTCAAAATTCCATTAATTAATTAGTTGATACTTCGATGGATTCTGATGAGGGTGCCCGGCGGGCACCCTCTTGTTGCAAACATAATTCGTGAGGGATCGCCATGGAAAGAGATGGCTATCGCGTCTGTATCGTTGGTGCAACCGGGGTGGTTGGCCAGGAGATGATCAGAGTCTTGGAGCAGCGGAACTTTCCCGTGAGGGACCTAAAGCTTCTCGCATCGGAAAGGACGGCGGGTACTGCGCTGGAATTCAAGGGACAAGAGCTGAAGGTCCAGGTGCTTCAGGAGGATTCTTTTAAAGGTATGGACATTGGCCTTTTTTCCGCTGGTGGGGCCGTAAGCCAGAAGTACGCGCCCATCGCCGCCGAGGAAGGCTGTGTGGTAATCGATAATACCAGTGCCTTCAGGATGGACCCGGAGGTCCCCCTGGTCGTTCCCGAGGTCAATCCCCATGCTATAGCCGACTACAACCATAAGGGGATCATAGCCAATCCCAACTGTTCAACCATTCAGATGGTAGTGGTCCTCAAACCAATCCACGATGTTGCTACAATAAGAAGGGTAGTCGTTTCCACCTATCAATCCGTCTCGGGAACGGGCAAGGAAGCCATCCGCGAATTGGAGAAACAGACCCTGGCCATATTCAACCAAGGGGAGGTCAAAAGCGAGGTCTATCCCCATCAGATCGCCTTCAACTGCCTTCCCCATATCGACGTCTTCTCGGAGAATGGCTACACAAAAGAGGAAATAAAGATGATCAACGAGACCAAGAAGATCATGGAGGATGAATCGATAGGGATTACGGCCACCACCGTAAGGGTCCCCGTATTCTACAGCCACTCGGAATCGGTGAATATCGAGACTATGAAGAAGATCACCCCGGACGAGGTGAGACACATCCTCGCCCAGGCTCCAGGCGTCATCGTCGTCGATGATCCAAAGAAGAATGAGTATCCCTTGGCCGTCTATGCAGCTGGCAAGGATGAGACTTTCGTGGGAAGAGTCAGGGAGGATGCATCCATTGAAAAAGGGATCAATATGTGGATCGTCTCCGATAATATTCGTAAGGGAGCAGCCCTCAACGCGGTTCAAATCGCGGAGGTCTTGCTGAAACAATATTGGTAGAAAAGCATGAAATCCCCATGTTTGAAGCAAGAGCATACCGCAATCTCGTTAAAACCGATGACCTCACCCCATTCCGGGTAACCATAAAGGAAACGGATCTATTCCTGTTGGCGCAACGAACGTTGGAATCGGAGACCAGGGAAGCCGTAATCAGGTATCGCTGGCAAATCGAGCAATATATTCGGCACCACCCGGAATTCCGCACAAGCCTGGCGCCGGTGAAGAATGACCCCTATGCGCCGAAAATTGTGAAAGAAATGCTCAAGGCCTCCCGACTGGCAACCGTGGGCCCCATGGCCAGCGTTGCTGGGGCCATCGCGGAATTCGTGGGCAAGGACCTCATGCCTCTCTCCCCGGAGGTCATCTGCGAAAATGGGGGAGACATCTTTCTGGCCTCGTCTAAGGAAAGGGTTGTAGGGATCTTTGCTGGAAAATCCCCCTTGAGCTTCAAGGTTGGCCTGAGGATCAAGCCCGGGGATACCCCTTTGGGGGTATGTTCTTCCTCCGGCACGGTAGGCCATTCGATGAGCTTCGGAAGGGCCGATGCCGTTTGTGTCCTCTCGAAATCAGCCTCATTGGCCGATGCCGCGGCCACTTCCATCGGAAATCTCATCGAGGGAAGGGGAGACATCGAAAGAGGGTTAAAGCACGGGTGCCAGATCAGGGGCATCATCGGAGTTCTGATCATCGTGGGAAAAGCCATGGGAATGAAGGGAGATATAGAATTGGCCAATCTGGACTCTTAATGGTGAGGCATCGATGACTGAAACCATAGCTATCACCACCCTGGGATGCAAGGCAAACCAATTCGATTCCGAGATGATACAGACATCCCTTGAGAGGGGGGGATTTGAGATCATTCCCTTTTCCCAACGGGCCGATATCTATATTGTCAACACGTGCACCGTTACCCATAGAGCGGACTACCAATCCCGGCAATTGATCAGAAGGGCCCACCGCCTCAACCCATCCTCCCTGATTGTGGTCACGGGTTGCTATGCCCAGGCATATCCCGAGGAAGTCCAAGGGGTAGAAGGGGTAGGGGTGGTTCTGGGAAACGGGGAAAAGGCCTCTATTGCCGATATCCTCGGGAATCCCCCCATGTGCTCTTACCCAGTGGTCAATGTAGGCGACATCGAGAAAGAGACGAAGATCGGAGAAGCCGACATCGACCGGTTTTGCCGCCACACCCGGGCCCTACTCAAGATTCAAGATGGGTGTAATGCCTCGTGTTCTTATTGCATCATTCCCCGGGCAAGGGGGAGGAGTCGAAGCCTCGATCCCCTGCGGGTGACTTATCACCTTCAAAGGCTGAAGAAAGGGGGATTTAGAGAGGTGGTGATGACGGGAATCCATCTGGGCATCTATGGGGGCGATCTCTTTCCACCTACATCACTGGCAGAACTTTGCAAGAAAATGGAGGAAATCCCGGCGCCCCAAAGGATCAGGTTGAGCTCCATCGAGCCCGACGATTTTTCCCCGGAGTTGATCCAAACCATCGCCACCTCACCAAAAGTGTGCCACCATCTCCACATCCCCATGCAAAGCGGCGAGGACGATATCCTTCGGCGTATGCACCGTAACTACGATGGGATCTTCTTCGCCGACCTCGTCCAAACCCTGATCCACCGTATCCCGGACCTCAATATCGGGGTAGATGTCATCGTCGGTTTCCCCGGAGAAGGGGAAAAACAGTTCCGGAAAAGCTATGAGCTCTTGGAGAAATCGGACATCGGCTATCTCCACGTCTTCCCCTTCTCCAGGCGAAGGGGCACTGAGGCGCATGAATTTTCCCATCAAGTCGATCCGCAAACAAAAAAACGGCGATGTGAGGCATTGCGGGCCCTGGGGCGGCAAAAAAAGGCGGCTTTTCAGGGGCGATTTGTCGGGCGGGAGTTAGAGGTCCTCGTTGAGGGAAAACGGGACAAACTCACGGGAAGGCTCAAGGGATACTCGAGGAATTACATCCCCGTCCTCATTGAAGGGGGAGATGAATTGGTGAACCGAGAGATCAGGGTATCGGTGACGGACCTTGATGATGGGAGAATGTTTGGACGTGTGGTGGGAGATGCCTAAGGGTGGAAGCCGAAATGGTCGAGGTAAGGGTGGATATGCGCCTGGATAGAGGAGAAGCGTTATCCGTACTGCAAAGGGAGATCTCTTACCAGTTCAATGACCCAGACCTGTTGAACACCGCATTGACTCACAGGTCTTACGCCAACGAAATGTCCGGGGGGACGTTTCGGGACAATGAAAGGCTTGAATTTCTGGGGGATTCCGTGCTCAATATTGTCGTCAGCCACCTCCTCATGGAAAGGTTTCCCCACTGCAATGAAGGGGAGTTAACGAGGCTGCGGGCCTCCCTGGTCAATGAAAAATCCCTGGCCAGGATATCGAAAAATCTCGGCATCAACGAATGCATACTCCTGGGAAAAGGGGAATCCCTCAGGGGGGGAAGGGAGAAAAGCTCCTTAACCTCCGATGCCTATGAAGCCCTTATTGGTGCTGTCTATCTCGACGGCGGTTTCGAAAAGGCCTTCGGGGTCGTTGAGGGGCAGTTTGCCCCCCTGCTCGAGCAAGGATTGCCCGATGACGGTGATTTTAAAACCAAGGTTCAGCAGATCTGTCAGAACCGGTTCGGATGCTCCCCTCGATATCGATCATCCCACGTGAAAGGGCCGGAGCACGATAAGACCTTTGGGGCGGAGATCTACATCGACGGCCAACTCTATGGCTATGGTGTTGGCAAAAATAAGAAGGAAGCTCAGCAGAATGCGGCTCAGGAAGCCTTGAAGAGGATCTCCGGAGAACAGCCATGACAAAGGGTGGCAAGCCCTCTCGAAGGCCATTCATCATTCCTGTCTTTGTTCCCCATATGGGGTGCCCACACCAATGTGTGTTCTGCAACCAGACCTCTATAACCGGATCCAACGCCAATATGTCCCCAGGCTCCGTCACCGAAAGGATCCATGATCAATTGAGAGCCCAGCGAGGAAAACCTATCCGGAGAGAAGTTGCCTTCTACGGGGGAAGCTTTACCGGAATGGAGAAAAAGGTGCAGATGCAACTCCTTTCGGCGGTCCAACCTTTTATCCGAAAGGGATTAATCCATGCGGTAAGGGTATCTACCCGCCCGGATTACATCGACCCCCAGACCCTGGAGCTCCTGAGGACGTACGGGGTTAAAACCGTGGAGCTGGGTGTCCAATCGATGGTGGAAGAGGTCCTCCGATGCTCAAAGAGGGGTCATACAGCGGATGATGTCCTGAAGGCGGCGAAATTGCTCCATGATGGCGGTTTTGAGGTGGGAATCCAAATCATGGTCGGCCTTCCCTGGGATGATGCCCACCGATATGCCCACACAGTAGATCGAGTAATCGGACTAGACCCCCATTTCGTGAGGATCTATCCCACGTTGGTCCTCAAGGGAACGCCTTTGGAAAAATGGTATCGTTCCGGTCGGTATAGACCTCTCTCCGTGAAAGAGGCTGTTGACCTCTGTAAGGGGGCCTTTCTGAAGTTCTACAGGGCGGGGATTCCCGTTATTCGCCTTGGATTACAATCCAGCCCGGAACTGGAGGCAAAGGATTGTGTTGTTGCGGGGCCATACCATCCCGCCTTCGGCCATTTGGTGGAGTCCTCCCTCTTCTATGACATGGCCTCTTTTCTCATTGGGAGAAGCGGGCAATACCGAATCCTTCGCGCCAGGATCTCGCCCTCGGATCTTTCCAACATTCGCGGCCAAAGAAACCGAAACCTTGATCAACTGAAGAGGAGGTTTGGCCTGAGGGACATTCAAATCGAGGTCGATGAAGAACAGCCCAAGGGGAGTCTCATCCTCATAAACGGGACTAAGCTGGATGGGATGTCATACCGAACCCTCCCATTTTCATAGGTCAACGGGATGAAGTGGTTAAAAATCCATCGATACCTTCTGTTCACCACATGCGGACTCCTTCTGGCCTCCTCCTGCACCCTCAAAAGGGCCGAAATCCGCTACGAGGGCCGGAGCGACGTTGGAATGGTCCAATACGGGGTCGCCTCATGGTACGGGAAGAAATTCCACGGAAATCCCACGGCAAGCGGTGAGATCTACGATATGTATCAATTGACCGCTGCCCATAAGACATTACCCCTGGGGACCTATGTCATGGTAACCAACCTGGAGAACAACAGGTCCGTCGAGGTGAAGATAAACGACCGGGGCCCTTTCGTGAAGGGGAGGATCATCGACCTCTCCTATGCCGGTGCCAGAAGCATCGACATGGTTGAAAAGGGGACGGCCAGGGTTAAGGTGGTGGTCTTGAAGCACAAGGCCCGTATCGTAAAAAAGGAAGACGAGGGATTTGGCAGGGGTTTTACGGTTCAGGTAGGGTCCTTCTCCGATAAGGGCAATGCCGTGGAACTGACCAAGGCCTTGGGTAGGAAAATGGGTAATGTCTACATATCCGTGTTCGAAACCCCGATGACGCGCTATTATCGGGTGAGAGTTGGTTATTTCAGCACACGGGAATTGGCTTACGGCCTTGCCACGAAACTGGCCAATATGGGATATTCCGTTATGATTGCCCCTCGGTAAGGGCAAGTGAGGTCCATACGATGCGTCGTATCCTCATAGCCGTTCCAACGCTCTTCATCCTGTTTCTCCTGCAGTCCTATTTATGGGTGCCCACGTACGAGGAGCAGACCCGGGGCAATCCCGAACGCCTGGGCGAATACATTGAAGGATCCATCGGAGACGCCCAGATACTCAACCCCATTCTCTCGGCTGACAGTGCCAGCAGTGCTATTGAATCCAAGGTGTTCGAGGGCCTTATCGATCGCGACGAAGATCTAAATTTCAGGGGACGTCTGGCAACCCACTGGGAGATCTTTGAAGAGGCCTATTTCTACATCAATGATGAGGCCTGGATTCCAAACCTCGGAAAAGCAGATGCACAAGGGATAATTCGGCTCCTCAGAGATGCGATTCGGGACCGAAAAGAGAGAGAGGACAATCTTTCTAAATCCCTGGCAAACATCGAGAAGCTGGAGGCCCTTCCGGCGAGGATCTTTGAGGTATCAAAACAGGAGAAAGGCGTCGGAGGGGAAAAGGTTGCAGTAAGAATTCGCGTGAAGGCTCCCCCCCGCATCCATCTGGTCCTCAAGCGAGTGGATCAGGATCTTTTCGATCACCTCTCCGAGCTCTTGGGAAGGGAATATTTCTCCCCTTTTGACGGGGCGCGATTCATCGAGGTCCATCACGAGGCATTTGCTCGGAATAGGGGTGCCTACGGCAGAGAATTTCTACCAGCCACGGAACATAATCCCGTAATTATTTTTCATTTGAGGCCCAATGTCAAATTCCACGATGGCCACGTCTTTGATGGCGAGGATGTCAGTTTCACATACCAAGCCATCATGAACCCCAAGAACCTATCCCCTCGAATTGCGGATTACGAACCTGTCAAGGCAGTAGAGGTTCTCGACCCCCTGACCGTCCGTATTGTGTACAAGCGGCTCTATTCGCCGGCTTTTGGAACCTGGGGCATGGGGATTCTTCCCGCCCATCTCCTGAATTCCGAAGCCCTCCGGGACGAGGCCAGGCGCCGAGGGTTGGATCCAGATAAATTCACCCTCCGCCAGAGTGAGTTCAGCCGCCGTCCTCTCGGATGTGGCCCCTTCCGTTTTCGGGAGTGGAAGAGCGATCAATACATCGTTCTTGAACGCTTTGAAGACTACTGGGAGGGACTGCCCAATTACAAACGGTACACCTTTCGGATCGTGCCGGACCTCCTGACGCAGGAAATGGAGTTCTACGCCGGCACGGTGGATAGTTATGGTGTTCAGCCTCATCAGGTTGAACGGCTCAGTAAGGACCCCACCTATCAGAGTTTTACCGGCCTCTCCTTCGGCTACACCTATATCGGCTATAACATGCGAAGAGAACCCTTTAAGGATCGTCGGGTCAGGCAAGCCCTGGGCATGGTCATCGATGTGGACAAGATTATTAAGTATGTGCTTTACGAGCAAGGGGAAAAAATCACCGGGCCTTTTGTCAAACAGACTGACTTCTACAATCACGCCATTGACCCGCTTCCATATGATCCTGAAGGGGCCCTCAGGCTTTTGGCAGAAGCTGGATGGATAAAGGGACCCGAGGGCTGGCTTGAGAAAGACGGGAAACGCCTCCAATTTACCCTGATAACCAACCAGGGCAACAACATCCGGCAGTCCATCCTTTCTATAGCCCAGGACTCCTGGCGGAAAATCGGAATCGACGTGCGGACCGACGTTCTGGAATGGGCGGTCTTTATCCAGGAGCGGGTGAATAAACTCGATTTTGATGCGCTGATATTGGGCTGGGCCATGGGAATCGAGCCCGACCTCTACCAGATCTGGCACTCGAGCCAGACCGGACCCAATCAACTCAATTTTGTGGCCTTCCGGAACGACGAGGCGGACGATCTCATCATCAAGATTCGTCAGGAATACGACCATGATCGGCAGGTGCAATACTGCCGTCGCCTCCATGAGATCATTGCCGAGGAGCAGGCCTACACCTTCCTGTACGTCGGAAAATGGACCGCAATCCTGGACAAACGCATCGTTATCAAGGATATAGATCCCGAGGGAAAGGAGCGATACAGCCGGATCAAACCGACGAAGACGGGGAACTATACGTTCTATTTCAACAAGTGGATCAAACTCTCCGAGGTTCCCAGATTTGAGGGGGAAGGGTGACGGATGCTTGCTTTTCTCGGTCGAAGCCTCATTCAAAAAATTATCACCCTGTTTTTCGTCTCTGTGATCTCCTTTCTCATTATTTACCTGGCCCCTGGAGAGCCGAGCCAGATTGACCCCCTGAATCCCAAGTTTACCCAGGAAGTTTTAGAGCGGTTCCGCAAGGAATTCCACCTGGACGAGCCTC
>SMTZ1_10004214_pt1 | contig 25420 bp, 20 predicted proteins | sample DeeMarSWOR136_30_FD_25667 | JGI IMG/M metagenome (IMG submission 25667)
TATAACCGTGAGGCTCTCGAGATTAGATTTAAGGGTAAGAACATAGCCGAGGTACTGGATATGACTGTGGAAGAAGCCCTGTCTTTCTTTGAGCATTTTCCCAAGGTGAAAAAAAAGCTTGAGACATTAAACGATGTCGGGCTGGGATATATTCGTCTCGGTCAGCCAGCTCCTACCCTTTCCGGTGGTGAGGCACAGAGGGTGAAGCTGGCTACTGAGCTATCACGACGGTCTACGGGCAAAACACTGTATATCCTTGACGAACCAACCACCGGTCTCTCCTTTGACGATGTAGCGGCACTGCTACGAGTGTTACAGCGTCTGGTTGACGCTGGTAATACGGTGGTTATCATCGAGCATCACCTGGATGTAATTAAGAATGCTGATCATATTATTGACCTTGGACCTGGAGCCGGTGACCAGGGTGGCTATGTTGTAGCCACGGGAACGCCTGAAGAAGTGGCTCAGCAAAGGTCTTCAGCTACCGGACAATATTTAAAAGGGGTATTACATAAAGATATCGGGTATGCTCTAACCAGGTAATTATTTCTCTGGGAATATCTGGTTAACTCTCCTCAATTTTTCTGCTAATATATGACGCAGTTAGAAAAGGGCACACTTTAACCGCGAAAGGAGGATTCGGCTTTGGAAACGAGAAAGTCCAGGTTCTTTTACGGCTATGTAGTGGTGGTGGTTGCCTTTTTTATCTTTATGGCAATGTTGGGGGGATACAATACCTTTGGCGTCTTTTTTAAGCCGGTGCAGACCGAGCTCGGCTGGACGAGGGAGATGACGTCAGCCGCCTATTCCATTACTTTACTTCTGGCCGGTGCGCTAGGTATTGGCATGGGCAGACTAACCGATAAGTTTGGTCCAAGGCTGGTTATGACTGGTTGCGGCTTCTTTTATGGTCTGGGCTATTTACTGATGTCACAGATTACCGGTCTCTGGCAGCTATACCTGTTTCATGGGGTGATGATGGGTATTGGCCTGGCTGGTGCTTTTGTTCCTTTGGCGTCTACGGTAGCCAGGTGGTTTGTCAAGCGGAGAGGCACAATGACGGGTATCTTTCTTGCCGGCGAAGGTGTGGGCATAATTATTATGTCGCTGTTGGCTAGTCGACTTGTCACTACCATTGGCTGGAGTAACTCCTATCTTCTTATCGGTAGCGTAATTTTGGCAATACTTATAATATCGGCGCAATTTCTGAGACGTGACCCGAGTCAGAAGGGGCTACTGCCATACGGTGGGAGTGAGCTGAAAGCGAATGGCTTAAATCTGGTAGAGACAGGATTTTCTCTTCACGCAGCAATTCGTCGCCGACAATTTTGGCTATTGTTTGCCATGACTGGTTGTTTTTTCTTTGGCGTCGGTGCTACCTTTGTGCATATTGTCCCGCATGCCACTGACCTGGGAATTTCACTGGTTACTGCCGCCAGTATTCTAACCGTCATTGCCGCGGTAACTATTCCCGGCAGGATTCTGATGGGTATTGCTGCGGATAGAATTGGGAATAAGTTAGTCTTTATTATATGCTTCATTCTGTTAGCGGCGGCTCTATTTTTGCTTCTGGCTGCCGATGAGATGTGGATGTTCTATATATTTGCCGTTCTCTTTGGCTTTGCTTTTGGAGGGTATGCCGCACCACTATCACCAATAGTAGCTGAGCTATTTGGTCTGATTTCACATGGTGTCATCGTGGGCTTTATTTTTTTGAGTGACGGCATTGGCAGTGCTCTTGGTTCGGTCCTGGTTGGAAGGATATTTGACACAACTGGTAGTTATCAGCTAGGGTTCTTAATCAGTGCTGTGTTGTGTGTTATAGGCTTAATACTAACCCTGCTCTTGAAACCAATAAGTGGTGAAGGAGGGAAAAATGACTAGGAAGGAAGCTCTAGACTCGGTTAAAGCTAATGTAGAGAATAAGAATTTAATAAAGCACATGCTGGCGACTGAGGCTATAATGCGGGCTTTAGCCAGACGCCTTGGCGAGGATGAGGAGGAGTGGGGACTTACCGGTCTTCTGCATGATATTGATATGGAACTCACTGGAGGAGATATGAGCGCACATAGCAGGCTGGGGGCTGACCTGGCCAGGGAGTTAGGGGCTAGTGAAGCTATGGCTCATGCTATCCTGTGCCATAATGAGGCGCATGGTGTTCCTCTGGAGACGAAGCTTGACCAAGCTCTGTTTTGTGTTGACCCGTTAACTGGCTTAATCATTGCTGCTGCCTTGGTCCGCCCTGATAAAAAATTGGCTGGGCTTGAGGCTAAATCGGTGGAGAAAAAGTTCAAGGAAAAGAGCTTTGCCGCCGGAGTTAATAGGCAGCAAATCTCCCAATGTAGCCAAATTGGAATTGAGCTTGGTGAGTTCGTTGAGCTAGGGCTGAAGGCAATGCAGGAAATTGCGGCTGACCTTGGTTTATGAATTGGCTAACTCAGTGACAGCGTTGAGCCTTGGGCGGTTTTGATGACCTCGATACAGGTGGGGAAGGCATCTCTAAGCTCCTCAATATGAGTAATAACCAGTATCTTGTCAAAGTCGTCTTGAATAGAGTTTATCGCCTCTTTAAGTTTCTCCAGACCGGCACTATCTTGAGTGCCAAAGCCTTCATCGATGACCAGGGTGGGCAGGGGTGCCCCGGCTCGTCTGGCTAATAGCTTGGACAGGGCAATGCGAATGGCAAAGTTAATACGGAAAGCTTCACCACCACTAAACATTTCATAATTTCTCATTCCTAACTCATCAGAGATATTAATATCCAGGGTTTCAACAACATCTCCCTTCTTTGTCTGGCGCTGTGTCTCAAATTTCACGTGCATTCTGTTATCAGTCATCCGTCCCAGTAGTCTATTGGCTTCGGCTTCAATTTCGGGGAGTGCCATTTCGATGAGCAGGGCTTGTATTCCCTTTTTGCCAAAGGCTTGAGCTAGGTCTTTATAGATTGCCTCCTCTTTTGAGGCTTGATTCAGCAGTTTTTTCTTTTCCTTCCTTTTTATCTCCAGTTCAGAGCAGCGCTGCAGCTTTGCCTTGGCACTGCCTGATATCTCCTGGGCTTGCTTCTGGTGGGCGGCTAGCTCCTGGTATTCACTTTCAGCCTGCGTTAAATCATTGACTAGCTGGGGCAGTAAATTAAGCTCTGTGGTTAGCTCTTGCCTTTTCTGGGTATCAATCTCCAGGCTGCGACGTAGTTCTTGGACCGCCTCCTCGGCTTGGAAAACTGCCTCCTTTTCTTGGTTGATGAGCCTTTCGGCTTCCTCCAGCTTTCGCTTTGGTTCCTCATACTGTTCTAGATTAGTTAGCTGCTGCCGCACCTGTTCGTGTTGCTGTGAATCGTAGCCCAGTTTAGCTAACTCGCTTTCAAGTTCACGCAAAGCCTGTTGCTCAACAATGGCAAAGTCTCTTCTGGCTAGGTGCTGTTCAATCTCAGCTATTCTTTCCCTTTCCTCGTTTAGCTTTTTACCAGCCTCTTCAGCTTCAGCAATCTCTTTACTAAACAGGCTGGTTTTACTCTGCATTGAGGCTCTATCTTGATTTAGTCTTGCTTCTAGCTGGAGTGTTTCATTTTCCAGTGACTCCAGCTCTATTTTCTTCTGAGCTAGCTCGGTGTGATTTGACTCTAAAGACTCGAGTTTGCTTTGTTTATCGGCGGTATATTTTGACTCAATGAGCTTTAGGTTATCTAGGCCCAGCTCTGTTTCACATAAGGGGCACTTAGCCCCACTCTGGGTTAATAACAGGGTAAGCTTTTCTTCTATCTCGCTTATTTCCCGTTCTAGCTGTGGTTTGTTGGATTCCAGATAATGAACCCGGGTGTTTAGTTCTTGGATGCCTTGCCTTTTTTTACGCAGCATTGCTTCTAGCTCAACCAGCTGCTGGTGTTGAGCCTGCGTCTGCTGCAACCCATTTTTGAGTTGGGGTAATTTTTGTGACTTAACTTCAAGCTCCTCGATTCTGTTTTGAGCTATGGCATGCTCAGTGAGTAGGGCTGCCCCGGCCTTTTCAATGGCCTTTTCTAACTGGCTACTCCGTTCGTTTAATTCAACCAGTAATGCCAACTTTTGATTGAGTTCGTCATTTAGCTTCTTGGCTGAACTAAGCTGAGCATAGCCTTCTTCTATAGTGGAACGCTGGGCTATTAGCTCTTCGTACTCCCTGACCTTGGAGTGATGTTGCTTAACCTGCTCATCCCAGCGCTCCAGGGCTCTTTCTGTGTCCTTGGTATGCTCCTCAAGCTGGCTTAGTTGCCACTTCTTATTTTCCAGGGATTCCTTCTCCCGTCGCAGGCTAGTAAGCCTGGATTCCTGCCCCTTTATTGTCTTTTCTATTTGGGAGAGTTCACTCTGCACCTGTTCAAACTCGGCTTCGTAGGCTGACTTTAGGGCTAATTCATCGCCAATATCTTTGATAGCACTCTCAAGTTGTGCCTTCTCTGTTTCCTGTTGTTTAGCCAGTCCTTTAGCTAGCCCCTCAAGTTCATCATAGAGGGAGAGTCCGAGAATATCAGCCAGAACCTTTTTACGCTTAGCCGGGTCTGAAATGGTAAACTCGTCAGCACGACCTTGTAGTAGCAAGGCACTATTAATGAAAGTGGGGTAATCCATATGCAGAACCTTGGTGATTTTCTGCTGTGTCTGGGTAATACTATTGCCTGTAATTGACTTAAAGCCATTCCCAGCAGCTACCTGGAATTCTAGGATACTTTGTCCCGAGCGTCCGTGTCGTTTAGGTTTGGAGTGCTTGCGTATGATGCGATATGGTTGGTGGTCTACAGCGAAATCAAACTCTACCTCCATTTCAGTTTGACTCGAATGGATGAGGTCATCATCACTTTTAGCTCTGGTTCGTCCCCACAATGCCCAGGTCATAGCATCAATCAGGGCTGATTTACCGTTACCATTGTCACCACAGATAGAGGCAGTGTGGATACCTTCAAAGGAGAGTGGGGGGACACTATCCCGGTAGCACATAAAATTGCGCATTCTTAACTTTATGGGAATCATTTGTGACCCCCTCACTATATTACAAAGCGGCTAGTCCAGAGGAGTGGATATTCGGGCTTGCCGTAGCGGGGTTTGTCTTTACTCTAGGTAGTCTCTTAGCTTTCGGCTTCGGCTGGGGTGGCGTAGTTTACGAAGTGCCTTAGCTTCGATTTGGCGAATCCGCTCCCTGGTTACATTGAACTCCTTGCCAACTTCCTCCAAGGTCCGACTTCGTCCATCCTCGAGACCAAATCTAAGTTGGAGCACTCGCTGCTCACGAGGAGTAAGGGTGGAGAGCACCTCATCAATTTGCCCCTTAAGTAGTTGCCTGGTGGCAGCATCAGAGGGTGGCAGAGTATTGCGATCCTCTATAAAGTCACCCAGCTGACTATTATCCTCCTCTCCCATAGGTGACTCTAGTGATATTGGCAACTGTGATACCTTGACTATCCCTCTGACCTTTTGTGGTGAAATTTCCATTTCCTTGCCAATTTCGGTGGGGGTAGGCTCTCGCCCGTATTCCTGAGCCAGGTGGCGACTTGCCTTTAATAGTTTGTTAATGGTCTCAATCATATGAACTGGGATGCGAATAGTCCTCGCCTGGTCAGCTATAGCCCGGGTAATAGCTTGACGAATCCACCAGGTGGCATAGGTGCTGAATTTATAACCTTTATGGTAATCGAATTTCTCTACGGCTCTGATTAGACCGATATTCCCCTCCTGAACGAGGTCAAGGAGTGACATGCCTCGTCCGACATGTTTCTTGGCTATGCTGACTACCAAACGCAGGTTGGCTTCAATGAGGTGCCTTTCTGCTTTTTTAGCCTCACGCTCAATATTCCCCAGGTAAGCTTGAAGTTGCTTTTCATAATCCTGAATGGTATTGATAAAAGCAGTATCTGTCGCCAGAGTCTCCATGTCAGCTAGGACGAGGCTATCACCGAGAGCATCAAGCACCTCCCTCGGTAACAGGTTGATATTTATTGATAGATTGATAAGAAGGTGTTCTGTTTCTGGCATAGACCTGTTTGTTTGATAGGCTATAGCCCGGATTAGTTGCTGGTTTATCTCGCCATCGATGCTATCCAGTAATTTAGGATTGGAGATGGTCTCTATTAAGCTGGCTGTAGGTAGTAAGTCAAACTGCTCTTTAATGAGACGGATGATGGTAGACGCCTGACTCAGTTCCTTGAGTAAGGTAATTACTATTTCGGTTGCTGAAGGTGGCGTCCCATATTTCTTTAGCCAGTCTTGTTTTATCTCACTGATGTGTCTACCCTCCTCCATCTTTTTGGCTAAGACCTTTTCATCCTTGGCAGTGAGAAGGTGCACTCTACCAATTTCGTGAAGGTACATGCGGACGGGGTCGTCTGCCGTCTCTTGCTCCTCCAGGGGTTCTAGCGGCAGTTCTAAATCGAAATCGGTCATCGATTCCGGCTTCTCAATATCAAAATGCTTCGCCTCATCCCATAGCGCGTTCAGGTCATTTTTGTCTTCGCTTATTTCTTCTTCGTCTTCCTCAAATTCGGGAAAAGCAGGGTGTGGAATCCCCGGTGCTTGTGACGCATCTTCTGGATTCTTATCTAGAGGCAGCTCCTTATTGCTCTTATCGTGGGGCGAGAGGTGTGTAGACTCATCACTATTTTCTCTTCCCATTCCCTTACCTCCTTTGATACTGGCCCTCTGATTTTTGAGTAAAAACCTCTCCCAGTTGAATACTGGATTCTATTCCTTGCTCCTCAAGTTTAGCCAGTTCAGCGGCAGTGCCTCCTGTCTCGGCTTCTAAGGATAGTATCTCTCCTCTTTTGGCTTCCAGACTTCGGTAGAATCTTTCCCGCAGGCGGAGAACACAGTCAGCGTATTTGTGCTCTATTCGGTTGCTGGGTATGCTCTTGGTTATTAGGGAATCAAGATGTTCCCAAATTGCAGTGTCAAGCTCGGCTTTGAGCGATGATTGGTCTTTAACCTTTTGCCAGGCGATAAGAATTTCACGGTTTTCGCTGCTCTCAAAATATTCAGGGGAAAGACCCTGACCACCGTCGGTAAGCGCCGGGTACTGAAGTAAGAGGGCCAGGCAATATTCCTCAAGGGGGCTGGACAAAAGTGGATGTGTGGCGCTTACCATTGCCTTTTGCCTTGGCTCTTTAGCCCTGCGGTCAGGTTTAATTCTGCTCAGAGCAGCTTCTATATTATGATAACTGACTCCTATCAACTCAGCCAATTTCCGTGAGTAGTGGTCTCGGCGTGTATCATTCTTTATCTCGGCAATAATGGGTAGAAGCTTATCTACGGCTATAGATTTATCCTTGGCTGTAGACAGGTCAAGTTTGGAAGAAACCATATTGAAGGTATAATCAATCACAGGTAAAGCCTCTTCCATCAGGGTTTGCCAAGTCTTGGTATCTTGTTTAATAACATCATCAGGGTCTTTGTCTCTAGGTAGAATGATAACCTTTACCTCAGCATCAAGGATATTTTCATAGCCTACGCCCCGTAGCGTAGCTTCCTCTCCAGCAGTATCGGCATCAAGAGCCAGAGCTATATTTTTGGTTAGCCTCTTCAAGATACTGACCTGCTTCTCAGTAACCGAGGTTCCCATAGAGGCGACCACATTGTTGAAACTATTTTGGTGAGCAGTGATAACATCCATGTAGCCCTCTACAATTACTGCCACGTTTTGCTGTCTAATAGCTGCCGCAGCTAGGTTTATGCCATATAGGCTGCTGCTCTTATCAAAGACTGGCGTCTGAGGTGAGTTAACGTATTTGGGCAGCGAATCATCAAGTACCCTTGCCCCAAAACCAATAACGCGTCCCCTTATATCAAGTATGGGGAACATTAACTTGTTGCGAAAGCGGTCGTGACTTTTACCACCCTCTGCTTCTACTACTAGACCGGTGGTCAATAATTCGCTTTCGGTGTAGCCGTTCGAAACCAGATATTGCTTTAGAGCTTCCCAGTTATTCAGACTAAAGCCCAATTGAAAGTCGGTAATGGTTTTTGGTGAGAAACTCCGACTGGCTAAATAGTTTCGTGCCTTCTCTCCCGTCGGCGAGTTGAGGAGTAAATTGTGAAAATATTGAGCGGCTGCCTGGTTAACTTGGTATAGTCTTTCCCTCTCCTTTTTTCCAGCTTCTGGTTCAGACCTTGAGCTGATGGTAACTCCTGCCTTTTCCGCTAGACGGCGCAGCGCATCGCCAAAGTCAATGCCTTCTTTTTTCATAATAAAGGAGAAGACATCGCCACCGGTATTGCAGGCACCGAAGCAATGCCAGCTTTGCTGCTCGGGATAGACAAAGAAAGACGGGTTCTTTTCAGAATGAAATGGACATAGCCCTCTAAAGGTTCGTCCCGCCTTGGTTAAATGGGTATACTGGCTAACAATATCTACGATGTCTGTTCTTTGCTTTACCTCGTCGATGACGCCCATCTTAATACTCTGTGATTGTTTATAATCTACGTTATTTAGCCCTACTTTTGGTTAATAGCAGTTCTTCAGCCATTCTCAGGGCATACTGGTCAGTCATGCCGGCGATATAGTCAACTACTCTCCGTTCAATGTCATCACTGTAGAAAGTATATTCTGGTGGCAGCTTGTCTTCATGCTTATTGAAGTAGTGGTATAATAAGCGCACTATCTCTCTTGCTTTTTCTGCCTCATTCTGAGCTGCGTGTACGTTATATACCCGGTCGAAAAGAAACTCACGTAAGGTATTTGTTGCCTCCAGAACCTGGGGACTCATACCGATAGCCGGGCTGGCAATATTATCATAATCCCTTATCGCCCATGAATGCTCAATAATATCACAGACCATAGTATTGATACGTTGTGAGTGGAAGCGACCTAATATAGTAATGGCTGACAGTGGCAAATCATTCTCGGTGATGATGCCAGCTCGAATAGCATCGCCAATATCATGGTTAATGTAGGCAATGGTATCTGAAATTTTACACACCTCGCCCTCAACGGTATTTACTTCTCCCCAGCCTTGCCCCAGGATTTCTACTCCTCCCTTGGAGTGGTTAACAATACCGTCCCTTACCTCCCAGGTAAGATTTAGCCCCTGACCATTTTTCTCTAAAAGGTCAACGATTCGCAGGCTTTGCTCATTATGTCTGAATCCATGGGGGTAGAGTTCATTTAAGACATCCTCGCCAACATGACCAAAAGGGGTATGACCCAGGTCATGACCCAGGGCAATTGCCTCAGTCAAATCCTCATTAAGGTTTAGGGCACGGCTTATAGTCCGGCCTATTTGAGAAACCTCCAGAGTGTGGGTGAGCCGGGTTACATAGTGGTCACCCAAGGGAGCAATGAAAACCTGTGTCTTGTGCTTGAGTCGGCGAAAAGCTTTGCTATGGATAATGCGGTCTCGGTCGCGTTGGAAGGCGGTTCGTATCGGGCAGGGCTCTTCATATTTGAGCCTGCCTCGCGACAGCTTACTTTTCGCAGCATAACGGGAAAGGCTCTCTTCTCTCTCCTCGGTTATCTGACGGATATTAAGCTGGCTAATCATTAAGTTTCAGTCTCTCTTCTGCCTTAGCAATTATCTCTCTGGTTTTGTCAATCATATCGGGGCTTACTGAGACTGAGGTAATGCCCCATTCCACCAGTTTTTCGGTAAGTTCGGGGTATACGGAAGGTGCTTGCCCACAGATAGAGGAGGTAACGCCCATACTCTTTGATACTTTAATTGCCCGTTCTAAGGCTATAAGTACTGCCTCATTTCGTTCATCAAATGTTTCAGCCAGCTTTTCACTGTCCCTATCAATGCCCAGGATGAGCTGGGTTAGGTCATTTGAGCCAATGGATATGCCGTCAATGCCGACTTCAAGGAATTTCTCGATGAGAAAAATATTGGATGGCACCTCAACCATCATCCATAGTTTGAAATCGTCGGAGCGCACTAATCCCTCAGACTCCATAATTTCTTTAGTTCTGGCTAGTTCATCAATAGTCCTGACGAAAGGAATCATAACCCATAGATTTTTGTACTTCTTTCTCACCTTCTTTATAGCGGCTAGTTCTAGTTTAAACACATCGGCGTCGGTGATATATCGTGAAGCCCCTCTATAACCAAGCATGGGATTCTCTTCCGCATCCTCATATTCTTGACCCCCGATGAGGTCTCTGTACTCATTGGTCTTAAAGTCATTAGTTCGATAAACCACCGGGCGTGGGTTAAAAGCTTTGGCAAAAGTACTGATACCTTTGGCAAGTTTATCTACGAATTCATTACCTCTGTTCTGACTAATCATATAGCGGGGGTGCTCACCAATCTGGGCAACCATAAACTCGGCTCGAAGCAAACCTACTCCGTCCACATTACGAGGTGCCACTCTTTCGACTAGCTCAGGTTGGGCTAGATTTACATAAACTCTAGTCTTGGTTTTGATTTTTTCTCTGGAAATAGCAGCAGCCTGTTCTTTAACGGCTACTTTGCCTTCATAGACCTTACCCTGTGAGCCGTCCACGGTGATTATCTGCCCATCGGTCAAAGTAGCCACCGCTCGCTCAGTGCCAACAACACAGGGTATTCCCAGCTCTCGACTGACGATGGCGGCATGTGCTGTCCTACCGCCGCGGTCGGTGACGATCGCTGCCGCCCGTTTCATTGCTGGAACAAAGTCGGGGGTAGTCATTTCGGCAACCAGGATATCTCCTTTTGCCACCTTATCTATTTGGGAGGCGTCAGGTACTACTTTGACTGGTCCTGAGGCTATGCCCGGGCTGGCAGGTGCCCCAGACAGAAGTACCGGAGCTTTGATTTCAGGTATAGCTTCAGCTACTGTCTCCCTAATGGTAGTTACCGGGCGAGTTTGGACGATATAGATTTCCTTATCCTTTTTTGCCCACTCAATATCTTGCGGGAATTGGTACCAATCCTCTATGTGTTTTCCCAGTTTAGCCAGGGCAATTATATCTTCATCACTTATTTTTTGCTGTGCTTGCTCCTCGGGGGTAAGGACCACTTTAATATTAGTTGTCTTACCTTTATCCCCTTCATTCCTTATTAGTTTCCACTCCTGCGGAGCAATATCCTTTCTGCTAATTTTTAGCTTATCTTTATCGACAATGTATGTGTCAGGGGTTACATCTCCTGAGACAATCGTCTCACCAAGCCCGTAAACGGCTTCAATAGCGATTTTGCTTCTATCGCTAGTTACCGGCTCCAAAGTGAACATAACTCCAGACGCCTCAGATTGCACCATTCTCTGGACCGGGACAGCGATACCAACCTTAAAGTGGTCAAAACCCTGCTCCTCTCTATAGAAAATGGCTCGTGCTTCGAAGAGTGACGCCCAGCATTTCTGAATGGCAGTTACCACAGCTTCTTTGCCTTCCACATTAAGAAAAGTGCTTTGCTGACCAGCAAAGGAAGCGTCGGGCAGGTCTTCAGCAGTAGCCGAGGAGCGAACAGCAACCAAGCCCCGACCCAATTTCATATAGGCTTGCTTAATTTCCTTGGCTAGCTCTGGGGGCATAGGGGCATCTAGAATTATTTGTTTAACTTTGGTAGCAGTTTGCTGAAGCTGTTTACTGTCATTAGAATCCAAAGGCTGTAGGAGATTGCGGATTTTATTGGTAATTCCCGACTTCTGCAGAAAGTTAAAATAAGCGTCAGCGGTTACAATAAAGCCGGGGGGAACAGGTATACGGGCTTTAGTCATTTCACCAAGGTTTGCCCCCTTACCACCAACAAGGGGTATGTCCTCCTTGGTAACCTCGTCAAACCAAACAATAGCTTTTTGGCTCGCAGGCATAGTTTTGTGCCTCCTTTTTTAACGAAGTTAACAAAATTTTACTGTGTTAATTATACCACAATGCCATGAAGTCAATAAAGAATGTCTTATCTCTGGTTGACAGTGGTGGTGACGGGGTGTAGAATGAATATGGGCAGAGAGGGGTAATGGATGGGTTGCAATAGAAGTTATGGTTTCAAGGCTACTCAGAGTAGAGTAGTGGGCTAGGGAGCAAAGGAGGTCTGGCTATGATAGAGATGACAATTGATAGCATTCGGGTTAGCCTAATGAATTATCAACGGGTGGTGATTCTGAAAGAGAAGGTGGCGGGGCGCTATTTACCCATCTGGATTGGTCCCGCTGAGGCAGATGCCATAGCCATAAAACTACAAGGTGGGGTTGTGCCGAGACCGTTGACCCATGACTTATTACGCACGGTAATTGATACCCTGGGGGCTACTATCAATTCTATCATTGTTAATGACCTTAAGAACGATACCTTTTATGCCAAGATTATTCTTAATGTAGATGGGCGGCAGATGGAAGTTGACTCTCGTCCTAGTGATGCATTGGCACTGGCAGTAAGGGCCGAGGTGCCTATCTATGTTGATGAGGCAGTTTTAGATAGAGCCGGTATCCTGCTAGACCAGGAGACAGGTAAACCTATTCTCAAGGAAACGGATGAGACTGGCAAGGGCAAGGAGGTTAGCGAAGAAGAGATGAGAAGGATGTCGGCTTTCTCTGAGTTCATTAATACCCTTGATTTAGGTGACTTTAATAAGCGTAAATCTTAGCATTATACGGGTTGGATTGGTGGAAGAGAATCTTATCAAACGGTTGATGGCTTCAATAAAGTGTAGTGTCTGTGGGCACTGCTATGGGGTAGATAATATTGATGTTCTTGACCATCGTGAGGATTTGTGGTTTTTGAGGGCAGTTTGTTCAGCTTGCCATGCTCAGTGTTTAGTGGCGGCAGTGGTTAAGGAGGGTGAGGTACCTGAGGTTATTACCGACCTCACTGAAGCAGAGGTAGATAGATTCAAGAATGTGGACAGGCTAACCGCCAATGATGTACTGGATATGCATAATTTCTTGAAGGAGTTTAACGGGGACTTTTCTCGGTTCTTTAGCCGGAAGTGGGTTTGGTAGGAACTGAAAGTATTATTATAAAAAAGTATTATTGTAAAGATGTATTTATTCCTGTAATTTAACGATAAAGAGCTCTAGAGCCGAAAGGCCTAGGGTTTTTAATTACCAAAGGGCCGTTTATCAAGGGGGGTTTGAATAGAATGTTTGATAACCTCACCCCTAGCTTCCCCTTCGAGTGAAAAGTCGTGGGTCACCACCCCCCATTAATTGAGAAAAGCTTGTCTATGTGGGGCAGTCATGAGATAGTAAGCAAGAAGTATCAGTCAAAATTTTTTTGTCCCGCAAGCTTAACATAAAACAGAGGCCTACCAAGAGTAATTCTTATGGACGTGAATCTAGTATTAGCAATTGGAATAATTATAGTCATCGGGTTTTTTGGTGGGCTAGCAGCAGAGAGATTCAAGTTTCCCAGGATTACCGGCTATATCATCATCGGTATTTTGTTGAGTCCTTCTGTTCTGAACATAATATCGGCAGCAACAATAACGAACCTGAACATAATCACCGATATCGCTCTGGGCCTTATTGCTTTTTTGATTGGGGGCAGCCTTCGCCTGGAACCTCTACGAACATTGGGCAGGAGTATTACTTGGATAACAATTTTTCAAAGTTTAGGTGCGTGGCTAATTGTTACCTTAGTGCTAGTATTCTTAGCTCCTCTTATCTTGAACATTCCCGAGGCAACTTTCTCTCAGACCTATTTCCCGATAGCCTTCATTATTGGCGCCATAGCCTGTGCCACTGCCCCGGCAGCAACAATGGCGGTAATCCAGCAATATAAGGCGAAAGGCCCTTTGACCACAACTTTACTGGCGGTAGTTGCCATTGATGACGCAATTGCGGTTATAGCTTTTGCCATCGCTTTACGTGTATGCCAACCCTTGGTGACTGGGGCTGGCGGTATCTCCTTTTATGAAATGCTGGGCGTCCCTTTCCTGCAGATAGCTGAGGCTATAGCAATCGGCGTAGCTTTCGGCTTTGCCTTAACTTATATAGTTAAGCTAGTAAAGACGCGTGAGTTGCTGCTGGTTGTAGTTTTCGGGCTGATTATGCTTTGCAGTGGCGTTGCAAATCTCTTTGGTACGTCGTTGATTTTGGCAAACATGGCTGCCGGCTTCATCGTGGTGAATAAAGTGAGGGAAAATGCGCTGTTTCATGTGGTTGAGAGAATTGATGAGGTTGTCTTTGCCATGTTTTTTGTATTGGCCGGATTGCATTTCGAACTGGACGTCATGAAAACTGCTGGTCTATTGGCAGTGGTAATTGTTCTGGGGAGATACTTCGGCAAATATTTTGGAACGATGGGAGGGGCTACCATTGCTCATGCATCAACTGCGGTGAGAAAATATCTGGGTCTTGCTCTACTGCCACAGGCCGGGGTTGCTATAGGTTTAGTTCTTCTGGCAAAGTCTGCATTCCCTACCTTAGGGGCTATAATGGTGAATGCAGTTATTGCCTCAGTCATCATAAACGAACTGGTTTCACCACCTTTGGTAAAATATGCGATTATTAGGGCTGGGGAGGCTAGCCCCGGCTCTTGAGCTGGTAGGATAATTCAGAGGCTGATTAACTTATCTAGTCGCTTTTTTGATTTAAGCTCAGCAAACAGGTCAATAGATTTAACAACATCCTCAATGGCAGGAACCAGAATCTCTCCTTTAGCTCCGCTGACTACATAGTTATCGTTACTTTCGGTGGTTAGAATTTCGGTGATATTCCCCAGCAGTTTCCCCTGTGTTGTCCATACCTCCAGCCCGATGAGTTGAAAATGATAGTATTGCCCTTCAGGCAGAGGCTGAAGTTGGCTATAATGTATTTCTATGGGTTGTCCCCGGAGCTGTTGAGCATCTTCGATACTATCAATTGTATTAAGCTTGATAATTGCCTTCCCCTTGTGCCACTCAGCGCTGTCTATAGTCATAGGCTGCCGGTTAATATAAACCTTGGAAAAGGGGATGAAGCGTTGAGGAAAATCAGTTACTGCCTTTACCTTTAGTTTACCCTTAATACCCCACGGGGCTAGAATTTGACCAATGGTTATAAATTCTGGTTGGGCTAATCTCATTCCTGATTCTGGTGTTATTTTTAGAGAATCTCTAGGCTAGCTCTGGTGCCGGCTTTGGCTGCTTTCACCCTGAGCAAGGTACGCATAGCCTCAGCTACCCGGCCTTGTTTGCCGATAACTCTTCCCTTGTCCTCATCAGCAACTTGCAGCTTAAGCGTTATCTGCTCGTCTTTGGTTTCCTCAGTAACTTCCACTTCATCAGGTAAGTTGACAATTGATTTAACGATGTATTCTATTAGTTCTTTCATGTTTTCTCCTTAGGTGTTTTGAACTTTTCCATCACCCCTAGCTTTGATAGTAATCTAGCGGCGGTAGCTGTTGGCTGAGCCCCTTGCCTGAGCCAGTTTAGTGCTTTTTCTTCATCTATAACTATTGTTTCTGGGTCAGTTAGGGGATTGTAGTGCCCAATGATGCTGATGAAGGCTCCGTCACGAGGCGACCGAGAGTCGGCAACCACAAGTCGATAACTTGGCTTTTTCTTGGCTCCTACTCGACGCAATCTAATCTTTACCATAACATCCTATTATGAGCTATAACTATGAGGACTGTCAATGGTTATTGAGCAATAGTTGTCAGAAGATTAAGCACAGGTTATAATCTGGAGAGTGAAGCTTGAGAGATTACACAGTTGGCAGGTTAGCCCGGCTGAGGCTCTAGGTATACAGCAGAGGCTGGCAGCACAGGTGTCTAAAAATAGTGAGGTTATCATTCCCCACCTTATAGCTGGTGTTGATATAGCAGTCGGGAAAGGGCAGGGGATGGCTAAAGCGGCGGTGGTTGTCTTGAACTATCCCGGACTTAGAGTAGTTGAAACAAAGGTGGTTCAAGGGAGGCTTGATTTCCCTTATATCCCGGGTCTTTTGTCGTTTAGGGAAGCACCTTTAACACTGGCTGCCTGTGAAAAACTTACGGTTACTCCCGACCTTATCTTGGTTGATGGTCAGGGGGTTGCCCATCCCCGACGGTTTGGTCTTGCCTCTCATCTGGGACTCTTTTTGAATACACCAACGATTGGTTGTGCTAAATCCCGGCTGTGTGGTAGCCATGAAGGGCTAGGTGTTGAGCCTGGTAGCTATGCTGAAGTAGTAGATAGAGGCGAGATTATAGGAGTAGCTCTGAGAACCAAGCTCGGAGTGAAGCCTATTTATGTTTCCATAGGTTATAAGATTGACCTTCAAGCTGCTGTTTACTGGGTCATGAAATGCTGCCATGGTTATCGATTACCTGAGCCTACCCGGCTTGCCCATCTAGCAGCCGGAGGAAATCTGAAGCTTGAACGGGATATGATGGGCACTGAGGCAGGCTATCAAAAAAGCTTTTTTGAGTAAAGGAATCATTGGTGGACAGATGCAGGAGTTAAGGGACAAATTAAAGGATTTACAGTCTAGAATCTCTATGGCGCTGGTGCATCTTTGACATTGTCGGCAGGGAAAAGGATATTGCCAGCCTGGAAAAAGAGTCAGCCCAGCCTGACTTCTGGCTGGACCAGACTAAGGCGCAGAATGTTATGCGTCAGTTGGCTGAGGAGAAAGAGGTGGTAGACAGGTGGCGGGGAGTAGAGGGGAGGGTTACTGACATCGCTGAGTTAATCTCCCTGACAACAGAGGGGGATGCCTCACTTAAAGCCGAGATTCAGTCTGAGATAGAGAAGCTGGCGTCTCACCTAGATGAGATGGAACTCCAGATGGCTTTTAGTGGTAAGTATGATGCCAGAAATGCTATCTTGGGTATTCATGCTGGAGCCGGAGGCACAGAATCTCAAGACTGGACTGAGATGTTGCTGAGGATGTATCTTCGCTGGGCTGAGCGCCGCGGCTATGAGGCTAGAATATTGGATACTTCCCAGGGCGAAGAGGCAGGGATAAAGAACGCTATCATTGAGGTTAACGGTAAGTATGCCTGTGGCTACTTAAAATCAGAGCATGGTGTCCACCGCCTAGTTCGCCTTTCCCCCTTTGATGCTGACCATGCTCGGCATACCTCCTTTGCCTTGGTGGAGGTTATGCCTGAAGCCGAGGCTGGTGTTGATGTGAAAATAGACCCTGATGATTTGAGGGTTGATGTGTTCCGGTCTAGTGGGCCAGGCGGACAGCATATGCAAAAGACGAGCAGTGCTGTCAGGCTGACTCATCTTCCCACAGGGCTAGTGGTTACCTGTCAGAGTGAGCGTTCCCAGTATCAGAATAAGGAAACCGCCTTAAAGATACTTGAGGCTCGCTTGTTGGAACTAGAGTTGGCTAAGCAGGCTGAAGAGAGAGACAGGCTTAAGGGGAAGCGAATAACTGCTGGCTGGGGTAACCAGATTAGGAGTTATGTCCTTCATCCGTATAAGATGGTAAAAGACCACAGGACTAACTATCAAACAAGTGACCCTGACGCTGTATTAGATGGGGAATTGGATGAGCTGATATTGGCCTATCTCCGGTTTAGTATGGGTGAGGAAGAATGATTAAAAGGGTTAGCCTATTAGCTTTGGTCGTCTGTCTATCCCTGGTTTTATTGAGCCCTAGTTTGGTTCAAGCCCGAAGTGGGCTAACTATATTAGATAGCTCAGTAGAGGCAGAGTTTCCTTTTAATCTCAGCTTCAATTTGTCAGCCGAGAGTGATGTCAATATTACTGATATTCGTCTCCACTATGCTGTTGACCAGGTAAGCTTTGCCCAGGTGACCAGCGAAGCGTATATTGAATTTGTGCCCAGCACTATTGTTGAGGCTGGTTGGACTTGGAATATGAGAAAAACTGGTGGGTTACCTCCTGGGGCTAATGTTGAGTATTGGTGGACGGTAGAAGATGCGGAGGGTAATAGGGTTGAAACTACCCCGGTTCGAGTCCAGTTTGATGACACCCGTTACTCCTGGGGCAGTTTAACCGAGGGTAATATAACTATATACTGGTATGAGGAGGATGAGTCCTTTGCCCAGGAAATAATGTCAGCTGCCCAGCAAGCATTGGCTCGGCTGGCTGAGAATACCGGTGCCCAGCTGGAGAAGCCGGCTAAAATATATATCTACGCTAATGCCCAGGATTTAATGGGGGCTATGATTTATCCTCAGGAGTGGACAGGGGGGGCGGCCTTTAGTAGATATGGCACTATAGCCATTGGTATAGCACCGGACAACCTCTACTGGGGGAAGAGGGCAATTGCCCATGAGCTAGCTCACTTGGTCATACATCAACTGACCCTTAATCCCTACAGTGGTCTGCCTGTCTGGCTGGATGAGGGTTTAGCCATGAATGCTGAAGGAACACTGGAACCAGGGTTTGCCACCTATCTTAATCAAGCGATAGATGAAAACTCTCTTATATCAGTACGTAGTCTATCCAGCCCCTTTTCAACTGATGCCAAGCAGGCACGCCTTTCCTACGCTCAGAGTTATAGCCTGGTTGAATTTCTTATTAGTAATTATGGACAGGAGAAAATGCTTGAGCTATTGAATACCTTTAAGCAGGGTAGTAGCTATGGTAAGGCCCTGGAAAAGGTTTATGGTTTTGATATGGATGGGCTGGATACTTTGTGGCAAGAGTATGTTACTGAGCAGAATCGTCCAACAGCGGTGGCAGTAGTGTGGATGCACCCAGCGCTAATTGGGGTATTATCAGCACTGGCTGTGGTACTGCTTATATGGTTAGGTCTAACTATTAAACGTCGGAAGCAGAGGCAAGGCTAGTGAAGAAGTCCTTTACAAACGACTAAACTCGATTTGACTATCCGCTATTGACGGCAGGGCTACACTCACACGCACCAATTCCTTACTAATCACTGTAATCTTCAGCTTCAGCATCTTGTTAAGCATTTCCCACTGATTCTTGGACAAGTTGTCGATATTCCGCGCCACCATCCGACAGAGGCGTCTAATGCCCTCTTCATCAATTATCTGTTCCTTTGCCAGATTCAGTCTCTTCTCGAGGCTAAACTTTTCGGCTTTCAGTCGCTGTATGTTCCACTCAGCTTTGTCCATCTGTTCTTGGACTCTTTCATATGGGTAGTTCCTCAGTTTCATTCCCTGTTGGAATGCCACATCCTTGGCATGTTCCCAATCCCGAATTTCGTTGCTTTTTACCTTGAGGTCGTGTTCTAATCCCTCTTTTGTGTCTTTGTTACTTACATACGCTCTTATTGCTGGTATGAGTTGTTCCTCTTGTAGTAATCTCTCCCTAATTCCTTTTTGGTACTGTTGCCATACCACGTGGCACCGAATCTGCTTATCACATCTTGGGCACTTATACCAAGTGGTATTCCTTACAGGCTTGCCGTACATTATCTGGCTGGGGCTACAGCTACAAAATACCATTTTCCGAAATGGTGGGTAGTCATGTTTAGTGGCATTGTAATAGCTCCTCTCCCGGTTCTCATCCAGCCTCTTTTGAAAGGGCCTCAAATTGATCACGTGTGAGTACTGTTTCCCCGTCTTCGATGTAGCATTTACCCTTCCACCTTAATATGCCAATAAGTTGCCCACTCCTCAGAATGTCTCTAACCGCTTTTGGCTTCCATTCCTTTCCTGCTCCTTTCCAGCCTCTGCTCGCTCTCGGGGTAGGAACCCCTGCTTTATTCATTCTACGGCAGACTTCAGCAAGCCCTATTCCTTCCTCAAGTATCCACTCAACCCACTTTCTAACCCAAGCTGCTCTCTCCTTATTTAGGGAAGGCTTTCCGGTCACCATTTTCCCATAAATTCTCTTCGGAAAGTAGTCAAAGGGCCATATAACCATTCCATTAGGTACTTCATGGGCTTGATTTGCTAGTTTGTCTCGCCCCCCTAGTATATTGTGTTTGATTTGCTTACCATCTTGGTCAGCCTTGAAGCTATGGATAAAGAACATAAGAACACTCATCACTGATGTTTCGTTATCTACCACTAAATCTTCTTGAGCAAACATAACCGTTAAGCTATTCTGACGCAGTAAACCAAGGTAGTAGCCAGCAGCCTCTAAGTTCCTAGCAAATCTATCGACTCTGGGGAATACAATTGCGGGGATCTCCTCTCGTTCTTGTATGGCCTCGTTAATGATTTTCTGAAACTTTTCACGATTCCAAGAACTAGAGGTTTCAACTAGCTGGTGCTCCTTAATTACCTCGCCTAGCTTTCATTTTGCCCCCCTTTAATTAAGATTTTGTAGACTTCATCCCCACCTTCCTCAACATACCAGACAATTCTTGGTTTGTCGGGCAAGCAATTTTCCAATGACCACCGGAGCGCCGCTTCAACCACTAGTTGCTGGGAGGCCGTGCTATTGTCTCCATAGCGCCTCACGGCAATATCATTAATAGACCTAGCATCCTCGTCACTTACGTTAATGTCTACGTTTGCCATTAATGAACCTCACATAGCGCTGTATCGCGTCCTCCACGTACCGTACTACCGCACGCATACCTTCACCTTGACCTGCCCCCCAAAAAGGAGTCCAGGTATAGTAGTATAAAAGTTGGGTAGGTCTACCCTCCGTTGTTGGTTTGAATGTATGTCAGCACAGGTGAGTATACAGCCGTAGTGTAACTAGTGGTGTGGGTATGGTATAATCGCTCTAGTCTAAGGTGACGAAACCGAAATTAGCAGGTTCAATAAATAAGATACTCACCATCCTAAGATATCGACAAGGCTGGTACGATGAATACCTACCAGACGCAGAGACGTAAGCTATCCCTTATTCCAAAGCGTTTCCCAGCAACCCCGTTGGACCAGTATATGTATCTTTCTCTCGTGTCGCACGACGGACAGCATCGCACGGTCATTACTTTTGCTGGGCAGGTAGAAGCCGAGCGGATGTCCCGGGCGATGCGGCTAACGCTTGACATAGAGCCGATTTTAGGCTGTTGGTTCATTGAGCATCCGTGGCGACCATACTGGGAACGGCGTGACGATCTGGATATAATTTCGCTGTGCCCGGTGGTGGAGCCGAAAGACATGGAAAGTGAACTCTCCGAGTTTTTGGCTGCGTCGATGGACCCCCGCATGGATCCCCTAGTACAGGTTAAGATCTTCCGCTCGGATAAAGACACGTTGTGTATCAAGGTAAATCATACAGTGGCCGATGCCGCGGGTCTCTTTGACTGTATTGGCCTGTTGGCCAGAACTTATCGGGAGCTTAGTGTCGACTCTACCTATTATCCTAAGCCTAACGTGCATGGGAGCCGCGGGCATGGTCAAGTCTTGAGGCGTGTTTCACCACTATCGTTGATTCGAGGGTGCTGGCATTTCTCCTATCCAAAACCATGGTGTGACCTTCCCACCATCAGTCAGGATTTCTCAGGTCGGGCGTTCACGGTTCGCCGTATCACGCCGGAGCGATTTGCCAACATTAAAGCCTATTGTCGGCGACATGAGGTTTCGGTAAACGTTGTTCTGATCACCGGCTTCTACCGCGCCTTATTGGAAATATTCGCTCCACTGGTTAATGTGCCATTACCAATAGCAGGGACAATTAACCTTCGGCGTTACCTACCGTCAAGGCAAGCCGGGGCAATCTGTAACCTCTCCGATTCTTTCTTCATCACCGTAAATATACAGTCAAGATCCACCTTTAGCGATACTCTGACTCAAGTCAGCGCGGCAATGAAAGCTGTCAACGAACATAAACCTTGGCTTGGTGAGGCAGTGTACCTCGACCTAACTATGCTGCCCGGCTTCTTCTTGGGGCGGCGTATTCTCCAGATGTATTTCAATAATCAAGCGCGCAAAGCTGCTTCTGGCAAAATAATTCCGTACTTAGCAAACGTTGGAATACTCAATCCAGAGCAATTCTGCTTTGGAGATACAGAGGTTATTGATGTATGCCCCTTTGGTATGGTGCCATACGGCCCAGCTTTAATATTCGGTGTCAACACATTCCGCAATAATATGATTTTTAACATTCCTTTCTCTAATACTGCGATAGATGCACAAATCGTAGAGCGCTTTCTCGACTCGTTCGTGTGTGAATTGCCAGAGTAAGCGGATTGTTTTATATACAAACTTCGTTGCTAAGTTCCGCCGCTGTTACTAAGGAGATATCCCAGTGCCTACTTCCGAAGGAACTTATTATTTACTCTCCTTCACAGAGTGAGCATGCAATAATGTAATCCTCCTCACGAGCAGTGTAGGCTACAATACGGCTACTTGCAAACTCCGGAAACATCTCAGCTAGTTTTCCTCGGAGAGATAAATATATGACTCCGGTTTGAGTATTGATTTGTTGCACAGCTAAACTCTGCGGACCCTCAGTTAAGCCACGCCCTAGCGCTTTAGCGACAGCTTCTTTAGCACACCAGAAGCGTGTCATCCACTCCTGACGGCTAGATTCATCCAGTGAGTTTAAAAGCGATTGTTCTTCTGCGGCGAAGGCGAGTCTATCAAACCCCGGCATGTTCTGGCGAAGCAACTCGACATCAATGCCGATTCGTTGGTCATTAGCGCAGTTGCCAACAAGTACTGCAGCTAAGCCATCTGTATGAGTTATAGACAGCGCTGGTACGACCGGGACGTGCTCCGTCCAAGCACCCTGTGGTACGGGGCGTCCGTGCTCGTCTGCTGTAATCTCAATATCAGCTGGCGAGAGCTCTATCCCGTGATGCGCCTTCAGAAACATGATCAGTGCATCTTTGGCAGCCACCTTCCCGCTTAGCCATTTAGTCTGCCTTGTCTCTCTCTCTTTCAGATTCCGCCAAGTTTCCTTTTCCTGCTGGCTCAACATCGCTTGCACCCACAGTTGTTTCAAGATGGCCTGATCCGGTCCGGATATATCCAGTCGGTAACATTGAAAAGACTCCAGTGCCGGGAATTTCAAGATGGGAGTATCCCAAAGAACACTCCGTGATACTTCGGTGGGATGGCTTAACAGATTGGGAAGCTTGTGTATCCCATGAGCACGCCAACTTTCCCAACCAATTAGGCGCATTCGGATACAATCGTCCACTCCAATGACATCAATGTCGGCACTAAGCAGCCTAGAGGTTACCTGGCGAATCCGAACCTGACTTCGGAAGCGCTCAGAAGGGCAAGGCTTGGGACCGTATAGATGTAATGCCTTAAGCCGTATCGGGTAAACATTAAAGTCGGTCTCCAAGTATTCCAGAGGCCAGTAAGCGGCTAATTGTGAAACGGCATCTATTAGAAACGGGTCAGTAATGAACTGTGGGTTTGGATTAGATCGAAAAAGCTCTGTATTTGGAAGTGCCTCAACTTGCCCAACGATGCCGTCTTCTCCCAATCGATCCAGGAGGACTAGCCCTTGGAACTGAGGGCCATGAAACATAAGTTTTTCCTTGTACATTTGCTCAGCACTGTATTTAGGGAGGCGTTCAGTCTGCAGAGAGAAAGGCTCGACAGGCGGGGAGTCTGGATAAGTATCTCCAAAAACCATCGTTCCCTCGACGTGCGGAGAGCTCTGAATTGACTCATGCTCTGTGCTCTCCCGTATATCCCAGACTCCAACTACTACTTCTTTTTCATCGGCGGTTTGTTTTCGAGCCGAAATCTGGATGGTTTTCGGTTTCTCTCCCTCTACCAGAATCCACCGGTGTACTTTGATATCCTTCATTCCTATCAGTAATTTGCCAGGCATCAGTCTTGAAGCTACCTCTGCCATCATTTCCATGCTGATGCTTGCCGGGACAGGACACAGTAGCTTTAACGTTTCATCTGCGGCTGAGATGTAACTGCCAATGGTATGATCATTTAGGAAGATATCTTCACTCAGGTCAATTTGACGACGTATTACCAATTCTTGGTTAGGGATATAAGAGATGATGTTACTATTGAAGAGAAAGGGCTGAGTTTCTGTGCTTATCCCTGAGACTTTACTCGAGGGGTGTTCCTCTAATGTTGCTTTCTCGGTGCCACTCACATCAAGCTCGCCAGGGTGTGATGGTGTCGGTATCATAGGAGTCTCACTTGGCCCTAGCCGCTCTCTTAGAAAGTCTATTACCTGCTGGAGTGTCCTGAGTCCACCAACCTGCTCTATAAGCTGCCCTATATCTATCTGTTTCTGCTCAAGCAACGGGAATTTATCTTGAAAAGATCCCAAGATCTCGATACGCTTAATAGAATCGATGCCTAGTTCTGCTTCCATATCCATATCCAGATTGAGCACCTCTGTGGGATAACCTGTCCTCTCGCTCACCACATTCAAAACGGTCTGAGTAAGCGATTGAAGGCTTACTTCAGCAATACCTTCAGGCTGACTCTTTTCAAGTTCAGGTGGAGGGCAGACTGAGGGTTCCTCCGTATCCACCTTCTGGGGTGTCTTGACAGCTATTGGCTGGTCTACGGATCCTTGCCCTTGTTTCTGGGAGGCATGCCCTCTGGTAAGGTAAGCCTGCATAACGCGCTGTTGAACCTCTAGGAAATGCTGCATTGTTTGGAAGTAATCCTCCATAGCCTGTAAGGAGACACCCGATATGTCGCCTTCTACAGCAATAGCATATTCTTTTAGAGCAGTCTTCTCAAGCCATTGGGAGACCTCTGGTGCAAAGCCATCTTTGGGTTCTTGGGAAACGATAGGAGATGGTGCTGAAGGCATAGTTAGGTGTGGCTTGGTAGTTGCTTCAAAGTTCGTTTGAGTGGCATCTGTTTCTTTTGTGGATCGTTTCAAAGAGAACTTTTTAAGGGACGGCATCGCTAAGGGTAGCATCATAGAAGTAGTGCTATCTTTTGTATCAGGTATATGCGCTTCATCTAGAGATAACCGCCGTGGGGCACGGCGAGCATAGAGATTATCTAGGCGCATTGCAATGCCCTGAGCAGCTAGCACTCCCACTAAATGGTTAAGCTGGGCTGTTCCGGACTGATTAGGCACATTTGAGGATACTGCTAGGTGAGGGTAACCCTGAAGAGTGTCGTCCACAAAGGTAGTTAAATTATCCCGCGGCCCCACTTCTACAAAGATGCGCACGCCGGCGGCGTACATCGCCTCAATGGCCCCCTTGAATTTGACCGGACGGACACAAGAGTCGATCGCAAGCTTCTGAATTTCAGCTATGTCTTGAGGGTAGGGTTGACCTGTGACACAAGACCACATCTCTATCGTAGGAATACGAATATGCTGCTCATAGAAGAATTGACGAAAGTATTCATTAGCAGCCCTAAATAACGGGGTATGGTAAGCCCTGTTAATGGGTAATTTCTCATAGTTTATTCCTCTGCTTTGAAGTTCATTGATGGCCTGTTCCATGGCGTGCGGCTCGCCAAATACCACCACATGCCGCGGGGAATTGTCCATGGTGATGTATATGTTGCCATCTATCTTATCAACGATAGCAGATACCAATTCATAGTTAGCTTCGACAGCCACCGTGTTTAATTCTGGGATGCCAGCTTCTGCCACCAATCTTTCATAAAGGGGGCCAAACTCACAAATATGCTGGAGACCCAGTTCGACTATCTCAGATGCAAATAAGGCGGAAATTTCCCCCGTGCTATGGCCAAGGATAACATCGGGCTGTAGTTGCAAGTGTATTAACAGTGTAAAAATTGCCTTATTAGCGGTAAACACAGCTCCTA
>SMTZ1_10004260_pt1 | contig 25410 bp, 21 predicted proteins | sample DeeMarSWOR136_30_FD_25667 | JGI IMG/M metagenome (IMG submission 25667)
GGACATGAATACGATCGCATTGTCAGCTTGGTAAGCGGCTGTGCCGCGCATCTGATCGAGCCCGGCCATGCCGCCAGCTCGGCGACGATCGCAAAGCGCGTGATTGATATCGTGGGCCTGCTTGCCGCAGAAGACTGGCGGCAGTGGCTTCCAGCGCAAGCCAGCAACACACGCGTGGCCGTTCATGTGCCCTGCAGCGTTTCGCACGTGCTTCGCCGCCCTGACGAGGTATTTGTGCTGCTGCGGCAGATCCCGGGCCTTGCACTATTTCCCCTGCCCGAGAACGATATTTGTTGCGGTGGCGCCGGACTCTACCCGCTCACCGAGCCGGATCTGGCGCGGCGCCTGCGCGAGGCAAAAATGCACCATCTGGCCGATCTCGAACCGGACGTGATCGTGACCTCGAGCCTCGGCTGCGCGCTGCAACTGCGCGCCGGCATACGCGCGACTGGCTTCAACATCAAGGTAATGCACCCGGTAACACTGCTGGCGCAGCTTATTGGAGCGTCCGCTGCGCCAGCGACCGCCGTCTGACTTGTCGGGCTGCCGTTGCCGCCGTATCGTTATACCTATGCTGAAGCGCGATTATTCCCGGCTGGATGATCTCGTCGGGCAGTTCGACCAGGCCCTGCGAACCGTGTTCGGTCCGCCGCCCGCGAGCAGTCGCCCGAATCCCGCTTCCCGCTGCGCGGACGCCACACTCGGCGAAAGCGAGCGCGATCTCGTCGGGCGCCTCATGCGCATCAACCATACCGGCGAGATCTGTGCGCAGGCGCTCTACCAGGGCCAGGCGCTGACTGCCCGTTTGCCGAATGTGCGCGACAAGATGGAGCAGGCAGCGATCGAGGAGAACGACCATCTGGCGTGGACGGAACAACGGGCCCGGGAAATGGGCACCCACACGAGTTACCTGAATCCCCTGTTCTATGCCAGTTCGTTCACCATCGGCGCGCTGGCGGGCGCGGCCGGGGACAAGTGGAGTCTTGGATTCGTCGCGGAGACCGAACGCCAGGTGGTGCGCCACCTGGATGAACATCTGGCCCGGCTTCCGGTGCAAGACGACAAGAGCCGGGCAATCCTGATGCAGATGCGCGAGGATGAAGGCCACCACGCCACGACCGCCATCGAGTCGGGCGCGGCGGAGCTACCGCGGCCGATCAAACGGCTCATGCAACTTGTCTCGAAAGCGATGACTCGCTCGGTTTACTGGCTGTAGACCCGCGCGTCACGTGCCGGCAAGGCGCGGCGCAATTGGCGGGTGGAAGATCATCTGGACCGTGTTCCCATCCGGATCGAGGCAATAGAAGCTTCTTGCGCCGTCGCGATGCGTCCTGGGTTCCTTGACGATCCGCACGCCCTGCCCGGCCAGAAACGCATGCCAGGCATCGACCGCCGCCGGGCCATCCATGATGAACCCGATGTGATCAAGGTGTTGTGCCGCTTCCGGTGCCAAGTCCGCAGCGGCGCGATGCAATGCGACATTGTCCCGGCCGCTGGTGAGGTAAACATTGTCAGGATCCGGGCGCCATTCGACCTGCATCCCGAGTAGCCCGGCGTAAAATCGCTCGCAGGCCTCAAGATCCCTGACCCGGAGCGCCACATGATGCATGCCGAGCAGCCCGGCCGGCCGCTTGATTGCGTTGCTCATTGGAACACCCCGCCTCGTGCCTGCTGCCATGCTTCCTGGCCAAAGGCCCGCTCGATCGCCTTTGGCAGCGGAATTGATCCTTGTGACAGCAGACGGTCATGAAAATCTCGTAACGAGAATCCCTTGTGGCGCTGCATTCCAGCGCGTAGCGCGTTGATGAGCGCCCACCCGGTCGCGTAGCCAAGCGGCACGGTCGGTGCACGCGTGTACCAGGTGAGCTCGGCCATCGCCTGCGCGGGCGCAAAACCGAGCTGCGTCACCAGCCGCTCGGCTGCCGTCTCCGCAGTCACGCCACGGGTGTGGATGTCGACATCGATCACGATCCGCAACGCGCGCCACAGCCGGTCGCGCAGCAGCAGCACGCGCTGCTCGGGCCGGTTGAGGAAGCCCTGTTCATGCATCAGCTGCTCGCTGTATAGCGCCCAGCCCTCGTACAGCGTCGCCGAGGCATTTAGCAGCCGCGGCAGACTGCGCGCGACCGGATTGCGGTTGGCCGTCACAAACTGCAGATGGTGCCCCGGCCATGCCTCATGCACACAGGTGTGCATGAGGCCGGCGGTATCGTGCTCGGCGAGCTCGGCGGCGTCGGTCGGCGGCGTGACGTAATAGAAACCGCGTTGCTCCGGGTCGTTGGGCAGCGGCTCGCAATACGCCGCGAAGGGAATCTGGTGGCGCAGGAATACCGGTGTCTCGACCACTTCGAGTGACTCGCGCTCGGGCACGCTCACCAGCGCATGTTTGACGACGAAAGCGCGCGCCGACTCCATCTCGCGCCGATAGACAGACAGCAGCTCCTCGGCGCGGGGGTGCTCCGCGCGCACCTTATCCAGGACCACCGCGAGCTCTTCCGTGCCTGCCAGCTCGCGGCACGCGGCGCGCAGTTCGGCGCCCGTGCGCGCCGCCAGCTCCTCGCCAAATGCGCGTAGCACGTCTGGCGAGACATCCAGGCCATGCCGCCAACGCAACAGGCTCGTGAAGTAGCGCTCACCGCAGGCGAACTCGCCCTTGGCCGTCGGGAGCAATTCAACCTCGACAAAATCGCTGTAGTCCTGCAAGGCGCGTGCGGCCTTGTGCAGCAGCGTCTCCAGCCCGGCAATCCCGCCCGCCGCGATAATCTTCGGATGCGTCGGCAGGGACTGCAGGAACCCGACACCGGCGCGTGCCGTGCGAATGGCCGACGATGCCCACAGTGCCGGAACCGCCGCACTGCGCTCCGCCACCCACGCGCGGGCGGCGGCAAGCGACTGCGGGATCGCCTCAAGGCGCCTGGTCAGCGCGTCGGCGAATCCGTCCACCTCGCGGATGGTGAGCTGGTAGATCGCGTGCACCGGCAGATAGCGTGCCGGATCGACGCGATTTGGCTCAATATCGATCAGGAACTGGTTCTCCACTGCGACCGCGCCGGCCAGCAGGTCATAGTCGACCATGGCATCGGCGTCGAGCTCGGCGCGGGGCAGTTCCTCGAGCGCGGTCCGCATCTCGTCATTGAGGCAGATCAGTGCGCCGCGCGCTTCCTCGCCGACTGGCGCCAGCAGGTGCGCATAGCCCGCGACCCCAACCTCAACGGCAGCTTCCGGGTGATAACGGAACCAGGCCGTGTAGTAAGAATCGGCCAGCGCGCGGAACCGCTCGTTCACGGAGAATGTCTCGCTCACGGGGCCGCCTCCGCGAGAACATTACAACTTGCTATGCCGCGCCGTCGGCGGTCGGGAACAATTCGGCCGCTCTCGGCCATCCCTGGCCTTCCCGGCTCTTGTGCTCCTGCACGTCGCCGGTCGTATTCCCGCGAACCACGCGGGGCCCTTGCACTTCGGCTCATGCTCCTGCCTCGATGATTTCAAAGTCGTGCGTAATGGTCGCGGTCTTTCCCAACATGATCGATGCCGAGCAGTACTTGTCGGCGGACAAGTTGATGGCATTCTCCACGCGCCTGGCATCGAGCTTGCGGCCGGTCACCCTGAAGTGGATGTGAATATTGGTAAAGACCTTGGGATCGGTTTCGGCACGCTGCGCATCGATTTCGGCCACACAATCCGTAATCTCCTGGCGGCCCTTGCGCAGGATATGCACCACATCAAACGCCGTGCACCCGCCCATGCCGATCAGCACCAATTCCATCGGCCGCGCACCCTTGTTCTGGCCACCGAACTCCGGCGACCCGTCCATCGGCACGGCGTGGCCGCTGTCCGATCGGCCCTCAAAACTTACCCCACCCGTCCACAGAATTTGCGCCTTCACTTTGCCTCCCGGGAGAACAGTTCTGCCAGCCGTGCACCGGGGTCCGCGGCTTTCATGAAAGCCTCGCCAACCAGGAAAACGTTCACGCCCCTCGCTCGCATTTTCCGCACATCGTCCGGTTGCAAGATACCACTTTCCGTCACGATGATTCGATCGTTCCCGACGCGCGGCAACAGATCGAGCGTCGTCTCGAGCCGCGTCTCGAAAGTGTGCAGGTCACGGTTGTTGATGCCGATCAGTCGCGTGTGGAGCGGCAAGGCGCGCTCAAGCTCGTCGGCGTTGTGCACCTCGACCAGCACGTCGACACCAACCTCCTGCGCGCAAGTCGACAACTCGTTCAGCTGGGTATCACTCAGCGCCGCCACAATCAGCAGGATGCAGTCGGCGCCGAGCGCGCGGGCCTCATAGACCTGGTAGGAGTCAATGGTGAAATCCTTGCGCAACACCGGCAGCGCGCAGGCGGCGCGCGCGGCTTGCAGGTCGGCGTCGCTGCCCTGAAAGAAGTCGACGTCGGTCAACACCGACAGGCAGGTGGCACCGCTACGTTCGTAGCTGCGTGCGATTTCGGCCGGGCGAAAGTCGGCCCGCAGCACACCCTTGCTCGGGCTCGCCTTCTTGATCTCGGCGATCACGGCGGCCTTGCCACTCGCGTTGCGGCGCTCGATCGCTTCGACGAAACCACGCGCCGGATCGACCCCGGAAATCCGTTCCCGCAATGCACGCAATGGCACGCGCGCCACGCGCTCGCGCAACTCCTCGCGTTTGCGTGCCAGGATGCGCTTCAGGATATTCGGGGTGGAGGTCATTTCGCCGCGAGTCGCTGGCTCAGGGCGATGAGCGCCGCCAGCTTCTCGCGCGCCGCGCCGGAGGCAATGACCTCCAGCGCGCGCTGCACGCCGGCCCTCAGGTCCTCAGCCAGTCCGGCGACATAGATCGCCGCGCCGCCATTCAGCGCGACGATGTCACGCGCCGCGCCCGTTTCGTTGGCGAATACGCGCTCGATGATCTTAAGGCTGTCGGCCGCTGTCGCTACCGCCAGCGAACGCACGTCGCCGCGCCGGAGGCCGAAATCCTCGGGCTGAACTGTAAAGACACGCACGCGCCCTGCCTTCAGTTCCGCCACGCGGGTCGGCGCGCCAATGGAAATCTCGTCCATGCCGTCCTCGGCATGGACTACTAGGACATGTTCGCTGCCGAGCCGCTGCAACACCTCGGCGAGCGGTTCGACCCAGTGCTCCGCGAACACACCCAGGACCTGGTTCGGGGCGCCCGCCGGATTGGTGAGCGGACCGAGCAGATTGAAGATCGTGCGTACGGCCATCTCGCGCCGCGGACCGATGGCATGTTTCATCGCACCGTGGTGCTTGGGCGCGAACATGAAACCCACGCCGACCTCGTTCACGCACTGCGCGACCTGCTCCGGACCGAGGTCGAGGTTCACCCCGGCCGCCTCCAGCACGTCGGCACTGCCGCTCTTGGACGACACCGAGCGATTACCGTGCTTGGCGACCTTGCCGCCGGCCGCTGCGACGACGAAGGCCGCCGCGGTGGAAATATTGAAGGTGCTGGCACCATCGCCACCGGTGCCGCAGGTATCGACGAGGTGCGGGCCCGAGACACCGACGTGTACCGCGAGCTCGCGCATCACCTCCGCGGCGGCGGCGATCTCCTCGACCGTCTCGCCCTTCATGCGCAACCCGACGAGAAAACCGCCGATCTGTGCCGGCGTGGCAGCCCCGGTCATGATGAGGCGCATGACCGCGCGCATCTCGTCGACTTTCAGGTCACGGCGCTCGATGACGGCGCGGATGGCGGCGGGCATGTCCATAGAAATAGGTGTCCGGGAGACAATTCAGAAAAGTGAAGGGCGATTTTGTCCGCGCCCCACGAGTGGGGTCAAGGCACGTGCGCCGCCGCGACTCCCGACAAGCGCCGGTAGGCCAACCAGCCGAGCAGGCCAATCACGTTGAGCGCCAGCATGCCGGTGGCAAGACCCGGCAGCGTCGGCGACAGCGCCGGCGCCAACACACCGGCCGCGGCGCCGTTCGACACAGTCTGGGTAAAGTTCTGCACCGCCGAGGCCGTGCCACGATGCGTCGGGAAATATTCGAGCGCGAGCAGTGTCAGGTTCGGCATGGCGAGCGACATGCCGCTCGCGTACAGCATTACTGGTGCGATGATGGTCACCGGCGATGGCGCGATCGCCAGCGTCAGGACCAGATTGATCGCTGCCGCAGTCAGCATCACGCCATAGGCGGCGCTCACGGCCTGGGCGTGGCTGAGCGTTCCGGCCACACGCCCGGAAACGAATGCCCCCAGCATCAGCCCCGCCACCAGCGGCACGAATAGATAACCGAAGTCATCGGGCCCGTAGTGCAGGTGCCGGTACATGACGTCCGGCGAGCCAGCGACGTAGAGGAAGAAGCCACCGAAATTGAACGCGGTAGTCAGCACCAGCACCATGAAGCGTCCGTGCCCGAGCGTGCGGCCGTAGGCATGCGCGATGGCGCGCGGATGCGGAGATTGCCGACCCACCGGCGGCAGCGTCTCCGGAAGCCACAGCGCGACGGCGACCCAGATGGCAAGTCCGAGCAGCACCAGGAACCAGAACACCGATCGCCATCCGAAGGCGTCATGCAGATAGCCGCCCAGGATTGGCGCGACCGCTGGAGCGAGCGCGAAGATCAGCATCACCTGTGACATCACGCGCTGCGCCTGCGCCCCGCCAAAGGCATCGCGAATGATCGCGCGGCCCACGACCAGGCCGCCGCTCGCCGCCAGGCCCTGTCCGATGCGCATGGCAACCAACCATTCGAAACTGGGCGCCAGCGCGCAGCCGATCGAGGCAACGATGTAGAACACCACCGAGACCAGCACAACGTTGCGCCGCCCGAAGGCATCTGACAGCGGCCCGTACACCAGCGTCATGCCACCGAAAGCAAGCAGATAGAGACTGAGGGTCTGTTGCAGTCCCCAGGCCGAAACCGACAGCTCGTGCCCAATGTCGGGGAACGACGGCAGGTAGGTGTCGATACTGAACGGCGCGACCATGGCGAGCATGGCAACGATTGCCGACAACCGCCAGCCATAGTGGCGGTGGTCGTGGTGTTGCGGATGGGGAGCCGGCGCTTCGTTCACGCGCGCTAGGCCGCGCGTGGATACTGGCGCAGAAAATTACCGAGCAGTTCGTGCCCGTGCTGCGTGAGGATCGACTCGGGGTGGAATTGCACGCCCTCGACGGCGAGCGTCCTGTGCCGTACCCCCATGATTTCGCCGTCGTCGGTCCAGGCGGTGATCTCGAGACAATCCGGCAGGCTTGATCGTTCTATGACAAGCGAGTGGTAGCGCGTCGCCTCGAACGGATTGGGCAAGCCCTTGAATACGCCGATATCGCCATGATGCACCAACGAGGTCTTGCCGTGCATCAGCTCCCGCGCGCGCACGATGCGTCCACCGAAGGCCTGTCCAATGCTCTGGTGGCCCAGGCATACGCCGAGGATCGGAATCCTGCCGGCGAGCTTCTGGATCGTCTCGACCGAGATACCAGCCTCGTTCGGCGTGCACGGCCCCGGCGAGATGACGATATGGTCTGGCTTGAGACGCTCGACGTCGGCGACCGTGATCTGGTCATTGCGAAATACGCGCACATCCTCGCCCAGCTCGCCCAGATACTGAACGAGGTTGTAGGTAAACGAGTCATAGTTATCGATCATCAACAGCATGTTCATTCCTCTGCGCGCTCTCAACGCCGCATGCCTCCGCCTGGTCTTGGTGTCGGCGCCGGAGGCGGGGACGGGCGCGGCCGCGGGGGATGAATCGGCCGCTCGGGGGGCATCACCGGTACCCCCCACCACCGATCACCGTATGGTATCGGCACCAGATAGGGCCGCTCGACAATGATGGTCTGGCCCGCAGTCGCCCGTCGATCAGCCTCTTCCCTGGCGGCTTCCCTGCGCTCCCTGTCGCGGCGCTCGTTGAAAGACGCAATGGCTTCCGCCTGCTCCTGCGCCTGCCGGACCTGCTCTTCGTTTGGCGGCGCGTCCGGGACCAGTGGCTCGGCGCTTACCGCGTCGGGCAGCGGCTGAGCGGCATAGGTCACCCTGCCGTCGCGATCTACCGATTTGTAAATCGTCCCGGCCGCGACCGGCCCCACTGCCAGCGCACCTGCCACGAAGAGCATCACAAAACGCATCGCACTTCACCCGGATAGCGCACCTGCGATTCGATTATGCGCCCGCGCGATCGCGCCTGTCGAACCTGCCCCTATCGGGCGCGAGCCTGATGCGTAACCATCCCGGCCGTGGCCATCGCCACGGCGCGGAAAATCGCACGCGCCTTGTTCATGGTCTCGTTCCACTCGTTGCGCGGCACCGAGTCGGCCACGATTCCGGCGCCGGCCTGGATATAGAGCGTGCCGTCCTTGATGACGGCGGTACGAATGGCGATGGCCGTGTCCATGTTGCCGGCCCAGGAGAGATAGCCAACGGCCCCGGCGTACACGCCGCGGCGAGTGGGTTCCAGCTCCTCGATGATCTCCATCGCGCGCACCTTTGGCGCGCCGCTCACGGTGCCGGCGGGAAAGGTCGCGCGCAGCACATCGATCGCGTCCATGTCCGGACGCAGCGCGCCTGTGACGTTCGAGACAATGTGCATGACGTGCGAGTAGCGCTCGATCACCATCTGGTCGGTCACGCGCACGCTGCCAACCGTGGATACGCGCCCGATGTCATTGCGGCCAAGATCGACCAGCATGATGTGCTCGGCGCGCTCCTTGGGGTCGGCCAGCAGCTCCTCCTCGAGACGCTTGTCGTCGACTTCGTCGCGACCGCGCGGGCGCGTCCCGGCTATCGGCCGAACGGTGACCTGCCCGTCCTCCACGCGCACCAGGATCTCAGGCGAGGAACCAACCACGTGAAAATCCTTCAGGTCGACAAAGAACATATAAGGTGACGGATTCAGCGTACGGAGCGCGCGGTACAGATCGAGCGGCGCCGCTGCGTACGGTATCGCGAGGCGCTGCGACAGCACCACCTGCATGATGTCCCCGGCACGGATGTATTCGAGTGAGCGCTCGACCGCCTGCTCGAACTGTGACTGCGAGAACGCCGAAACGAAATCCGCTTCACCGACCGGTGGTGTGGACGGTACTGGCTCGCCATGCGGGAGCGCGTCGCCTAGATGCGCCACCAGTTCGTCGAGACGGCGAGTGGCTTTGCCGAAAGCACCGTCGATCTCCGGGTTGGCGTGGATGACGACATAGAGCCTGCCCTTCAGGTTGTCGAAAACCACCACTTCGTCCGACACCATCAGGAGAATGTCCGGCGCACCGATCGCATCGGGCTTCTGCATCGCGCCAACCCGCGGCTCGATGTAGCGGATTGTTTCGTAGCCGAAGTAGCCGACCAGCCCGCCGGTGAAACGCGGCAATCCCTTTACCGCCGGCACGCGATAACGCGACTTGAAGCGGCGCACTGCCTCGAGCGGATCCGCCACGTTCTCGCGCTCGACAATCGATCCGTCCTTCTCGACGGTCAGCTCGTCGCCGCGAATCCGCAATACCGTGCGCGCCGGCAGGCCGATGATCGAGTAGCGGCCCCATTTCTCGCCGCCCTGCACCGATTCGAACAGGTACGAGTATGGCCCGCGGGCGAGCTTGAGGTAGACCGAAAGCGGTGTGTCGAGGTCGGCCAGGACCTCGCGCATCAGCGGGATGCGATTGAAACCCTGGGAGGCAAACTTGCTGAATTCAGCTTGATCGAGCGACATGGATCACCATGGGAGCACAAGGTTAATGGGCGCAGCAGGAAACGGCACGTGGCCATCGCCACGACCGGTTGCTGCGCCATTGCCTTGTGTCTCTCATGGTTGGTCACGCTGCGTAAAGCGTCAGGTACCGCGGCACTTCCGCGAGCGATCCGACGACAGCGTCGGGATGCGACTCTCGGATGTCGTGGCCATGATTATAGCCATAGGTCACGCAGATCACAGGCATGCCGGCGGCACGGGCCGCCTGCACATCATTGCTCGAGTCGCCGATCAGCACGCCGTGCTCGGGCGTGATGCCGAAGTGCCGGCAGGCGTGCTGCAGCGGCAGCGGATCGGGCTTCTGCTTCGGCAGGCTGTCACCCGACAACACCAGCTTGAAATAGTCGTGCAACCCGAGGTCGCGCAGCAGCGGCAGCGTGAAGGCCTCGGCCTTGTTGGTGATGCAGGCGAGCTCAAAACCGGCGGCCGCAAGTTGCTGCAGCCCTTCGATCACCCCGGGATACGGGCGGGAAAGTTCCGACACCGCAGCGCCGTAATGCTGCTGGAAAAGCGCCAGCGCCTTGTCATAGAGCGCCGTGTCCGGCTCGGCCATCATCTCGCCAGTGAGTGCCCGCTTCACCAGACGCGGCACGCCATTGCCGATCCAGGTCATGACCTTCTCGAGCGGCCACTCGCCGCGCCCGAGATCGCGCAGCATGCGATTGGCGCAGTTGGCGAGATCGGGCGCGGTGTGAATGAGCGTGCCGTCCAGGTCGACCATGACCATCTTTACGGCGAGCGGGAACTGCGCTGGCTTCGCGCGTTTCGCGGTCTCGGTCATGGGCAGGCGCCGGCTCAGCTCACCTTGGCCTTGGCAAGCTCATCGCGCATCGCCTTGACCACGGTGTTGTAGCGGTTCGGGTCGCTATCCTTGGCGGCGCCAAAGATTGCGGAGCCGGCCACGAAGGTGTCGGCACCGGCCTCGGCGATCTCGCGGATGTTGTCCACCTTCACGCCGCCGTCGATCTCGAGGCGGATCTTGCGACCGCTGGCATCGATCAGCTTGCGCGCCTCGCGCAGCTTGTCGAGCGCCGACTTGATGAAACTCTGTCCGCCGAACCCCGGGTTCACCGACATGAGCAGAATCATGTCGACCTTGTCCATCACATACCTGAGGTAGTCGAGCGGCGTGCCGGGATTGAACACCAGTCCGGCCTTGCAGCCCTCGCTCTTGATGAGCTGCAGGGTGCGGTCGATGTGCTCGGAAGCCTCTGGATGGAACGTAATATAGGTAGCACCGGCCTTGGCGAAGTCCGGCACGATGCGATCGACGGGTTTCACCATCAGATGCACGTCGATATCAGCCTTCACGCCGTGCTTGCGCAGCGCTTCGCATACCAGCGGCCCGATGGTGAGATTCGGCACATAGTGATTGTCCATGACGTCGAAGTGCACAATGTTCGCGCCCGAAGCCAGGACATTGTTGACCTCCTCGCCCAGGCGGGCGAAGTCGGCAGAAAGGATGGAGGGGGCAATCTGATAGTCGCGCATGGCTGGCCTTTGTCCGGTTGCGGAAAAACGCGCACTTTACCCGAAGGTGACCGGCATTTCAGCCCACGGTGATTCCCGCGCCGACAAGGGGGCTTTCGGTCGGCTTTCGCAGGTCAGCGCTTGTCGACGCGGCGCGTAAGCAGGAGACGCGTGACGTTGCGGATACTCTTCCCAAGCATGCGCGCGAAGCGCTCGAGGGGGGTATTGCGGTCACGGGCGAGCGCGGCGAGTTCCTCGGGCGTGAGCGCGTCGGGCGCATGCGTGCGCTTCAAGCGCGCCACCGCCACCCGGTCGGCCTCGCACAGTCGTGCATACGCCCAGCGCAGCGGCAGGTTCCACCAGGAGGGGCGTCCCATGTGTGCGACGAAATCGACGAATGCGGGATCGCCGGACGGCGTCACCAGGATGTTCCCCTCGCTGCGCAAGTCGCAGTGCGCGACACCGCGCGCGTGCATTTCATCCACCAGACGGTAAAAGCGCTCAAAGAATTCCGGCGGGATCGTGCCACGCGGGCACTGCTTGGCGCTCTGGCCTTCGATATGTCCGACGAGGATCGCATCGCCGTCGAACTTGTGCAGGAGCGGCGGCACACCGCGCTGTCCGGCCAGCCGCTTCAACGCCAGCGCCTCGCGCCACACCAGCAATGGTCCGACCAGGCGGCGGAACCCGGGATCGGCATGGCTGTAGTCCTTGAGTACCGCGCGCGCGCCGCCCGCCTCGACCAGCACCACTTCCGGACGTGAACCGCCGCCCTTGCGGAACGTGTGCACCGCGTGCGCGTGCAGCGTCTCGAGCGGCATGTCTTGTAGTGACGGCATGGGAAGGGATGTCTGCGCGGAGCGCACGAATAATAGGTGCCCAACCACGGCAACGCAAAACTTCCTCGCGCGGGGCAGCGCGGCTTCGCCTCCCCCCGTGCTGGAACCACATAAGGTTAAGCGCTCGCGCGAAGCATCCGCGCTGCGGGCCGAGGGCAGCCCGGACTTCCAGCTTGAGCGGGCTGTCATGCCAGCTGCAAGCGCCGGCATGACGGTGCCCCTCAGGAAGTCACGGGCGATCCGGTGTCTGGGCCGCGAGCGCCTCGCCGCTTACGAGCCGGCGACTCATCGCCACCAGCGGTGCGAGGCCAGCACGCGCCCAGGCCCGCAGCGTCTCATGCGAGCGCAGCCACTCGGCGACCGGCGGGCTGGCACGGTAGTAAAGGTCGACGAACCAGCGTCCGGGCGCGTTGGTTAACAGGTACTCATCGCGAAAAGCGCGCAGATAGCGGACCTCTGCGGCCATCGGCGTGCCGAACGCCGCAGTGGCGATGAAGCAGCCTCCGCCGCCGCCGGACGGCGGAGAGTCATTGTCGGCAATCGTGACTGTGGCGCTGGCGGGGCTACCGACCGTGTACGCCGCGTTCGCGCTAAGCGTCATCGTCGCGGACTCGTTGCCTTCGTAAACACTGTCGTCGATCGGTGTGATCGTTACGGTCGTGCTGCTCGCTCCGGCCCCAATCGTTGCGGAGCCAGTGACGGCAACGTAGTCGGTTCCGTTTGTGGCGCTGCCACTCATGGCGTAGCTCACGGTCAGCGGGTTGGTCGTGGGCCCGCCAGTGCGGCTGATGGTGAACGTTCCGCTATCCGGCCCCGCCTCGCTCGCCGACGAGTCTGTCGCAGTTACCGTTGCCGTCGGCACAAGACCTGTCCCGGAAAGCGGCACCGACACCGGCGCGTTGCTTGCCGTACCGGCAATAACCAGATTCGCCGTGCGCGCCCCGCCCGCGGTCGGGCTGAAATTCACGGTTACGGTACAGCTCGCCCCTTGGCTCAACATCGTTCCGTTGACGCAGGTTCCACCAGTCACTCCGAAATCGCCCGCGTTTGCGCCACCGACACTCACCGCATTGTTCGCGGCAAGGTTTGCCGAGTCGTCATCTGTGTTGGTAATCACAACAGTCTGGGAAGGGGCACTTTGACCTACGTAGGTCCCTGCGAAAACGACGCTTGAAGGGTTCGGTGAAAAGTAGCCATTGGCGGCAGCCGCGACTGCTGCTGCGGCGTCGATGATCCCCGCACCGCAGGTCGAAACCGTACAGGGAGTCGTCCCTCCGACCGGGAACGCGCGCGCGGTGCTCTGGAGCCTGGCAAGAATCTGGCTTGGCGTGAGCAACCGGTTGGCCCCGCGCATCAGCGCCACGATGCCGCTCACATGCGGCGCCGCCATGCTGGTGCCCTGATAGTACTGGTAAGCGTCGCCACCGGGTGATGGCACCGGCGATGTGGTGCCGGAATTCAGCGTCGACAGGACGCCATTCGGATCGTTGGCAAACGCTTGCTCGCCGCCCGGCGCCGCGATCGCAACGGCCGCGCCATAATTACTGTAATAGGCGCGATCTCCGGATCGATTGACCGCGGCGACGGCGACAACATTGCTGCAGCTCGCCGGCACATACGGCGTGGTGTCGAGGTTCGCGTTGCCGTTGCCTGCGGCCACTACCACCACAGCGCCCGCGTTGTAAGCGTCCGTAATTGCCGACTGGAGCGTTGGACTCAAACTGCAGGCTCCCGGACCACCCAAGCTCATGTTCAAGACCTTGGCGGGATTCGCGTTCGCTGGCACTCCCGTGACTGCGAGCCCTGCCGCCCAGCGAATCCCATCAATCGCGTCGGACACGTATCCACCGCACTTGCCGAGCACACGCACGGGAAGAATCCTGGCGGCCCAATCGATGCCGGTTACGCCCAGGCCGTTATTGCCTTGCGCACCAATGGTTCCGGCCACATGCGTGCCATGCCAAGTGCTGTCTGTAACCTGGACGCAGGGAGTCGCAGGATTGTCTACATCCGCCTGGGTCGCCCAATCCCCCGGATCGCTTGGGTCACTGTCGCGTCCGTCCCCGTCGTTTGCGAGGAACGTGTCCGAAATAAAGTCATAACCGGGCACGACGCGACCGGTTGCATCCAGAATGTCGCTGTCGATATCGGCGTGACGAACGAGACCGGAATCGATCACCGCGACCACCACGCTTGAGGAACCCGTCGTAATGTCCCAGGCACCCGGCAGATTGGCGGCGCCGAGGTCAGTCGTTGGCGCTTTGAGGTGCCACTGGTTGTTGTACAGCGTGTCGTTCGGGAGCAGTTGCGGCAACAGGATGCGGTCTGGTTCGACAGATTCGATCATGGGATCGGCGCGCAGCCGCGCGGCGATTGCTTCCACGTCGGCAACGCGCATGAGTGAGAGAGACACCCGCCCGGTTGCTCAACGCCTGCACCGGTGCGGCGCCGAGCGTCGCCGCCACACCGAGCGCGGGATCACGGAACTTCACGATCAGCTGATCGGTGGGCGGTGATTCGGCCGGCATCGGGCCAATCGCAGATGCTGGCGCAAACCACGCGCCGGCGAGCCACGCCGCGGCAACGGAAATGGCAATAAGTCCTTGCACCCCGTAGCGCTGCTTCAGCATTTTCACGTGCCTTCTCCTTGGTGCGGTTCTGTGCTGGACGTCGAAGACGTTCGGAATTTCTCGCTTAATTCTAACGACTGGAAACGGCCGGGTGCAGCGGCGGACGTGCCGACGCTCGCCCCGGCTGGGGTTTTGACAACAATAAATGAGCCTATGACGCCACCGCGGGTAGTCGCATTGCGGGAGGTCAAATTTCTGGAAGACGGCGTGCGCCCGAAAGCGCGGGACGCTGGAAAGACCGGCGATCCCGCTATGGGGATTTCGGGGAAGGCATCGGGCGAAGCAGCCTGTCAGGCTCCACGTACTCGACGTCGGAACGCGTGCCGAGCCGCCGGATCACTTCCGCAAGCTGCTGCGGATCGGTGATGCCGCCGGCACGCAGCACGAACGCGCCACCTGACATGGGGCGCACGAATGCCAGCGGGGCGGATCGGAAGGGTCCACAGTAGCGCTGCGAAACTTGATAATGATCTGGCCGGTATCCTTGACCATGCGGGGCACCTGCTCGGGGGCTGGTTTGGTGGTTCCCGTGTCCTGGACGGGGGCACACCCGATCGCAGCAAGACCGATAAGACATGGCAGCACCCAATTTCGGTAACGCACTCGCACAGGGATTGCGGATGCTGCTCGACCGCTGCGTGTCGTGCCTGTCGTGGTCACTACTTTCCACTCCGGTGCGCTGTCCGCATGTTAACTCGGCGCACAGGGGCGCCGGAAACCCCCACCCGCCCACAGAACCGAGGTCTAGCGAGTCGTCCCAATAACGGGCCGATTCCCTGGCGCCCGATCGTGCCGCGTCCATTGTTCATGGGAACACCGCTTGTATCGCGTCCATCGCATCCAGATAATCGGTCCCTCGAACAGCGAATCGCCGCATCGCACGCGAAATAAGAATATGGACATCGCCATCACCCTGCACCTGCTCGCCACGATCGTATGGATCGGTGGCATGTGGTTCGCGCATTTCGCGCTGCGCCCTGCCGCCGCGACCCTCGAGGCACCGCAGCGTCTGGCGCTGTGGGCAGGCGTGTTCCGGCGCTTCTTCCTGTGGGTCTGGGTAGCGATCGCGGTGCTGTTCGTGACCGGCTTCTGGATAGTGCTGGTTGAATTCCAGGGTTTCGCGAACGTGAAGCTGTACGTTCACCTGATGCTCGGTGTCGCCACGGTGATGACGGCGCTCTTCGTCTATCTCTTTTTCGTACCCTACCGGAATTTCCGGTTGGCCATGAGCTCGAACAACACCGCTCAGGCGGCCGCAGCGCTGGGACGAATCCGCACGGTGGTCAGCGTCAACCTCGTCCTGGGACTTTTCACCACCATCGCCGCTGCCGCCGGGGCCTACTGGTTCTGATCGCGCCGAACAGCGCGTCCGCATTGCTGGCACGCCTCTGGTCTCGATGGTCGCTCGACCAAACGCCTGACCGGCCGTGGCGAGCATGACGCGCTGGCAGCGACTAACGGGCGCTCGCGGCCCCGCTTCAGCTGCCACGATAACTAGGGTATTTCATAGGGTTTTACCGGTTTCCCGCCGGCCTGCGGTCTCGGGCCGGCCCCAGCAATCGCTGTGTTAGAATTCCCGCGCGCCAAATACCCGCGGCGCCTAGAGAATAATTGAATCGCGCCTGAACGCTTCCATCTGGCGCCTTGTCCAAACTCAACACTCCGGGATACCCGCACCATGATTCCAGAGCTCGGCCATTTCGCACTCATCCTCGCGCTGTGCATCGCGCTCGTGCAATCGACGGTACCGCTGATCGGCGCCGCCCGCGGGTTGCCGCAATGGATGGCCGTGGCGCGCCCCGCAGCCATCGGCCAATGCGTATTTCTGTTGATGGCTTTTGGCCTGCTCACCTATTCGTTCATCGTGAGCGACTTCTCGGTGCTGTATGTCGCCAACAACTCGAATGTGAAGCTGCCGCTCGCCTATCGCATCTCGGCGGTATGGGGGGCGCATGAAGGCTCGCTGCTGCTCTGGGCGACAATTCTGAGCATCTGGGCGATGGCGGTTGCCATTTTCAGCCGCAGCCTGCCGCAGGCCGTGGTGGCGCGCGTGATCTCGGTAATGGGCCTGATCGGCATCGGCTTTCTGCTATTCATGCTGCTCACCTCGAATCCCTTCGACCGGCTGGTGCCGGCAGCCGTGCAGGGGCGCGATCTTAATCCGCTGCTGCAGGACCCCGGGCTCGTCATGCACCCGCCGATGCTGTACATGGGATACGTCGGTTTCTCCGTGGCGTTTGCGTTCGCAACCGCCGCGCTCATTGGCGGGCACCTCGACGCGACCTGGGCACGCTGGTCGCGTCCCTGGACCACGGTTGCCTGGGTGTTCCTGACGCTTGGCATCGCACTCGGCAGCTGGTGGGCGTACTACGAGCTCGGCTGGGGCGGCTGGTGGTTCTGGGATCCGGTCGAAAACGCCTCGTTCATGCCGTGGCTGGTCGGCACGGCGCTCATGCATTCGCTGGCGGTGACCGAAAAGCGCGGGGCCTTCAAAAGCTGGACGGTGCTGCTCGCGCTGATCGCATTTTCGCTCAGTCTGCTCGGCACGTTCCTGGTTCGCTCCGGCGTGCTCACCTCGGTCCACGCCTTCGCCACGGATCCGGCGCGCGGCATCTTCATTCTCGCGTTCCTCGGCGTCGTCGTGGGCGGCTCGCTCGCGCTGTATGCCTGGCGCGGGCCAAGCATCCGCGAAGCCGGTGGCTTCCAACTCGTGTCGCGCGAATCAATGCTGCTCGTGAACAACGTGCTGCTAGTGGCCGCGGGTGCCACGATCCTGCTCGGCACGCTCTACCCGCTCGCGCTGGACGCATTCGACCTGGGCAAGATCTCGGTTGGTCCGCCCTATTTCGATGCCGTGTTCGTGCCGCTCATGCTGCCGCTGCTGTTCCTGATGGGCATCGGGCCGCTCGCGCGCTGGAAGCAGACAGATCCGATGGAACTCGTGAAGCGGTTGCGCTGGCACTTCGTGGCCAGCATCGCGGTGGCGCTGCTTGTGCTGGGCGTCACGGTGGGACTCCACTCGGTGATGGTGGTGATCGGCATTTCGCTGGCGCTCTGGATCGCGGCAACGACGCTTGAGGGTCTGCGCGCCCGCGTCCAGTCCAAGAACAATCTCTGGACCGGCATCAAGAGCACGCCGCTGGCGTTCTACGGCATGACCGCGGCGCATCTGGGCATTGCGGTGTTTACGGTGGGCGTAACGCTCACCTCGGCCTACAGCGTCGAGAAGGACATCAAGCTGATGCCCGGCCAGTCGCACACCCTGGGCGGACACGTGTTCCGCTTTGATGGCGTTCGCGATGTGCCGGGTCCCAATTACCGCGCCGTCGAGGGTCAGATCACGGTCCTCAAGGAGGGTCGCGAAGTCGCGACGCTGCGTTCCCAGAAACGCGTCTATCTCGTCCAGCAGAACCCGATGACCGAGGCCGCGATCGACCCTGGCCTCACGCGGGACCTCTATGTTGCGCTCGGCGACCCGCTGGACGGCGGCGCCTGGAGCGTACGCCTGTACCACAAGCCGTTCATTCGCTGGATCTGGCTGGGTGCACTCATCATGGGTCTAGGCGGCGTGCTGGCCGCCTCCGACCGGCGCTATCGCCTCCTGAGCCGACGACGCGCGAGCGAGAGCGCCACGGCTGAAGCCACTGTCACCGGACGGGCCTGATCATGACTTCCTGCATGCGTTGGGCGCGCCACGCGCTTCTTGTTGTCCTGCTGGCCGCCAGCGGAATCGCGGCGGCCGCGGTCGAGCCACTTGAGTTCCGTGACGCCGCCGAAGAGGCGCGCTACAAGGCCCTGATCGGCGAGTTGCGCTGTCTCGTGTGCCAGAACCAGTCCCTCGCCGATTCGAACGCCGATCTCGCCGGCGATCTTCGCCACGAGGTGTTCAACAAGATGCGCTCTGGTGCGAGTGACAAGGAAATCATCGACTTCCTGGTGGCCCGTTACAGCGATTTCGTGCTCTATCGCCCGCCGGTGAAGTCGACGACGTTTGTGCTGTGGTTCCTGCCGTTCGGACTGATTGCGGGTGGCGGCGCCCTGCTGATCTACGTGATACGCCGGCGTCGGCCCGCTGCGGAAGCGCCGCTCTCCGACGCCGAACGCGCGCGTGCGCAGACACTGCTCGATTCCACCAAATCCCAGGACCGTTCCCACTCATGACCTTCTGGATCATTGCCGCGGCGATGGTTATCGCCACGCTCGCCTTCGTGCTGCCGCCACTGCTGCGCCGTCCGCGCATCACCGGTCCGGACGAGGATGAACTCAATGTCGTCGTGCATCGCCAGCGTCTCGCGGAGCTCGAGGCGGACCTGCGCAACGACACCATTACCCAGGCGCAGTTCGAGGCGGCCCGTGCCGAACTCGAACGCCAGTTGCTCGCCGATGTGCCCCAGCAGGACCGCAGCCCGGCAGTCACCACCGCATCCCCGGCACGCTGGCCGGCGGCGACCGTGGCGGCGCTGGTGCCGCTTGTCGCGGTTGGCCTGTATCTCAAGCTGGGCAATCCGGATGCCCTGCGCCAGTCGCCGCATGCAACCGCGAAAAGCCCCGAGATGCATTCGCTCGAGGAGGGCGTGAGCCGGCTCGCGGCGCGCCTGTCGGCCAACCCCAACGATGCCGAGGGCTGGATGATGCTGGGCCGCTCCTACATCGTGCTGCAACGCTTCGGCGAGGCCACCCTTGCTTATGCCAAGGCCTATGAGCTCCTCGGCAACCAGCCGGACATCATGGTCGACTATGCCGAGGCGCTGGCGCTCGCCAACAACAACAGCATGGCCGGCAAACCCGCCGAGCTGGTGATGAAGGCGATCAAGCAGGATCCCAAGCATGCCAAGGGCCTGTGGCTCGCCGGTCACGCCGCGGCCCAGCAGAACCGCCTGCCAGAGGCGATCGGCTACTGGAAGCGTCTGCTCGCGATGCTGCCGCCGGGCCAGGAAGGCGCCCGCAATGTGAGCCAGGTCATCGCCCAGGCCGAGGGCATGCTCGGCAAGACGAGCTCCGCGCCGCCGACACCGACGGCTGCGCCAGCCGGCAAGGTGACGGTACAAGTGCGTGTGGCCCTCGCCCCCGCTCTCGCTGCGCGTGCCGCACCGACCGATACCGTATTCGTGTTCGCGCGCGCGGCGCAGGGCCCGCGCATGCCGCTTGCCATCGTGCGCAAGCAGGTGAAGGACCTGCCAACGACCGTCACGCTCGACGACTCGACGGCGATGTCCCCTCAGATGACGATTTCGAGCGTGCCGGAGGTGGTGATCGGCGCGCGCGTCTCGAAGACCGGCAATGCGTCCGCGAGCAGCGGCGATATGCAGGGATTGACGCAACCGCTCAAGACCGGCTCACTCTCGAAGGTCGAACTGACGGTGAGCGAGGTGCTGCCGTGAGGACGGGAGGCTGAGCGCGGAATTGTTTGTTCAGCGAGAAAGGCCTCGTTCACACCGCAACGGCTGTCTCACCCTTAACAAGACACAACCACGTTCGTCCGTGGGTGGGCAATCCCCCGCGGTACGTTCGCACTTGGTGTTAGCCTAGAACCGGTAGCGCAGTGACAGGCTGACGAAGTTCACGTTGTAATTGGGACTGGTCTCGCCGAGGCTCAGGACGTTGGGGATGGTGCTCGGCGTCACCCCGTCGAGCTGCCAGTCCTGCGAGCGATAGCTTTCGTACCAATAGGTCGCCGCCACTGACATGGCTTTCGTGAACTGGTAGCTCCCGTACAGCTTGAAGCTCCCGAGCTGCGACGTCAGGTCGGGAAACCCCGGGCCACCCGTCACCGCGGTCTTGCCGCGCGAGCGCGACATCGTATAGTCCGCTCCGAAATCGAGCTTGCCGGCCAATGCCTTCTGCTTGAGGCCGATGCCAACGGTCCCGATCACGTCGTTGTTCGTGGCCGACCAGTCGGGCGGACTCACAAGCGACGAAGCGCCGGCCTGCTCAGAGTTGATCTCCTCGTAGTTGGCGAAGACGTGGAACGTGGTGTTCTTCGCGAGCGGGACGGCCAGATCACCGCCAATGCTCATGTCATCGCTGCTGGTCAGCCCGACTGTCGAATTGGAGTAGTCGTCCGCCGCGTAGCTGAAGTCCAACCCGACTGTCACCGTTCCGCCCATCAGCTGGGTGACCCGTAGTCCAAGTGCGTCACGGGCCCGATCGGCCATGTTGTACTTGCGCATGAGCGGATTCTGCAGCGTGGGCGAGGCAAGAGGATCGTAGGTGCTCCCGTTGCGGTCCGAATGCGCGAACTTGAAGCTGACATCGCCGCCATCCTGCGCGCGCGCGATGTACTTGACCCACGCGGTACTCTCCTTGGTCTTGGCGACCTCCTGGTAAGTGCGGTCGTAGATGTCATAGTCGATACCCGCCGCGACCTTGTCCCGCTTTTCCAGCCGATAATCAGCGGCCAGCTTGAACAGGTTGCGCGTAAAGCTGTACGGAAGATTGGTGCGCGGCATCGCCACGGCGCTGTCGGTCGACACCCAACTGAATGTATCCTGCGGCGTCTTGTTGTTGCGGTCATCGTACTTGTAGGCGGCGTCGATCCGCAGCTTGTCCGTGACCAGGGACATGAGCTTCACGTCCGCCGTGATCGTCTCGACGCTGCCCTGCAGCGAGCTGCGCGGCAGCGGCTGCAGGAGCGGCCCATTCTGCGTGGTCGCCAGGAAGTTCTCGTCCTGCTCCATGCGCCCGACGGCAATGTTCGCCGTACCCCGCGTCTTTTGCGTGAACTGATAGGCTCCGGAGGCGAGCAGCTGGTGGAACTGGTTGTCCGGTGGCAACGCGAGCCGACCCTCACCGCCAGCGACGCCGTTAAGTAACGGATCAAACGGATTTATCCAGGTCAGCGATTCGTTGCCGTTACGAAAGGTCGAAAAGTGATAGGCCAGCTTCACCTGCGACTTGGCCCCGGCGTACGAAACGGCCGCCTCGATATCGTCGGTGGTGTAGTCCACCGGCGCGACCATCTGCGCGCTGGTGGTGAGGAACGCCCCGGCGATGCGCTTGGTGCCCTCGCGCGTCTCGTGGCGCACGTTGACGCCGGCCTCCCAGTCACGCCACGGAACCGTCAGCCCGACCCCGACGCGTTTGCGGGTGTTCTCGATGTCGACGTCCTGCAGACTGCCAGCCAACGCGGTCATGCCGCTGGTGGTGCCCGAGGGGACCCAGCCACCGGGCAACGTGAGCGAATCACCGCCGGAGCCGATGAAAGGCGTGCGCGCGGAATCCGAAATGTAGTGCGGCAGCTCGCTGTAGTTCAGGCGCAGCTTGTAGCTGCCCTGCTTGCCACCGTCGACGTCTACGGCACGATACGGAAAACCGAGATTGGTGGCGTATAGATCCCAGCGGTTGGCGCTTTCGGGGTTGGTGTAACGCGCGTTGGCGTTGGCAACCGCATACCCGCCCTTCTCGAGACCGGTGTACTCGCCGAACTTGTAGGAGTCATCCGATACATAGGCGGCGCCAAGCTCAAACTCCCCGCTCCAGCCAGTCTGGAACGCGCAGTACTTGCACTTCCAATCTGACTTGTCGACCGCCGGCCAGCCGGAAGCATCGGCAGGTTTGTCCTCGGCCGCGACCAGCGCAGCCTGCACCGCCAGAGCCAGTGAGACGAACAAGCGCTTCGCATTTCTCATGGTCTTGTCGCCCTCCGTCCGTACCTTGTCGTTCGATCTCCGCATGGCCAGTCTCTTTGTCGCAATCGATGTCGAGTGGCGAAATACCACCTAACGCATCAGCTTTACGCCCGAGGGATGATTCGACCCGTGCACCTGCGAGTGGCAATTCGTGCAGCCGCCCGCAAGCAGATAGGCCGACGGCGTCCCGCCCGGCAGTCCGGCGCCGGTATACGCCACGCTTGGATGGCCGGCCTGCGAATGGCATTGCTGGCAGAGCAGCGGCGGGCGCTTGACCAACAACGAAGGGTTGATCGATCCATGCGGCAGGTGGCAGAGCGAGCAATCCTCGGCCACCGGCGCATGCTCCCACAGGAACGGTCCACGCTTGTCGGCGTGACACTGGAAACAGGTCTGGTTGAGGGTCGGTTTCTTGAGCAGGCTCGCCGTGCTCGATCCGTGGGTGCTGTGACACTCGCTGCACGGCAGGATGCCGAAACGCACCGGATGCACCGACGGCTTGTGGAAGTCCGCGCGCTGTTTCAGGTGACAGGCAAAGCACTTGTCGGGCTGTCCCGAGGCGGTCAACACCGGATCGCGCGGGGCGTGAACGGTGTGGCAACTGGCGCAGGAAACCTCGTTGTTCGCGTGCGTGCTGCCTTGCCAGTCCATGCGGTTCTGGCGCTCATGGCACTGCAGGCACATCTTGTTCTGGGTCGTCACCGGGTCCTTCGACTTGGCGCCGAAGTTCAGCATCGGCGGGCGCGGCTCGCCCTTGCGGACCTTGGCGATGTGCCCGCCCCGCTCGCGCATCGCCTGCGTGGCCGTGGCATCCACCCCGCCGGGGCCGTGGCAGGTCTCGCACTGCAGCTTGGCAAACGGCGTACGCGCATCGCCGCGAACGGCATGCCTGGTCTTGAAAATGTTAAATACCGGAAACTCCGACTCCTCGTCGTGGCACTTGAGACAGGTGTCGGCGCCCTTCTCGGTGTAGGCGGTGGGATCGTTCGGGTTAGGCAGGATTCGCTCGCCCGGTTGGGCGGGTTCCTGTGCGAGCACCTGGAAAGAGAACGCAATGCCGAACAACAAAAACGTTGCGAGGAATACCTGGCGATTCTTCGTCATGCGCTATTCCTCGCGTATGCAGCTGTTACGTCCACGTCACTCGTTCTTCTGATGTGCAGACGGCCGGACCACCGGCCATCAGTAACTGCCCTTGCTCGGTGAGCGCCTACCCTGCCGGAGAGTCTCCCACCCCTCCCGGTTGCGCTCATCGCGCACCGGGAGGTTGTATCTGAAGGTAAGCGCTGGATGCGCTGACCTTCCTCACTTGTGTTACTTCACGCCGTGCACCAGCTGTACGTCTGCCACCTTGCCCGAACCGTGGCAGATCGAGCACTGCTCGATGTTGCCGTCGATGTTCGGCGTCTGGAGCGCATCGAACAGCGGGGTGGCGACCGTCGTCATGTGCAGCAGGGCAACGGCGCTATCGTGGCATGAGGTGCACACTGCGTAGGTCGGCGACATGTTCAGGTCATCCGCGGGATCGGCTTGCCCGTTGGAGGTAGTCGTGCTGGCCAAAATGCCACTCTGGGTCGGCATGTCCCAGTCGCCTCCGAGCGAGTACGTCGTGCCCGTGTGGCAGGCAGCGCAGTTGGCCTGGCTTTGGGGGTAGCGGACATGGCTGAAGTCAGCGTTCGCCACGACCAATCCCTGCTCGCGGATGCCGTGCGCAGGCGCACCCGTCCAGTCCTTCTTGGCGCCGGCATGGATGCCGTGGATCATGCGCTTGAGGTCGACCGACTCCTCGATCTTGCCGTCGACACCCGGAGAGGTGCTCCGCGGAATGTCGGTCGCATCCGGATTGTGGCAGACCACGCACACGTTGGGATCCAGACGCTGGCCATGACCAACCAGTCGCTCGTGGCAGTTGTTGCACTTCGCGACATCAACCACCTTGCGCCGCCCGGTCACTCTGGTGTCAGTGATCATGACGTCACGGATTGCGTTGTTAGTCGGAACGTTTTGGCCGACTGCGGGTTTGTTAGAGAAGGGAACGATGTCGTGGCGCGTACGGCCATACATGATGACCCGGCCGGTTCCCGTTGCACCAGCCGGAACCGGCCAGCTCGTTGCAACTCCCGGCCCCGCTACTGCTCCGGGGATGAGGTAGTTGCCCAAATCCACGTTGTAGGTTAGAGCAGTCGTAGCATCCTCGACCGCATTAGTGGCGCAATTGTTACAGGTCGACGAGTTGTACAGGTTGACCGTAATCGGCTGCCCAACCCGCGTAGCGGAGCCTCCGCTGCCGGTGTTGTTGAAGTCCTTGCGGGCCACGCTGTTCACCAGCGCACTGTAACCGAAGGCCAGCGCGAGTCTCGAATTGCTGTTCGTGAACTCCGGAAGAGCCTTGATATCGAGCTTCGCGTTGCCATTGGTCGGATCAACGACCGAGAAATTCACGGTCATCGTTGAACCCACCGGCGCGCTGTCTTTGGTCGTGTTGACATTGTTTGTGACGCTGTTGATCACGATCTGGTATTTGGCCGCCAGGGCCTTAACCTGCGTCGGGAACGAATGCACCGCCGCAACCGAGAAATTCGGCGCAGCCGGACCATGGCAGGTTGAGCTAGCGCACGAAGCGTCGTCAGCCTGCTCACCACCCGGGTGGAGCGTCACTTGCCACGGCTTGGTCGGTAAAGCCGTAAAGTACACATCATCGTGGCAGGTCGCGCACGCCGCCCTGCTCGGGTTGTTCTTCCAGCTGTCGCCGTCCACGGTTGCGTTCGGCGCGTTGAGCGTGCCGTCGTGGCACTTGATGCAGTTGCGGGTATCTCCGGCACTACCTAACGTCATGTCCGGGAACACGACGCTCGCGAAACTCGCTATCGTGCCGCTGTATCCAAAGATACCGTAGTCTCCCGGCGTTCCCGCCCCGTCCGCGTTTAGAGTGCTGGGCAGTTCCTCGCCCTGGTGGATCTTGTGGACCAACACCTTGAAATCGACGGTCTGGGGACCCTGGACGAGGCCAGTCTGCCCCTTGCCGGTGCTGCCCGGGTTGTGGCAGGTGACGCAATAACGGGTATCGACGCGCTCGCCGTGAATGACCAGCTGGTTGTGGCACGTGTTGCACTTGTCATTCGAGACAATGTCGCGCGTTGGAATCCCGCTGG